>ERZ1740059.191-NODE-191-length-33327-cov-7.024044_pt1 | contig 33327 bp, 27 predicted proteins | sample MGYA00581744_ERZ1740059 | MGnify/ENA primary metagenome ERZ1740059 (study PRJEB43018, sample SAMN04849738) | marine metagenome | isolation source: floating plastic debris | place: Pacific Ocean | collected 2008-08-28 | study: EMG produced TPA metagenomics assembly... | reverse complement strand
ACCTCGAACCCGCGATCCGGGCGCTGGTGAAGATCGTCACCGGCATCGACGAAGTCAGCGGCGCGGAGTATCTCAACCAGGCGCGCGACGCCCTCGCGATGTCGGAACCCGCCGCCAGAGACTCCGGTGCGGAGACAGGGTCGCAGGGCCTCACGCATCCGGAAAGTTATCTACGAGCCGAAACGCTGGCCTGCTGGGCGCAAGAGGATGGCGGCGATCACGCCGAGGCCGACCGCCGCGCACGGCGATTGATCGAGGGCGAAACGCCCTTGAACCGGCTTGACCTTCTGGGTCAGGAGCGGCTTCAGGAAATCGCGGATTGGCTGCTGCTGGAGTTCCTCGGCGATCCCTGGAACCGGCGGGAGCTCATTCAAGCGCATGCGCGGCTGATCTCGCCGCGGCTGGGCAACGCCATCCTCGAACCGCGCGGCGAGGAGGAAGACCTTGAGCGTCTCCGCGCGGCGATCACGAACTGCCATCCGACGATCCGCGACGCCTTCGCGTATCTGCTTCTCGACTTCGCGACCATCGATCCGGATCTTGACGACGTGCCGCTCGCCGCCGCGTTGATGTTCGCCGACGCCTTCGGACTGCGCGATCCGCTGCGAAAAGCCGCCAATAAGGAACTCAAGATCTCGATGGGCCGCCTCGACGAGTTGGAGCGCAAGGCGCCGGAACTCGTGAGGGGTCTCAGCAGCGCGCTCCGCGACAAGGCGGCGGGGCAGGCGCCACAGACGACGGCCGATGAGATCGCGGGGGACGCCGCATGAGCCCTCTGGAAACCGTCACAGACGATATCGTCGAACAGCACGTCTTCGAGGATTTCTTCAGCCTGCTGAACGAGTTCCGCCAGTATGAAAGCGTCGGAACAGATGATGTTCTGGGGGCGTTGCTTCCATTGACGCGGCAGGTCCACCAGATCCACGACCTAGGCCGCGCCGCGCCGCTTGACGGGGTCGACGCGCTGCGCGTCGACCGTGGTCAGTTATGGTTCGAGAACGCGCGCGCGCTTCGCCCGAGCTTCAAGTCATACGAGATCTCCCGGCTGCAGGGGATGGAAGGCGCGCTGGATATCGGCGCCGACCTCCGGCTCACGAGCGCCGATGGTCAGCTTTCAATCGACAATCTCCGGGTCGGCGACCGCGAGGCGCCGCCAGAGCAGCCGGTTTACTTGCCGGATTATCGCTGCTGGGAACACGCGGTTGGGCATCATGACCCCCTGACCGATATCTTTTGCCTGGGGATGCTCGGCGTCAGCCTGGCCGGAGCCTACGACTTCTCCGAGGACGCCGATCTGCTGGCTTGCGCGCGGGCGCGCGACGGATTGATGCAACGCAACCCGCGTCTTCACCCGGTGGTCGCACAGCTGCTCAACCGCATGACGGAGATCGACCGGCGCAAACGCGCGCAAGATCTTCCGAGCCTGATCACGGGCCTTCAGAACCATCGGCAGGCGGCGTCCGTCGCACAGCCGGTCGTCGGGCTATCCGAAGGACTGGATCGCAGCCAACGGATCCTGACCGAACTGCGCGGCCGGCTTTATGACCTGTCTCGCCGCAACAAGCTGATCTACCACAAGCCAAGCTCAAACGAACTCAACCTCACCGAAGCGTCGGTGCCGATCGTTCTGCGGGTTGAGACAATCCGACCAGACCAACTCTTCACGTGGGCCCGCGGCGAGGGCTCGTCGGGGATCGCGGACCGCCTGATCGCCGGCGAAGAGATAGAAGTCTCGGAATTCCTGCGGTTCGAGGAAATGGAGTTTGCGCCGCCCGCCCTGGACAAGATCCGCGCTCAGGCGCGCAAGGACCGTCAGGAGTACGGGTTTTCGCAGCTGCGCCTTGTCGCCTGCTTTCTGCGATGGCGCAATCTGAAGGAGACGCCCGAGGAGCCGATCTCCTCGCCGCTATTGCTGGTGCCGGTTGATCTCAACAAGCGTCGCGGCGTCAAGGATCGCTATACGATTCAGGCTGCGGGCGCGGAGGCCGAGATCAACCCCGCGCTTCGGCAGCTCTTGAAGACGCTCTACGATATTCAGCTGCCCGCGACGGTCGATCTGTCAGAACAGGGCGCGCTGGATGAGCTGTTCCAATCCCTCACGGATCAGATCGCCGTTTCAGAGCCGGGCGTGCGCCTGGAGAAGACCGAAAAGCCGCGCATCTCGCTCATTCACAGGCGCGCGACGCGACGGATCGACCTCTACCGCAAACGAAAGACCGCGACCGGCTCCGGCGTCCGCACCCACGCCATCGGCGACATCAAGTACTCGTACGGCAAGTCGAACTACAAGCCGCTCGGCGAGCAGCTCTACGATCTCTTCATCCGTCCTGCGGCCGCGCCGCATCGCGAGTTGGCGCAAGATCCGATGCAAGGCATGCTGCCGTTAGAAATGGCCGCCTCTGCGTCCGGCGCGGACGGAACCGCGGAGTTAGAGCGATCCGGCTATATGATGTCGCGCCCAGAGAGCGACAGCCCGTATGACTGGAGCTTCGATCTCTGCGCGGTGACCCTCGCCAACTTCAACTACCGCAAGATGTCCCTGGTGCGGGACTATGACGCTCTTCTGACCCAGAACGGCGAGGCGGAGACGGCGGCCTTGGCCGAACGCCGCACGAATTTCGAGCAGCTTTTCTCCGACGCGCCGCGGCCGCTTCCCTCGACCCCGCAAGCGCCCGCGCTGGAAGACACGCACCTTGTCGTGCCTTCCGATCCCACGCAGGAGGCGGCGATCAACCGCGCCAGAGCCGGCGAGAGCTATGTGATCCAAGGGCCGCCCGGCACCGGCAAGTCTCAGACGATCGCCAATCTGATCGCGGACTATATTGGCCGCGGAAAACGGGTGCTCTTCGTTTGCGAAAAACGGGCTGCGCTCGATGTCGTCTACCAGCGTCTGGAAGCGCTCGGGCTGGGCAAGCTGTGCGCCCTGGTGCACGACAGTCAGGATGACAAGAAGGCGTTCGTCAACGATCTGCGGGCGCTCTATCACGCGTGGATCGAAGGCGAACCCGACCGCACCGTTCTAAAGGCGCGCGAGACCGCTTTGGCTGAGATCCAAAAGGGTCTGAACGCCCTGGCGCAGCTCGACCAGGACATGACCGGCGAGATCGAGGGGGAGCCTTTGCACGCGCTGGTGCGTTCGGCCGCGGCGGACTGGGCCAAGGGCCGCGCGGCGAGCGCGCTGAGCGATGAGATGGGCGCGGACCGCCATCTGGTCCCGCCTCTGCGCGACTGGCGACGCGGGCGGGACGCCGCCTATCATATGGAGGCCGCGCTCAGCCGTATTGGCGGCGCTGCGGGCGCGGATCCCATCCTCGCGAGGCATCCGGCGCGGTTTGTCTCGTCCGAGGCGGCGGCTGACGCAAACGTCTTCGAGCGGCTGACCAGCGCGCTTGAGCGCTTGGGACCACTGCTTGAAAAGGTGCGGCGCGCGCAGGACCTCGTCATCTGGAAGATCGAAGATGGCGCCGGTCCCGCGCCGCTGGCGGCCCTTTTCGCCCAGATCAACTACGCCCACCGCCTGCGCCCGGTCGCCTCTGCCGGCAAACTCGCGATCCTCGACCGAACCAGCCTGTCGGCCGAGACCTTTCGACAGGATCTGCGCTGGCTGGATGAAGCGCGCGAGACGCTCTCGCAGCGGCAAGACAAAACAACAATCTGGCGCGACAAGCTCTCTCCGATCGAAACGGAAACCGCGATCCGGATCGCCCAACGGTACGAGGGCTCGTGGTTCTCGTTCCTGTCAGGCGAGTGGCGACGCGTGAAGCGCGAGATACACGAGCGGGCCGCCCTCGAAGGGTTAGCGATCAAACCGCGTCTCTATGACGTGCTGATCGACTTGGCCGCCGAGCACGAAGCCGTCAACGAGGTTGACCGCGCGCTACGGCAACTGGCCAGTCAGACCGGCATGGCGACGGGCGAAGACGCGATCCGCATCGTTGAAGAACGCGACGCCGGAAAGCCTGTCGAAGGCGATCTTGCGACGCCGCTGTTCGACTATCTCGCCGATCAGGGAGACGCGGCGGCCGATCATCTCACAAAGCTTGCGCGGCTTCAGGAAGATGCGGCGGCGGCGCAGTCGGCGATCGCGGACTGCTTTGACGGGATCGAAACGCTACCGGCGCACCAAGCCGCAGACGCCTTGGCCGAGTTGCAGGCGTCGCGAGATGCGCTGCCGGCCGCAGCGCCCGCCTTGCGAGAACTGGCGAACGCGCCGGACACGGTCCGCGCCGCCCTCAAGCGATTGGACATGCCGGTCGCGGCCCTCGAAGCCGCGGTGATGGAGGAAGCTGTGGAACGCGCCCTGGCCGCGCGGCCGGGGCTCCGCGAAACCGACGGCGCCGCGCTCGACGAAATCAACGCGAGCGTCTCCAAAGCGCTCACCAAGTTCCGGGAGGCGAACGCGCGGATGCTGCTGGATCAGACCCGCGACCGTTTCGCGGAAAAGATCGCGATCACCACACGTCCCGACATCGACGCCGACGCCGACTTCAAGGCCGCCAAAAAGCAGGTGATGAAGGCGCGCCAGGATCTTGAACGCGAATTCAATAAGACGCTGCGCTTCCGCTCCGTACGGCGGCTCTTGTCCGAGGACGCGGGGAAGTTGATCCCTGATCTGAAACCCATTTGGCTGATGAGCCCGCTTAGCGTGGCGGACGTTCTGCCGCTCGATGCCGACATGTTCGACGTCGCGGTCTTCGACGAAGCATCGCAGGTGCCGGTGGAGGACGCGGCGCCGACCCTTTTCCGAGCGCCGCAGTTCCTCGTCGTCGGCGATGAAAAGCAGTTGCCTCCGACCAACTTCTTCGGCGCGACTGCGCAGGCCTATGACGAAGACGAAGACCACGACGAGGACGAGGCGCCGCTGGACCTGGATGCAGCGAGCTTTCTGGGCCAAGCGGCGAAGACGCTGCCCTCCACTCTGCTCGGCTGGCACTATCGATCACGGTCCGAGGAGCTGATCTCGTTCTCGAACGCGGTCTTCTATGCGGGCAAGTTGATCTCGGTGCCCGCGACCCGGCTGACCGTGGAGGCCGAACCGATCCGAGCCGACAGCGCCGGAGACGGCAAGCAGCATTGGCGCGAAGTCCTGAGGCGGCCCATCTCGTTCCACCACACCCCTTTCGGCGTCTATGAGCGCCAACGCAACCGCGGCGAGGCGCTCTACATCGCCGAAATGATCCGTGGCCTGCTGACCGCGAAACCCAAGCGGTCTCTCGGGGTCGTCGCGTTCTCGGAAGCGCAGCAATCGGTGATCGTGCGGGCTCTCGACCAACTCGCCAAGGACGATCCGATATTCGCCGACGCGTATGAGGCGGAGCTGGAACGCGAGGAAGACGGGGCTTTCGTCGGACTGTTCGTAAAGAACCTTGAAAACGTTCAGGGCGATGAGCGAGACGTCATTCTCATCTCGGTCTGCTATGCGCCAGACGCGCGCGGCCGGATGCGGATGAGCTTTGGGCCGATCAACCGAGCGGGCGGCGAGAAGCGCCTCAACGTGATTTTCTCGCGCGCCAAGGAACATGTGGCGCTTGTGTCGACCGTTAAAGCCGACGCGATCACGAACGACTACAACACCGGGGCCTTCTGCCTGAAGACCTACCTTCGCTACGCCGAGGCGGTTTCTACCGGCAATGTCGCAGCGATGCGGCGCGCGCTCTCTGCAGTGGCCCCTTACGCGGCCGACGAGCGGGCGGATCGCGAGACGCCGATCGCGGATCAGATCGCCCAGGCTCTGCGGGAACGCGGGTTCGAGGCCGAAACGAGCTTGGGCGAGTCAAAATTCGTCTGCGACGTGGCCGTCCGAAAGGAAGGCGGCAGCGCGCACGAACTGGCGATCCTGATCGACGGGCCGGCGCATTACGAGAACCCCAACCTGCTTGAGCGTCATGTCACCAAGCCGGGCGTGCTCAACGCCTTCGGCTGGAAAACGCTCAGCGTGCTCTCACTCGACTGGCGGGCTCGTCCCGACGTCGTGCTAGGGCGTATCGAACGCGCCCTTGGCAAGAAGAGCTGAGCACCCAATCGCCGCATTTGTCAGATCTCCTGTAAAAGCATGAAGGTGCAACCGAGGGAGATCTGAACATGACCTACGTAGACGTCATGGTCGCGGCCGTGCCGGCCGCAAACAAAAACGCTTACATCGCCCACGCCGAAACCTTCGGTAAAATCGCGAAAGAGAACGGCGCCCTGCGCAGCACCGACTCTTGGGGCGTCGACGTGCCTTCCGGTGAAGTCACCTCAATGCCGATGGCCGTGCAGTGCAAAGACGACGAGGTCGTCGCGGTTGGCTGGATCGAATGGCCGTCGAAGCAAACGCGAGACGCGGGATGGGAAAAGATGATGCAGGATCCGCGCATGGACCCACAGACGAACCCGATGCCATTTGATGGCCAGCGTTTGATCTTTGGCGGGTTCGAAATGCTTCTCGATCACTAGAAGTTAGCGAACCCAGCACAAGCGTCAGTCTGTTCGGCTCTTATTCTTGGCGAGCGGCCCGGATCACAGTCTCAAGCAAGTCATCGACGATCTTGGGTCGCACGCGCCCCTCAGGCAACGCAGCGTAATAGGCCTGGCCGGTCCGAAACAGTGGGAAGTCTAGCCGCACCAGTCGACCTTCTTCGACCATCTTTTCGGTCAGCCTCTGGCCGCCGAACGTCACGCCCTCGCCGTTCGCCGCAGCCTCTAGCATGAACGCAAAGTTACTGAACTCGACGATTTTAAGCGACATGTCGGCGTCAAGGTCGATCCCAAGCGCTGAAAACCAGTTTCTCCAACCCGGCCAACTCGGCTTGAGCGCGACCTGCTGGAGCAACGTCGTCTCGAAAAGATCTTCCGGCTTTTGCAGCGGACCATGTCGCCTCAGATACTCCGGCGAACAGACGACTGTCCGGACTTCGTCGAACAGATGGTGAACCTCAAACCCACTCCAATCACCTTCTCCATACCGAATGGCGAGATCAATCCCGCCCGCGCCGTAGTTCAGGTTGTCGCTGTCGTCCGCCAAGAGTCTGAGATCCACACCGGGATGCCGCTGGCGAAACTCGCTCATAATTGGGTTCAGCCAGAAGTAAGAAATGGAATTCAAAGCGCTGATCGTGATTGAGTTGTCTTCTTCCAATTTCCGTATCTCCAAAACAGCGGTCGCGATTTCCTGGAAGGCGCTGGTGACCGCGACTTGCAGTCTCTCGCCCATTGGGGTCAGCCGCACGCCACGGTGTTCCCGCTCGAAGAGCGTGATGCCGAGCTCGTTCTCGATCTTTCGGATCTGATACGTCACGGCCACTTGCGTGACGTTCAATTCGTTCGCCGCTTCAGTAAAACTGCCAAGTCGAGCGGCCGCCTCGAACGCTAAAAGGGCTTTGGGAGACGGGATTTTTCCACGAAAATTAAACATGAGGTTTTCTTATACTTCACCAATAGAGAATTCAATTTCACAGCTCCGAGCCCGGTTACTACGATGTACCCATGTATGTCTTGCGTTGCGGAAGCAAGGGGGCGCGAGAAAGTTGAGTTGGAGCATAGATGCTATGAAGACCCACATTCTCGATCGCGACTACCATTATCACTGGAATTCGACGATCCCCGCATCAGCGACGGTAAAGAGCGGAGATCGTGTCATTTTTGAATGTCGCGACTGCGTCGACGGGCAGCTGACGCCCGAGTCCACAATCGAGGACTTCAAGCAGAAAGACGTGTCGCGCCTAAATCCGATGATCGGCCCTGTTTTCATCGAAGACGCTGAACCGGGCGATGTCGTCGAAGTCGAGTTCCTCTCACTCGAACACCACGGATGGGGCTGGGCGGCGCTGACGCCCACGCTCGAAGAAAGCCGGGACAAGCCCCCGTTTGACAACGATATCGATGATCTCGACGAGTTGCGGATTCTGAAAGTCGGGGCCGATGAGTGCCTCGAGTTTTTCCCGAATGTGCGCATTCCGATCAATCCATCTGTCGGAATTGTTGGCCTCGCGCCGGCGCTGCCAGGATCTCATTCGCCAACGCCGCCCCGTCGCACCGGCGGGAACATGGACAACCGGTTTCTGCGAAGCGGCGCAAAGGTCTATCTGCCCGTCGAGGTTGCGGGCGGCCTCCTGTCTATCGGCGATGGCCACCTGTGCCAGGGGGATGGTCAAGCCAGCGTCTACGCGGTGGAAGCGCCCCTGACCGTGACCACGCGCATCCGCCTGCACAAGGACTGGCGGATTGATGAGCCGCGCTACGTGACTGCGCCCGGGTTGAGGCACCGCCACGACGCGATGTCGTTCTATGCGACGTCGTCCTTTGGCAAAGATCTGGCGGCAGGCGTCAAATCGGTGCAGCAGAGCATGGTCGCCTGGCTGCAAGAGCTACACGATCTGTCACACCCGGATGCGTGTTTTCTGACCGGGTTGACGGGCAACGTGGTCGTTAGCCAGACGTCGCCCACATCGGACTATCACGTGTCCATGCAACTGCCGCGCGACATCTTCATGTAGCAGGAGAAGAGCAACGGCGTTGATCGGTTGACCTTGATACCCTGACGGCAGCAGCTAGACTTTTCATGATCTAGCCCACCCGAACTCACGGGAAGGACGCCGCCGCATGGTCTCGAAACTAGTCATCAGCACCGCCCTGTTTCTAAGCGCCGGCGCCGCGCAAGCCAGCGACTGTCTCGGCTTTGCGCAGCGCGATCTGCCAGGGTGGACAGTGTTCACACTCGATGCGGCCCAGCTTGGCGAGAGGGATGTGGCGATCTCTTTCGTCGGACACTCCTCCTATCGCATAGAGGCGCCGGACGGCACGACGATCATCACCGATTATTCCGGTTGGTCCGGCCCAGGGGATCAGCCGGAAGTCGTGACGATGAACCGCGCGCATGAGACACACTACACCGACTATCCAGACCCGCGGATCGAGCATGTTCTGCGCGGGTGGAACCCTGAGAACACGGATGGGAGCGGTGATCCGGCCGAGCATTATGCGACCATCGGTGAAACCCTGATCCGAAATGTGGCCACTTCGGTGCAGAGCTACGACGGGGTGAGGCCGAACGACAATTCGATCTTCATCTTCGAGATCCAGGGATTGTGCATCGGACATCTGGGACACCTGCACTTCGAACCGAATGACGAGCAGTTCGGCGCAATCGGGTTCCTCGACGTTGTGATGGTCCCGGTCGACGGGACCTACACGATGAGCCAGGTCGGCATGATGGAAGTGCTCAAGAAACTCCGCGCCAAAGTGATCCTCCCGATGCACTGGTTCGGGCAAACGACACTGAACGCTTTTCTGCGCATCGCCGCTGAGGAATTCGACGTGCGCCCATTTGACGAGAACTGGTTGGTTCTCTCGAAAGAAACGCTTCCCGAAGAAGCGGTCGTCGTCGTGATGCAACCGAACTTCCGCGAGGAGTTCGAGTAGAAGAGCTATCCGTCGGGCGAGATGCGCCCATCCCACTCGACGGCCTCGGCGCCGCAGAACCGTCGAAGACGATCAAGCTCCTCCGTCAAAAGCCGCCTGCGGTTCCGCCCCGCCTTCACCCCTGGCTCGAACCAGACGGCGCGCACGGCGAGCACGTCTCTGTCCCGCTCGTGCTTGGCGTCCACCCGACCGACAAAGCGGTCTCCCTCCAGTAGCGGGAAGACGTAGTACCCATACCGACGCTTAGCCTCGGGTGTGAACACCTCAATCCGGTAATTGAAACCGAACACATGCTCCAGCCGACGACGGTCGCGGATCAAGGGGTCGAACGGGTTCAGCGCGCGGATCCTCGCCGGCGGCTCCGGCGCTTCCGAGATCCGCTCGCACACATCTGCAAAGGCGACAGCGGAACGCGGCTTCGCCCCGTTCGCGGCGTCTATGTCGACCTCGACGAGCGCCCCCGACGCCCGCATCTTGGCCACCCAGTCCTTTGCCTCTTGGACGCTGACCAACGCCCAATAGCCTGCGATCTCGCCATGCGTGGCGAACCCAAGTCGTCTCAAGGCTTCGCGACACGCCCAATCGACGCTGTCCGCGCGGTCTATTGTTGTTTTGTGGTGCTCTGGCGGGATGACCCTCTCGGCGAGATCATAAACCTTCTGAAAACTCCGCCGATGGCACACGGCGAACTCTCCCGTCCGCCAAAGGTATTCGAGCGCGGTTTTTTCCGGCGCCCAATCCCACCATCCGCCACCGCCGCCCTTTCGGGGCGATGTAACGTCCCGGGCCCGGATCGCGCCCTCTGCCGCGACGCGCGCGCGCAGCATGTCGACCGCCTCTTCAAACCCCTCGCGGCGCCATTTGCGCCAATATTCTCGCAGACGAACCCGTTCTTGTTCGAAGCGGTGTCGCCAGTAAGGGAAAAACGCCGACGGAATAATGGCGGCGTCGTGGGTCCAGTTCTCGAACAGCCGTCGATCCTGCTCTAGCAATCGCGTCAAGTCTTGCCGACGATAGGTCTGATTGCGCGAAAAGAGGATATGATGATGCGCGCGCTCCAGCGTGTTGATGCTGTCGACCTGCACAAAGCCGAGCGCTTGAACGATCTCGAGCACTCCGTCACGATCCAGCTTCCGGCGTGGCGGCTCGGAGAGGCCCTGAACGTGCAGCAGCAGCCGTCGCCCATCATCGTTCGAGATCTTCAATCGAGAAACGACCATGCGGCGTCTTTAACAGAAGAGATCCCCGACCGGCGACTTTCTTGATCATGCCGCCGCGCTGGCGGCCGTCTAGGCGGCGTCGATCGCCGAGGACGTCCTTGCGGCGATGACGCGCTCTGACGGAAACCGCACGCTGACCGTCGTGCCTTCGCCCAGCTGACTGCGAAACGCCAGCTCGCCTCCGTGCAGTTCTATCAGTTCCTTGGTGATGCTCAGGCCCAGCCCGGTGCCCGTTCGCTTCCGCGTCAGCGGGCTCTGCGCCTGCTGAAACGGCTGCAAGATCAACGCGATGTCTTTCTCGGCGACGCCGATCCCATTGTCGCTGACGGATACTGAAAGCCGATGGTCCATACCGATTTCCGCCGCGATGCGGACCTCTCCGCCGCGATGACTGAACTTCACGGCGTTCGAGACGAGATTGACCAGGATCTGAGTGACCTTGCGCTCGTCGCCCAGTAGTCCAAGCCCAGCCGGGATGTTTGGTTCGCAGATCCGAATATCGTAACGCTCCGCGTCCGCAGAGACCATCCTCGAGCACGCCTTTATCGTCTCCAGCAGATCAAAGGCGCTTTCGTCGATCCGAAGCGCACCCGTCTCGATCTTGCTCCAATCCAAGATCTCGTGGATCAAACCAAGCAGGTGCTCACCCGCATTGCGAATGTCGCTGGCGTATTCGCAGTATCTCGGCGCGCCGACGGGGCCGAAGACCTCGGCCTCGATACTCTGCGAAAACCCGATAATCGCGTTGAGGGGCGTGCGCAGGTCGTGAGACATGTTGGCCAAGAAGCGCATCTTCGCGTCGCCCGCGCGCTCGGCCTCTTCTCGCGCCGACTTCAGTTCCCGTTGTTGCCGCTTCAGATCTGTAATGTCGACCCGCATTCCCACGCGAGCGCCGTCGCTGGTCTCCAGTTCATCGATCCTCAGCCAGCGGTCGCCAGGCAGCTCCTGTTCGACCGCTTCACACAGCTCCAGGTGCTCGTAGAGCCGTCTTTTGATAAACGCGTCCTCATTTCCAACCGCTTCGGGATATTGACCCCGCGCAACGCCATAAAGCAGCAGATCTTCAAACCGCGCCCCCGGACGGATGATCGGCGCCGTGACTTTGTAAAGATCGCGAAACTTCGAATTGCAGACGACGAGGCGGTCGTCCCGATCGAACACGACAAGACCGTCGGCGAGCGCTTCGATCGTCTCCGTAAGAAGGCGCTCCATGCGCTGCGCGGCCGCCACGTTTTGGCGCTGCTCAAGGCTGTCGGCGATCATTTCGGCGCTGGCTTGGAGCCTCTCGACCATGATGGCGCTGTCACGATCAGGCTCCTCGAAAACAGCGATCAGGGACCCGATGCTGCGTCCGTCGGCGCCGTCCACGGGGACCGAGAGCTCAGTCGATGTTTCGGCGCGGTTGAGATCAGAGCTTCGACGCCGCCGCCCGCAACAACTGAGAACGAGAGTGACGTGGGAGGCCGACAGCGCGCGAGCAGTTTGGCTCAGCAGGCGATCGATCGCCGCGTCGGGCAACGCGCTCACGCAGTCGTATTCGCCCAGCTCGTCAGCTGGCGTTCCGATAGTTTGCAATCGCTCGATCTCGGTCATATCGCCGGCACTCGAACATTCACCGCCCTGAATGAGGCGTTCCGAGACAAACTGCGGCAGCAGCGCTTAATTTTGAGTACATGCCCGGAAAAACCTACGGACAATTTTTCGGAAATCCCTCCGATAAACGATTGCGGCCGCGCATGGCCAACCCACGCGTGGTGATCACTTGTTTTCATGATGAAGAACCGCCCGGGCGGGCTGCCGCCCGAACTGTCGTCGTCGCCGCCGCCTCAGGAAACCGAGTGAAGGTTCTCAACCACGACCGCGATGCCCTGGCCGCCGCCGATGCACATCGTGGCCAGGCCGTGCTTGCCGCCGATCCGCTTCAGCTCGTGCAGGCACTTGATCAGAATGACCGCTCCCGAAGCGCCGATCGGATGGCCGAGCGCAACTGCGCCGCCGTTCGGGTTCACTTTCTCCGGGTTCAGGCCGAGCTCCTTTGAAACAGCGCAGGCCTGCGCGGCGAAGGCTTCGTTTGATTCCACCACATCGAGATCATCGACCGACAGCCCCGCCCGTTCCAGCGCAATCCGGCTCGCCGGAGCCGGGCCCATTCCCATCTCTGACGGCTCAACGCCCGCCAGACCATAGGCGACGATCCGCGCGATCGGCTTCGCGTCGCGACGGGAGGCCTCGGCGCCGCTGGCCAGGACGACCGCTCCGCCGCCGTCATTGATGCCAGACGCGTTTCCGGCTGTGACCGTACCGTCCTTCTCGAACACAGGCCGCAGCTTTTGCATGTCTTCAATACTGGCGTTTGGACGAACATGCTCGTCAGTGTCGAAGGTGACCGTGTCGCGGCGCTTCTGGATCTCGAAAGGCGTGATCTGTTCTTTGAAACGCCCCGCCTCAATCGCCGCTGACGCCCGCTTGTGGCTTTCGAGCGCAAATGCGTCCTGATCGTCGCGGGTGATCTGATACCGCCGCGCCACGTTCTCGGCCGTGACGCCCATGTGGCCATGCCCGAAGGGATCGTGCAGCGCCTGCAGCATCATATCGACGGCGCCGGTGTCGCCCATCTTCTGACCCCAGCGCGCGGCGGGCATCAGGTAGCCCGCCTTGCTCATGCTTTCGGCGCCGCCCGCGAGCGCGATGTCCGCATCGCCCAGCATGACCATCTGCGCGGCGGAGACGACCGCCTGCAGGCCGGAACCGCAGAGCCGGTTGACGGTGAGCGCGTGCGCCTCTTTCGGCGCGCCCGCCTCCATCGAGATCACCCGGCTGATATACATGTCGCGCGGCTCGGTATGGATGACGTTCCCAAACACCGAGGCCTGCACTTCGGCTCCGTCGACGTCCGAGGCCGCCAACGCCGCTTTGGCCGCCGCTGCGCCAAGCGCGCTTGGGGGCGTGTCGCGCAGCGCCCCTCCAAAAGTGCCGCTCGCCGTCCGGCGCCCCTCAAGGATGTAAACGTCGCGATCACCCATGCTGTCCTCCGCTGGAATTGTTTCTCCCAACTATGGACCCTAGAAACCGTTGCGAAAAGCCATGAAAGCGCGATCCAAGCCCGCTAGGCTGTTCCGACATTGGCCTCGCCTCAGGAGAGAAGGACGCTGCTTTGCGCTCGATCGAGATCCTCGACCATTTGATCGCCTTCCCGACGATCGCCCGCAGTCCGAACATCGAGCTGATCAGCTTTTGCCGCGAGCTGCTCGGCGCTGCCGGCGTCGAGAGCACGCTGATCGCAAGCGAGGATGGTCGCCAAGCCAATCTCTACGCGACGATCGGCCCCAAGGACCGACCCGGCGTCATGCTGTCCGGACATACCGACGTCGTGCCGGTCGAAGGCCAAGCGTGGAGCGTCGACCCTTTCAAACTCACCGAACGCGACGGCAAGCTCTTCGGACGGGGCGCCGCCGACATGAAAGGCTTCGTCGCCAGCGCCCTTGCGATGGCCGAACGAGCCGCCACGCGCAATCTGACCACTCCTCTGCATCTCGCGCTCTCTTACGACGAGGAGATCGGATGCGTCGGCGTTCGCAGTATGATCGATATGCTCGAGCAAGCGCCCATTCGTCCCGCAATGTGCATTGTCGGCGAGCCGACAGGCCTGGCCGTCGCCACCGGGCATAAAGGCAAGACGGACCTTCGCGGGGTCTTCACAGGGAAAGAGGCGCATTCGGCTCTCGCGCCAACGGGCGTCAACGCGATCTACCTGGCGTCGGAGTTTGTCGAGGCCGTGCGCGCCTTGCAGTCGGAGATCGTCGAAACCGGTCCGAAGGACGGCGACTATGACGTCCCCTACACGACCTTGCATGTCGGCAAGATCGCGGGGGGCGTCGCGCTCAACATCGTGCCAAATCGTTGTGAGATCGCTTTTGAGATCCGCAGCCTGGCTGGGGACGACCCGCGACTGCGTCTGGACAAGATGCGCGCCGCCGCAGACCTGATCGAAGCACAAGCGCGTCAAGTTTCGCAAGACGCCGGAATTTCAATCGAGGTTACAAACACATATCCGGGCCTCGACACGCCGCCAGACGCCGCCGTCGTGGATTTCGTAAAAGGGCTGACCGGGGCCAATGGAACGATCAAGGTCGCCTTTGGAACGGAAGGCGGGTTGTTTCAGGAGCGTTTGGGCACGCCGACCGTCGTGTGTGGGCCTGGCTCCATGGCGCAGGGCCACAAACCCGACGAGTTTGTCGATCGGGATCAAATTGACCGTTGCGATGAGATGCTTGGAGCGCTCCTGACCCGCTTGGAGCACGGTCTCTAGCTCCCAGGTCAAAGACCAACATGGCGCCTAGGGTGGCTAAGCAGACACACCAGTTGTCTATATTAAGGCCCGAGACTCTCTAAATTTACGATATCTGGTGAAACTTATCCACAGTTTGCCCACTGTGGCTCGCAAAGCGGAAGATATCGTGTTCGGAGAGCGAAATGAACGACCGGGAACGTCTTGCAGTGCATTTGTGGGAGCAAGGCGTTTGGCTCTCTCGAGCCTTTCTGGCGTTTGCGTCGACACAAGATCAGCAATGGCACTCTGCATTGTCGGTTTATCGCGGCCCTCGCTGGTTGCAACTGGGAGATGATCTGCGGGCGGACGGGGCGCCCGAGGGCAACGCTTGGGAGATCTTGACCGGCGCAGCCGAGGACGCATCGGAACGCCTCTCCGAATTGGCGGAGCTTGAAAGCCGCCTGCAATCGCAGCTCCGCGGTCGGCTGCGAATTGGGCGCGTGGTCGCTTTCGGCTTCCCCGATGGGTCTCAAACGGACGAGGCTCCCCAGGAAATCCCCGCCTGGACGTGGGAGACGCCGGCCAATCGATCGACTGACGTCGGCAAGAGCGTGCCGTTCAAAAGCATCCGCGTTTTGGCGCGGGACCAGCTCAAGAGCGCCATTTCCGATTGGGCTGCGTCCAGCCAGGACGCGCCGCGGCAAAATCATTCAAAAACGGGATTGTTCCTGGCTGAATGATGCGCTAACGTCGCCGTTAACGACTACGTAGGCAATCGGCAAATGACTGTGTTGTACAACGATTACTAGCGCGCGAAGAGAAGAGCTAACAACTTATGAGTGTATTGCCTGTAAGATCGCGCTTAATCGGCCACAAGATGATGGGTCTCAAGTCGATATTTCGCCAAATTTAGTTGCCATGAAAAAACTACGCTTGTAGGTAACGTCGCAGCTCCAGACGCATCGCGGACTTGGGGTGACTGAGTTAAGGAGACGCGCGTGGCTAGCGAAATTGACGCCAAGATTGGGCTTCGGATCCGTCAAAGACGGTGGGTCTCAAAAATGACGCAAGGCCAACTCGCAGACAGGGTAGGACTGCGTTTCCAACAGATCCACAAGTACGAAACCGGCCAAAGCTCCATCAAAGTCAGCACAGCGCTTAAGATCGCGGACGCGCTTGGCGTCTCATTAAATTATCTGATCGAAGAAGTATCGACGGTGCGGCAACCGGCGGATAGCGACAACTTGGTTGATTTCCCGCTCGGCGAAGATGTTTTGGACCGGCAAACCACATCCCTGGTTACAGCCTACAGGCGTCTACCTCATGAAAGCCGCGCGCTTGTCTTGAGCCTCGTCGATACGATGACCGAACAGGCAGCCTCCGAAGCCGATGCACCAGCGCAACAAATCCCGGTTTCGCTAGAGAATTGAGTTTTCCGACTATCGCACTGGTTGAAGCTCGGCCCTCCATCAACTAGATGTTGGTGAGCGGGGTGGGCGTCACACATCATGTCGATTACATAAGTGTGCTGATCGTCCGCTTACCAGTGCGTTAGCGGAGCTCGTATAAACGAATGACAGCGCAACTATACGACTTGAAAGAAGAAGCGCGCATCAAGGTTCTGGAAGACTTTAGAGTCCTTGATACTCCGGCGGAGCCTGTCTTTGACAAGATCACAGAACTCGCAGCTTACGTTTTTCAAGCTGATATCTCGCTTATTTCGTTCGTCGACCAGGGACGGCAGTGGTTCAAGTCACTCTACGGCATGGCTGTAAGAAGCACGCCCAGAGAGTTTTCGTTCTGCAGTCATGCAATTCAAAGCGAAGAAATATACTGCGTGAAAGACGCGACCCGTGACCCGTTATTCAAACATAACCCTCTGGTTACTGGCGCGCCATTCATACGCTCCTACTACGGCTCGCCTTTGAGGACCGAATGCGGAATGCAGCTCGGAACGCTCTGCGTCATCAGCAAAACCGTGATTGAACCATCTGAAGTACAGTTGCGACAACTTAGAGACCTCTCGCAGCTTACTATGGCGGAGCTGACCATGCGCCGGAAGCAGCTTCAAGATTTTTGGATCAATCCCGCCCCACATTCCGGCGGTCTGCAGCGCGGCTAGTCAGGATGTCGGCGCGTCGCCGTCAAGCTTCTGAATGATGGCCAAGCTGTGTGAGCACTGCTGAACACCCGACGTTATCACCGCGGGCTGACGTCAAATACTTCAATTTTTATGAGAATTCATCCAGTGATCGTTAGGGCTTTTTTACCGCAGCCTTCGAAATTGTTCAGACGTTAAATTGGTGAAAGCGAAACAGCTAAAAGGCTTTCCGCTTTCCATGCTCCGATACTACCTGAATGGCCGCAACCGCGGCCATTTTTTTGTTTCATTAGGAATAACATAATTAATACGGAGTACATTTCTTTGCGTCGTTGGTTCAGGAATTAGAACGATGCGTGATAACGCGAGTACTGCGGATAACGGCGCTCAGCTGCGCCCGATCATCAAAAAGAAAAAGGTAATCAATGGCGGCGGCCACCATGGCGGCGCCTGGAAAGTCGCCTATGCCGACTTCGTGACAGCGATGATGGCGTTTTTCCTTTTGATGTGGCTCCTGAACGCGACGACCGAAGACCAGCGCAAAGGCATCGCCGACTACTTCGATCCGTCCGTGCCGGTGAGCCGGACATCCGCGGGCGGCGATTCCATGTTCAAAGGCTCGTCGGTCTTCTCCGAGGAACACCTCACGCAGAATGGCCGCGGCGGTCTGGGGTCCGATGAACCCGGCGAGCACAAGGCTCGGAAAGATACTGGAAAAGAGGATCAAGAGCCTCAGACACAGAAGAAATCCGAGGCTGAAGCGTCGGAAGCTGTGCAAGGCCCGCAGAGCAATAAAGGCCAGACCGAAGCGGAAGCCGAGGCGCAAACTGCCGCGCAAACGGCTGCGCTTGTGAACCTCAAGCGCGAAATCATTGACGCCATCCAAAACGCGGATTCCACCGGCGAACTGCTTCGGCATCTATGGATGGAGATCAGCGACGCCGGCCTGACGATCGAGATCGTCGACATGGAGGGCGAACCGCTCTTCGCGACCGGGGAAGCCACGCCATCCACGAAAATGCGCGCTCTGCTTCAGGTCGTCGGCTCGTCGGTGAAGCTCGTTTCGAACCAAATCGAGATTGCCGGCCACACCGATGCGCGCCCCTTTGGCCCAGGCTCCACCTACACGAACTGGGAGCTTTCAGCTGATCGGGCTCAGTCCGCTCGACGCGTGTTCGAAGCCGCCGGGGTCACCTCGACGCGCTTTGTGTCAATCGCAGGCCGCGCTGACAGCGACCCGGCTCTCGACGACCGTTTCGCGTCGCAGAACCGCCGGATCGAAATTACTCTTCTGCGTTAATTTTCAATTTTAAGACGAATTTGCGGCAATTCCTTAGCCGTTCGATAACCATTTTCGTTCATTCTCGTAAACCATAATCACTTCTTAACGTGTGGAAGAATTCCCGCGTTTAAACATAACGAGGACTGGACATGAAGATCTCTTCGTCTTTCAACGCTGGGATTATGGGGCTGTACGCTCAATCATCGCGGCTTGCTACGATCTCGCAGAACATCGCCAACTCGCAGACCAACGGCTTCAAGCGGCTCGATACGGAATTCTCGTCCCTGGTCACCAACAATTCAGCAGTTCTCTACCAAGCAGGCGGCGTCCGCCCGAACACGATCCGCGAAGTCAGCGACAACGGATCGATCCTGGGCACAGACAACGCGCTCGATATCGCGGTTTCGGATCGTGGTCTTCTTCCCGTCACTGACATGGGTTCGGTCGACGCGGGCGTGATCAACTTGCCGTTCAAGCTCACCACCACCGGATCGTTCCGGCCGGATGCGAACGGCTACATGAGCACCGCAAACGGCACTGTTCTGATGGGATGGCCAGCCGACCAGAACGGCGTGGTCACGCCAGGCGGACGCACTGACTCCGGCTCGCTGGAGCCGATCCAGATCGAGCAGACCAAGATCGAAGCGCAGCCGACCACCAACATGACGGTTTCGCTGAACCTGCCGGCTTCGGCCACGGTCGCCGGCGCATCGGGCGCTGCGCAGGATCTGGACCTCACATACTTCGATAACCTGGGCAGCGAGCAGACCCTGACGTTCCGCTTCACCCCGACGGTCCCTGCGACGGGCAGCAGCAACGCCTGGAGCGTGGAAGTGATCGACTCTGCGACCGCGACTGCAAGCAACCCGATCGCTGACTTCGATATGACGTTCTACGACACGCAGGCGAACGGCGGAACGTTGAACACCCTGACGGTGGGAACCGGGGTGACTTACAACAGCGCGACGGGCGAACTGGCTTTGACCACCGCGAACGGCCCGATGACCATCGACATCGGCTCCCCCGCCGAAGTTGGCCGCATGACGCAATTGGACGCTGACTTCCGCCCGACATCGATCGCCAAAGACGGTGCAGGCCCGAGCGACATGTCCGGCGTTAGCATCGATCGGAATGGTTTCGTCGTCGCTCAGTTTGAAAGCGGCGCGACACGGGTCCTCTATCAGGTTCCTCTTGTCGACGTGCCGAACCCCGATGGTCTGATGGCGCTTGACGGACAGATGTTCGCAATCTCTCGCGAAAGCGGCGAGTTCTATCTTTGGGACGCGAACACCGGACCGGTGGGATCAACCCTGGGCTTCTCGCTCGAGCAGTCTTCGGTTGACCTGGCGCAGGAGCTGACCTCGCTCATCCAGACGCAGCGAGCCTACTCCTCCAACACCAAGATCATCGAAACCGTGGACCGGATGCTGGAGGAAACCACGAACCTGAAACGCTAACCCCTGGCGTTGATCCGCTGATCACGAAAGCGGCGGATCAACCTCTTCGGGAGTAAGCCGATGACGATCTCAAACACACTCGCGACCGCGATTTCCGGCCTCTCGCTGACATCCAAGCGCGCCGAGATCACGTCGAACAACGTCGCCAACGCCCTTACCGAGGGCTATGCGCGGCGGAACGTGGAATCGAGCGAACAAGTGAGCGGCGGCGCTGGTCAAGGCGTGCGCATCAGCGGCATTCAACGCGCAGGCGATCCTGCGCTGACGGGCGCGCGGCGCATCGCGGACGCCGATGTGGCCGACAGCTCGACGCGAGCGTCCGCCTACCAGCAGATCAGCGATCTCGCCGGCGACATAGACGATCCTTACTCCATCTTTTCGCGGATCAACTCGCTGGAGAACAGCCTCGCGGCGCTGGCTCAGACGCCTGAGTCGGCTGATCTGCAGTCCAGCGTCGTCCGCGACGCGCAAGCGATCGCGTTTAAATTCAACGAAATGACGCAGGGCGTCGACGCAATGCGCAGCGATGCGGATGCGGACATCGCCAAGCAGGTCGAGGCGTTGAATGCCGACCTGGCGCAGCTTCAGATCCTGAACAACGACATCAAGCAACTGACCTTCGGCGGCGGCGAGACCAGCGCTCTCGAAGATGAACGACAGCGCGTCGTCGATCGCATCGGCTCGAAGATCGCCGTCAAGACGCTCGAACGCGACGGCGGCGCGATCGATCTTGTCACACCGAACGGTTTGTTCCTGATGGAGAACGGCGCCGCACGCGAAGTCGAGTTCACCGTCACGCCCATCGTCACCGCTGGAATGGAGTATGACGGCGGCGCGGGCGTATTGTCCGGCATCACCATTAACGGACGCGACGTCACGCCTGGCGGCCCGACGAACCCGCAGCTCGCCGCTGGCTCTCTGGCCGCCGCGTTTGCAGTGCGCGATGAAATCGCACCCGGGTTTGCAGCACAGATTGACGGGTTGGCCCGCGATCTCGCCGAGCGCTTCCAGGATCCGACGGTCGATCCGACCTTGGGTGCGACCGATCCAGGCCTCTTCACCGACGCAGGCGCGTTCGTCGACGGCGCAAACGAGACCGGGTTTGCGGCCCGCATCGCTGTGAACGCCGCAGTCGACCCCGACGCCGGCGGCGAAGTCTGGCGGATCCGCGACGGCATGGGCGCTGCGACCGCCGGTCCCGCCGGGAACGGCGACACGATCCGTTCGATGCTCGAGGCGATGACGGACGTCCGGGCGTTGCCGGCTTCCGTCGGGCTGACCGGCCTGCATTCCGCGTCCGGCGCCGCCTCAAGTTTTGCGTCGCTGCTCGGCTCGGACGCGTTCGATGCGGAGGCGCGGGCGACGACCCAGTCCGCTCGGGCCGACACTCTGAAGAACAGCGAGCTCTCGGTGTCCGCCGTCGACACAGATCAAGAACTGGCGCTGCTGCTGGAGATCGAGCGCCTCTACTCAGCGAACGCTCGAGTGATCCAGACCGCCGACAACATGATGCAACAGCTCCTGGAGTTGTAAGATGACGATTTCAAACCTTCCCAACATCGTCTCTGCGCTCACGCTTTCGCGGACGGTCTCAGACCTGAAGCCAAAGCTGGTGGAGGCGCAGCAAGAAGCCGTGACCGGGCAGATCTCGGATCTGAACGCCGCTAAGTCCGGTGAAGTCGGCTCAGTTTTGTCGTTGCGCAAATCGATTTCCGACGCCGAAACCTACCGTGCCGGGGTCATCTTGGGATCGACCCGAGCAGCGATCGCGCAGGAGGCTCTCGGCCGCGTCGAAGAAGGCCTCACGGCGTTCGCGACAGACATCCTTTCGACGATCGAATTAGAGGAGCAACCGCGCCTCACCGTCATCGCTGAAGATGCGAGAGGCCGGCTCGAAACAGCCGTCAGCGCGCTGAACATTCGACACGGCGACCGAAGCCTGTTCGCCGGCTCCGCCGTCGATGGCCCTGCGATCGCGTCGGCCGACGACATCATCTCGCAAGTCAGCGCTATCCTGGCGGCCGCGCCCGACGCGGCGACGGCCGAAGCTGACCTGGCTCTGTTCTTCGACGATCCCGCAGGCGGTTTCTTCGGCGGCGTGTATCTGGGCGACAGCGGCGACAGCGGGATCACGCAAACCGGAGCGCTGAGTTCAATCGATTATGGCCAGCGCGCCGATGATTCCGCCATTCGCGACGTGATCAAAGGCCTCGCGGTCCTCGCGGCCCATGACGATGCCGGGTTCTCAGGCGATATCGACGAAACAAAGCAACTGCTTGGATATGCTTCCGGCGCGCTGCTGGACGCCGATGACGGCGTCACTCGGATGCGCGGGACGCTTGGCGCAGCCGAGGCTCGTTTGGACGAGGCGCGCACCTATCTGGAAGCAACGACGACCACGCTGAACATCGCGCTGAACGAAGAGACCGGCGTCGATCAGTTCGAAGCGGCGACCCTGTTTCAAAACCTCAGCACCCAGCTTGAAACCGCCTACATCTCCAGCGCGCGTCTCGCCTCGCTGAACTTCGCCAACTTTATCCGGTGATCCGCATGATGATCCGCACTCTCAGCCAAGCCCGACCATTCCTGTTCGCTTTCGCAGCGGGCGTCGCCGGCTTTACAGCGGCCGCTCCGACCGCTCTGGGAGACGCGCCGCAATTCGAGCCGCCCGTGATCGAAGCGTCGGCAGCCGGTCTGCGCAACGGCGTCCGCATCAAGGACTTGGTCGACATCGAAGGCGTTCGCGGCAACGATCTGGTCGGCTATGGCTTGGTGGTCGGATTGGACGGCAGCGGCGATGCGCTGCGGAACTCGCCGTTCACCGAAGAAGCCCTGGTCAATCTGCTTGAGCGCCTCGGCATCAACGTCTCCGGCGAAGCTTTCCGCACGAAAAACGTCGCCGCTGTCCTGGTGACCGCGAAGCTGCCGCCGTTCTCTCGGACAGGCTCACGGATCGACATCACCGTCTCAACGATCGGCGACGCCAAAAGCCTTCGCGGCGGCACGCTGATCATGACGCCGCTCAGCGCTCCTGACGGCGAGATCTACGCTGTCGCTCAGGGGACGGTGATCGCCGGCGGCGTCGGCGCCGAAGGCGACGCTGCGAGCGTGACTGTCGGATCGCCGACGGCCGGCAGCATTCCAGGCGGCGCGACGGTCGAGCGAGAGGTCGACTTCAACTTCGGCGGTATGCGCGAGATTGATCTGTCTTTGCGCGAACCTGACTTCACAACCGCCGAGCGCGTCGAACAAGCGATCAACTCCTCGCTGGGCGCGCGGGTCGCACATCTTCGAGACTCCGGCACCGGCACCCTGGACCTCGCAAACATCGGCTCGATCAACCCGGCCCGGTTTGTCAGCCGTATCGAAAACCTGCGCGTGGTGCCTGACCGCAAGGCGCGCGTGGTGGTCGATCAGCGCTCTGGCACAATCGTCTTGGGTTCGGACGTCCGCATCTCTCCGATCGCGGTTACGCAAGGAAATCTGACGATCCGCGTCGCCGAAACGCCGGTCGTATCTCAGCCCAACCCGTTCACCGAAGACGGCGAAACCGTCGTCGTCCCGCGCACCGATGTCGACATCGAGGAGGAAGAGGGACCAGGCCTCGCGCTGATCGGCGGCGAAGTCACCCTTGGAGATCTCGTCGCTGGCCTCAACGCCCTTGGCGTCGGCCCGAACGACATGACTGACATTTTGAAGACAATCAAAGCCGCCGGAGCGCTCCATGCCGAATTTGTTGTTCAGTAATCCAGCTAAACCGTGTCACACAGATCACCCCTGACGGGGGTCGCCAACCAAGCAGACAGTTTTCAACCGAATGACCAACGAGAGCCTAGATAGATTAGACGCGCTTCTCGTCCGCCAGAGGAGGGCTGCCGCACAGCGGCTCACGCAGCCGCAGAAAGCGGCCGTGGTCATTGGGCTGCTCGATGAGGCCGCCGCTCAATCGATCCTGGGACGGATGTCGAAACAGGAGCTCAAGTCCTTGGGTCTGGCGATGACCGAGCTGGAGACCGTGACCGAAACGGCGATCGAGCAGGCGATTGAGGAATTCACCGGCGAGGTCAGCTCGATCAGAGGCGCCGTCGTCGGCCGTGAGAAGGCGCGATCGCTCCTGGGCGCGCTCATGAATCAGGACGAGCTGACCGAGCTCGTCGGCGAAGAAGAGTCGGACGAACCCGAGCCGGAAGAAGACAACGTCTGGGATAAGATCGCCGCGATCGAGGACAACCTGCTGTCGGAGTATCTGAGCGGCGAGCACCCTCAGACGGTCGCTGCTCTGATGACCCGCATCAAGCCCAAGAAGGCTGCGAGCTTGCTCGAGATGTTCAACACAGAGACGCGCCGGCGAGTCCTTGCAGCGCTCGCGAAAGCGCCGCAGCTCGACCCGGCTTCCGTGCGCCGTCTCGAGAATGCGCTGCGCATAGATCTCGACAAGTTCGTCGAGAACAAATCAACCGCCCGAGGTCCTGATGAGTTTCTTGGCGAGCTCGTGAAGGGACTGCCCGGCGATCTCGCAAACGAAGTTGTCGATGACCTAACCAAAATTGACGACGCGCTTGGCGAAGCGGTTCGAGACAAGCTCTTCTCGTTCCCGGATATTCAAGAGCGGATCGAGCCGATGTACATCACGACGGTCTGCAAGAAGGTGGACCTCGATACCCTCGTGCGCGCGTTAAAACTCGGGAAAGAGCGCGACGCGTCGACCTTTGATTTCATCATGTCGAACATCTCCGGGCGGTTCTCGGAGCAGATCGAGGAAGAACTGAGCGAGGCGCCGCGGATCTCGAAGAAAGACGCGGATGCGGCGATGACCGTCCTTATGATGACGATCACGGACCTCGAAGCCTCTGGAGAGATCAAGTTCAAAACCACCGAAGAGGACGAAGAGTTTATCTAAAGCTCACCCTCTTCGCGGCTGACGCGAACGTTCGTCTCCAGAACGCGGAAGCCGACTTCCCAGACCAGTCATTTAAGCGGAACGCGCCCCACGGACCTTCAGTTCCTGAGCCAGCGGCGCGAGGAAGACGTCTTTGTCTTCATTGATAAGCTGCAACGCCTTGGTGCCTTGAGATTGCCCGAGGCGACCTTCGGCCAGAACCGCGGGCCCATTTGCAGATTCCAGACGCAAGGCCACATTCGACAGAGACGCCGTTTCCAGGGGAATGACGTCGCCGATCGACCACTTTGCGAAATCCGCGACTTTCGCCAACTCCGAATGCAGAACGGCGGTCAGATGGAGCGGAACGCCGGCGACCGCGCCTGAGAGGTCCAGTGCTCCGGCGCGGTTAGCCTTGCCGGAGACGGGCCCGTCATTCGAGAGCAGCTCGGCCAGATCCGAGTTCAGACTACTGACGGGAATGACGATGCGCACTGTTCCTAGCTGAGAGCCGTCTTTGAAGCTGATCTGCGCCCGCAGATCCAGAGCGGGTTTCTCTTCAAGCTCCCGAGGAACCGGGTCCGGCCGGGTGAGCGTATCGACTGACATGTCGAGAGCTTTGTCGCTTTCTGACCGCGCCAGCAAAGTCTGCTCAAATGCGCCGAGGACTTCTTCAAGCAGCGGCATGCACAACGCCGCATCAAGCGAGCTTGGCTGGCGTTCGACTGTCGAGGTTTCAGGATCGCCGCCCATGTCAATGCCGACGATCTTTTGAATCGTCGCGCTATCGATGAGGAAAAACGCGACTTCCCTGAGACGGCCAACGCTGATCGCTGCGACGAGCACCCGATTGAACGCCCCTTTGCCGGGAACCTCAGGCGGCGCCATTTCAACGTCGAAGCTGACTGGCGCGCCCAACACCTCTCGCTCGCGCTTGCGCAGCAAAGCTTCAAACTCCATCGCGATCGGCGCAACGGCGTTCGGATCGCTGCGTTTGGGTTGTTCGCGTTTGAGTTTCCGCCGAAGCACTGGCTCGTCTGTCATGATCTCACCGAGAAGATTGCAGTCTTACTCAATCAGATCATGGTTAATGCGGCGGAAAGAGTTGAAGGAAATTCGCGTGAAGAAGCGACTTTTGCCGATGGTTCCAGACAGTTGAGCGAACTGGAACAGATCGTGACAGCGGCGACGAAGTCCTAGTTGGTCGGCTGATCGCACGCGAGGTCGACCATCATCGATTTCTGATGTTCGCCGTTCACATACACATGCGTGTAGTTGCAACCGCTAAGCGGGTGCGGTTCGTTCTCAAGCTGGATATGGTAGGCGGGCGGCGGAAGGAGATCCGCGTCACCTGCTCCGCCTGAAGAGAGGTTTCCCGAAAACTGAGCGGCGAAAACCGACATGCCGCCAAGCGCCATGACCGTCGCCAAGGGCCCTGCATAGGAACTCGCAATAAGTGCCTTCAAACTCAGCATAACTCTCTCCACGCGTCGTCACTCAACTGTGGGGTGAATTATATCTGTATTTGTTACTTGAAGTATTAACCCGCGGCGAAACTGGCTGAGAACCTATCTAAAATAGATATAAAATTCGAACTATCGGCGCGCCGCAACATTTGTGCGAGCCTGAAACTCAGACTCGATAAGACGCCGCCAGCGCGCAGATTGCTCCCTGACGAAACTGTACTTTGATTCAATTTTATCGACCAGGTGATTTAATTCGTTCACCGCTGTTAACAGCGTATTACTATCCAGACTTGTCGCGACCCTTAAAAGTACGACGAACATCTTGTCGGCCAGAGACGGATCGAGATCGACCTCTAACGCCGCGGTCTCAAAGAACTCGAAGACCTCAAACAGGAATGCCGGCGACAGTTCCGGATCGCGATCTCCGCCCGGCAGGGTGTAGATGCGTGCGACGCCATCCAAAGCCGCGTCAAAGAACGACGGATCGTGCGCCGCTAAGGCGAAGCGGTACCGCGCGAGTTCGAACGCTTGGAGATACACGCGAACCGCTTCGACGTTTCGATGCGTCGACCTGAGGACGTCGCCGAGCTTCAGCAATCCACTGACGAGCTTCTTGTCGATGTCGGGACTATCCGGAGATGAGGACGCGAGGCGGCGCGCATCGCCGATGTAACGGCGTATCAGCGTCTCTGCCTGTCGAGGTTCGCCCAGCTCTTCGTGAAGCGAAGCCGCTTTGTAAAGCGCCGAAAGCCGTGTCTGATCAACGCGCCGGTCTTCTCCGGCTGGCGGCCCAGCGACATCTAACAAGCGCACGGCCGCCCAAAAGGCTTCAACGGCTTTCTGGACCTCTGCGCGGCGAAGGTGCTGATGCCCGACCCCTGAAAGAGCGCGGGCCACTTCGAGCACGACCTCGATATCCGCTGACGACGCGATCGCCGCTTCGCGCAGCTTCAACGCGACATCCAATCCAAGATCAGCCTCGGAAGATCCAGACTGCAGCATGAGCGCGCTCAAGTCCTTCAGCAGCCGAGCGTGAGCCGCATCAAGCGAATAGAACTGCTCAGCAGCGACGGCATGTTCGGTTTGCAGCTCTCGGTGGCGATCCACAAAACTGATCACGGCCACCGTGAGAGCGGCCGCCGCCGTTATCCCAAAGGCGACCGCGAAAGGTTGAGACCGCGAAGCGTGAAGAGGCGCCTTCGGCCAACCATCGTCATTTGAATGAGGAGGAACAGGCGTCTGCTGCGGGGGTTCGCCGCGCACCATGCGCCGCGCGGCGGCGAGGCTGATCTCGGCGCAAGGCCCGAGCTTCAGGACACGGCTGCGGCCTTCGGCTCGGCAGCGACGCACAAAAGTCTTGAGCCCTTTCGGAGAAACGCGAACACCCAGCCCCGTCGTTTCGTCGTCCCAATAGACGCGAGTCTTCGCACTCGGCTTCAGCGCAGCGATTGCATCGTCGCTAAGTTCCATGACGCGTCAATTTCCAAAACGACCGGTTGCGATCGCCTCGGCAGCTTGTGCGCAATAAAAAAAGTCTCAGTTAAAATATAGGATTAACGGTTTTAATTCTACCGATCTCATGGGACCGGTTATCTAGAAGATTTTGTTGCGGCATGCTCCAGAAGCAGCAAGCTTTCCAAGAATACTTCGGATGCGTTTTCACGCCGCCGCCGCGCAATTTCATTTGCGTTGCGCTCAATTCCTTGGACTGCTTCGCGTCGACCAAACGCTCTTTTTGCGCGTTGTTCGGTGACCGCGACCTGACGGCTCTGGGCCGTCATTTCCGCCGTCGCCTGTCGCAACGCGAGCGCGAGCGCCTCCGACCAACCTGATTGAACGCAAAGACCTTCGGACGCGCCGCCGACCTCCGGCAAAGACATCGCAAGACGCCGGTCCAGGGTGCGGGCCGCATCCGATTTTGCCGTCAAGACGTCGCGCTCCTCCGCGACCCGCCGTGCCTCGATGTCAGCCGCCAGCTTGGCGAGGCGCACGAGTTTCCTGAGATCTGAAGAGCCCATCACGCCTTCCCTTCGCGACGCGCTTTCGCACGAACTTCGTCCGAGAACCGGATGGCGAGGGCAACGGCGCGATAGTGTTCTTCCGGGATCTCCTGGTCGAGCTCGACAACCGCGTGAAGGGCCCGCGCCGTCGGCGGATCGCGATGGATCGGAACTTGGTTCTCAAACGCGATCTCACGGATGCGGGCCGCGATTTCATCGACGCCCTTCGCGACGCACACAGGCGCCTCGCCACGTTTGCGCGACCATTTGAGGGCGACCGCGTAGTGGGTCGGGTTGACGATGATGACGTCGGCCTCAGGCACTTTTTGCAGCATCTTGTTCGATGCGAGGGCCTGCGCCTTTTCACGCCGGCGTTGCTTCATCGCCGGATCGCCCTCCGTCTGTTTGTTTTCGTCCTTCATCTCCTGGTAAGACATTCGCAACTTCTTCGCGTGGTCGAAGCGTTGCCAGAAGAAGTCGGCGCCGCCGACGACGATCGCCACAAGCGTTGCGGCTCCGATGTAGATCATCGTCTCGTCGCCGAGCCGCGCGCCCAGCACGCGCCCGTCCAACTGCGCCAACATGACGTACTCGGGCGCTTGGGCGATCGCGATCATCCCCAGCACGATCGACAAGACGAGCAGCTTCGTCGCGCTCTTGAGGAACTCGACCATCCCCGTCAGGCCGTATTTCTGCTTGGCGTTCGAGATCAGCGAGATACGCGACATCTTGGGCTCGACCTTTGACAGCGACAGCACGATGGCTTGCTGAGCGATCAGCGAGAGGATCACGCAAACCGCCGGAATGAACAGGATCGGGGCCGCGGCGGCGAAATACGCCCAGAAGATCGTGGCCAGCGCGCCCTGAGATCCGGGCCCCATCAGAACGCCTGCGAGCTCCTCGGGGCGGTCAAAGAAGGCGGAGCCGTAAACCCCGAAGAGTTCAACGCTCCAATCCGCGAACAAGGCCAATGCGACCAGCACGCCGATGTAAGACGCGGCTGTGTTCAGCTCCCGCGACTGTGCGACATCCCCCTGCTCGCGCGCCTTTTGAATTCGGTGCGGCGTCGCTTCTAAGGACTTCTCTTGAGCGTCGTCTTCTTGTTTGCTCATTGGAAGCCGCCGACCGTCAGGATCGCGTCGTCAAAGCGCCCCATCCACACCTGTAGCAAGACCGGCCCGCTCAGCAGGATCAGGATCATTCCGCCCAAGGAAAGCGCTGGCATGCCGACGAGCGCCACCATCAGCTGCGGCATCGCGCGGTTCACTGCGCCAAGCAGCAGGTTGTACACGAACGCCGCCACCAGGATCGGCGCGCTCAACGCCAGCGCCAGCGTGAATGCTTCCGCGACGCCGCCCATAATCCCCGAAAGCGCGATGTCGGCCGACAACGACGCTCCGAGCGGAGCGAAGTCGTAGGTCGCGATCAGGGCGGCCACGAACTTTACATGCAGCCCCAACGAGAGCGCCATCGTGATCGCCGCAAGCGTCAGCAGCGTCGAAATCGAGGCGTCCGGGTCCGGCCCAACGCCGGCGCCAAAAAGCTGGGTCATCGACAGGTTCATGGCGATGATCGACCCGGCGATTTGCAGAGCGAACAGGATCAGCCGAACGCTGAGGCCAATGAAGACGCCGATGATCGCCTCGGATCCGATGACGATCAGCAAGAAAGGCGGATCGGAGAGCCGAGGGTCAGGCGTTCCAACAACAGCCGGGAAGATCAGTGAAGTCAGCAGCAGCGCCGCGAAGAGGCGCACGCGCGCGGGGATCAGCATGTCGCCGATACCGGGGAAGAAAGCCGCCGCCGCGCCGATGCGCGCGAACACCGCGACGGCCGCGTAGATCAGCAGCGGCGCGGTATCCAAGATGTTCTGAACAGCCTCCATGGGTCACGCGACGCCCACCAGAGCCGGCTTAACCCCGACATTTATTTCCTCGTAGCTCAACACCGGGTTCTTGATGCCTTTCGCGCTGAGCACAGTGCGCAGGAAGCGGCGCCGCTTTGAGGTCGTGACGATCGCCGGCGACGGCCCTTGAGCCGTCTCCAGCTTGGCGCGCACCGAGTTTGCGAGGCGCGAGAATTCCTCGGGCGGCAGCGCGACGTCGGTCGTCGCCCCATCCCCATCCACCTGGTGCTGCAGGAAGACCTTCTCCCAGTCCGGCGAAAGCTGCACGAGCGGCAGGGTGCCTTCCTCACTGAGCAGTTTTGAAACCAACTGGAAGCCGATGCGTTGACGGACGTAGTCGGCGATCTGTTCCGGCGCCGCCGCCCCGGGCGCCGCTTCGGCGACAGCCTCGATGATGAGCGGCAGGTTCCGGATCGACACCCGCTCCTCCAGCAGCAGACGCATGACGGTCTGCAGCAGATCCAGCGAGACCTTATCCGGTACGAACTCGGCCACGAGCTTGCGGTTCGCGTCCGCTCGTCCAGCGTCGGACACCTGCACAAACTCGTCGAGGATCTTTTGAAGCGCGCGCCGCGTGAAGAGCCTGCCGAAGTTGCTTTGAATGGTCTCGAGCAGATGGGTTGCGATCACCTCGGTCGGCGAGATGACGGGCAAGCCGAGCATGGCCGCTTCTTCGCGGTTCGCCTCCTCGATCCATCGCGCCGGCGCGCCGTAGACCGGCTCGGCGACGTCATCGCCCTGCGCGTTCAGCGGGACATGGGGATCGGTCAACACCAGAACCTTGCCTGCCGCGATCCGATCCCGGGCTGCGCTGACACCCTGGATGAGAATGCGGTAATAGCCCTCCGTCAGCGCCGGATCATCCGTCAGCCGCACTTCGGGAATGACGAACCCAAACTCCAGCGCGAGATGGCGGCGCATGTTCTTGATCCGACGCTCCAGGCCCGTGGCTTCGTCGAGCACGTAAGGCACAACGTCTTTTGCGAACTCGATATGGACTTCGTCGACGTCGAGTATGTCGCCGATCGGTCGCTCGACGGGTTTCGCCTCCGCTTCCGGCTTCTTGAGCTTCTCGGCTTCTTCAGCTTGGCGTTTTCGGTCTGACACCACCCAGGCGACCGCGCAGAGCGCCATCGCGCCCACCATGAACGGCACGAACGGCAGGCCCGGAAGCAGCGCGAACATCGCCAGCAGACCACCGACTGTGTAGAGCGCCGCAGGATGGGCGCTGAGCTGGTCCACGATCGCCTGGTCGGCGGACCCAAGCACGCCGCCACGCGAGAGCAGAAGACCTGCAGCCACCGAGATGATGACCGACGGGATTTGGCTGACGAGACCGTCGCCGACGGTCAGGATCGCATAGGTCTCAACGGCTTCGGCAAGCGGCATCCCGTGCACTGCGACGCCCATGGTCAGGCCCATGACAAGGTTGAGCAATGTGATCAGCAAGCCGGCGACAGCGTCCCCTTTCACAAACTTCGAGGCGCCGTCGAGCGACCCGAAGAAGGTGGTCTCTTCCTGCTCGGTCTGACGGCGTTGGCGCGCTTCTTCGTGATTGATCGCGCCAGCCGCCATGTCGCTGTCGATGGCGAGCTGCTTGCCGGGCATTCCATCCCGCGCGAAGCGCGCGCCGACCTCGGCCATACGTCCGGCGCCTTTGGTGATGACCAGGAAATTCACGATCAGCAGCACCAGGAAGATCACAATGCCAAGGAAGATGTTCCCGCCCATGATGAACATGGCGAAGCCTTCGATGACGCCGCCGGCCGCATCCGTGCCGTTATGCCCTTCGCCGATGATGAGCTTTGTCGACGAGACGTTCAGCGCCAACCGCAACATCAGCGACGCCAGCAGGATCGTCGGAAAGGACGAGAAATCGAGCGGGCGCTGCACGAACAGCGTGATCGTGAAGATCAGGATCGCCAGCGCGAAAGAGGCCGCCAGGCCGATGTCCAGCATCCAGGCGGGGATCGGGATGATCATCATCGCGATCACGGCCATCAGCGCCAGAGCGAGCGCAACGGTCGGGTTGTAAAACGCGTTGACGCCGAACGATTTGAAGAACGAGGCGCTCATGATCTACTGCTCCGGACGCGGTCTCGAGCCCGCAAAAAGAGGTTGCGGCGTCGCGAGCAAAGAACCGCGGCCTTCCATGGAAAACAGGGGCTTAGCGTCGCCACTGGCAAAGATTGACGCGACGCGTAGCGCAATCGCGCCTGCGCCCGGCTTGAGGGGTCCGACCGTTCCCCCCGGCGCTGCGTCGTCGTTGGACGGCGTCGGCGCTAGCGCGATGATCGTTTCTTGTTCGGGTGCGCCGAACCCATCCGCAGGCAAAGGGTCAAGCCGCGCCAGCATCGTCTCGACCCGCTCGGCGTAGGCGTCGCGCAGATGTGGCGTTCGGGAGTGATAAAGACCGACGGCGCTGTCCCAGTCGCCCGTTTCAGACTTGAGCGCGCTTAGGAATTCGGCGGCGTAGCGCGCGTTGGCCATCGGGTCGAACATCGCCTCAGCCGAGGTGAACGCCTCGCCGTGCCAGCGCGTGTTGACTTGAAAGCAGCCGATATCCATCGACCGGTTGCCGTCGCGAACCTCATTGCGGACGAACCGCTCCGCCTCGGACCGGGTGTCGAACCAAAAGGACTGGCCGCGGGTGTTCACCGTCCATGGCCAAGGCCGGGCCTCGCCCGCCACCGAGCGGCGGCTCTCAACCAGCGACACCGCCCGCAACAGATCGAGCGGCGCGCCGATCGTCCGGCTCGCCGCAACCGTCGCACGCTCGCACATCGCGGCGTAAGCGCCGTTCGAAAGCGCGTTCGCCCCACCGGCGAAGCCGAGGAGCGGCGCAGCGACAATCAATGCGGAGAGCGGCGCGGCGCGCATCTGGTCATCCCCCCGCGATAATCGGAATGACTTGGTCTTGGTAGTAATTGACCAGCAGCTGACCCATGATGCTCATCCCCACCCAGAGCGTGAGCAGCATCGCCGCCAGCTTTGGAACAAAGGTCAGCGTCAGCTCCTGGATCGAGGTCAGAGCCTGCAACAGACCAATGCCCAGACCGGAGACCAACGCCACGGTCAGAACCGGCCAGGACACCATGAGCCCAAGCATCATCGCCGACCTGAGCATGTCGAGAACTTCACTAGGAGCCATGATCAGACCGGCATTCTGAGGATTTCTTGATAGGCCTCGACGACCTTGTCGCGAACCGTGACAGCCGTTTCGATCGCCATCTCCGCCTCGAGCATCGCTTCGACCACCGACTGCGGATCCGCCGCGCCAGTCATGCCCGCAGTCGCCGTCTGTTCGGCTTGGTTGAGCGAGTTGACCGTCTCGGTCGCCGCCTTCG
>ERZ1740059.190-NODE-190-length-33368-cov-10.420136_pt1 | contig 33368 bp, 29 predicted proteins | sample MGYA00581744_ERZ1740059 | MGnify/ENA primary metagenome ERZ1740059 (study PRJEB43018, sample SAMN04849738) | marine metagenome | isolation source: floating plastic debris | place: Pacific Ocean | collected 2008-08-28 | study: EMG produced TPA metagenomics... | reverse complement strand
AGGAGTCGTTATCGATTTTTACTGTTCCTTCATTTATGGGTTTGGGATTTTTACTCTTGTCTTCTTCGGTGGCTGCTTGGTGTTATTCGATAATGTCACTCAAGCGTTCCAAAGATAAAGCGGTTTCTTGGAAGTTTTGCCATAACTGGGTAAGACGTAGAAGGGGGCTAGTAACGTAACCGGCGATGATGCGAAAGGCGATTAACTGTCCTAATGTTAGTTGCCCTTCTAATACTAAATAAGCTCCTACCCACAGCACGAGTAAACCGGAAAGCTTGTTGAGGAAACCACTGGTTGAACTAGCAGTAGTAGAAGTTAACACATTTTTAAAACCAGCACTGACGTAACGAGCATAACGCTCTTGCCATTGCCAACGGGAACGTAATTCAATATTTTGGGCTTTAACTGTCTGGATACCCGATAAAATTTCTACTAAGTGGGATTGGGCTTCGGCGTTGCGTTCTGCTTTATAACGCAGTTGTCGGCGCACGATGGGAGAAACCACAAAGGTGAGGATGGCAAATAGTGGTAATGTCGCTAGGGCTACCAAAGCTAGTATCCAGCTATAAATAAACATGACCACGATATAGATCACGGAGAAAACCGCATCTAAAACTACCGTTAAAGCGGTTCCTGTTAAGAAGCTACGAATTTTTTCTAATTCGTTAACCCTGGTGGAAAGTTCACCTACGGGTCGCTTTTCAAAGTAACGTAATGGTAAGCGCAGTAAGTGATCGATAATTTCCGAACCCAATGTTAAGTCAATACGGTTGGTGGTATCGACAAATAAATAAGTACGAAGACTGCCAAGGACTGCTTCAAAAATTGCAATTACAACTAGAAATACACCGAGAACTTGTAAGGTATCCGGACTGTTTTGGTTAATGACCTTGTCGATAATTACCTGAGTTACAAGGGGATTAGCCAAACCGAATAACTGGAAGAAGAACGAAGCAATAAATACTTCTATAAGTACGCCTTTATACTTATTCAAAGAAGGTAAGAACCAACTTAACCCGAATTTTTGCTGCGGCGTTTCTGAGGTGGCTTGGAGCAGCAATACGGGAATGGCATCTTGTTGTTGTTCTTGTTCGGATTGGGGTTTTGACTGAAGCAACACCTGTGCCACATCCGAAGTTTTTTGTTGCAGGATTCCCGATTCGGGTACGCCAACAACTATTGTTTTGGAAGTAATTTCGTAAAGTACGGCAAAGCTATCTTGCCATTGGACAATTGCAGGGGCTTCAATTCTTCCGATTGCACCTGAGGGTACGCCGATCAGTTGTGGCCTTAAACCGACTAATTGGGCTACTGCACCACATTGCTGCAACGACAGCGAACCCGTGCGCTTTTGTTGGTTAACTAATACTTTACGAATAACTTCCTTGCGGAAGGGCATATTGAGATGTTTACTCAACATGTGGAAGCAGGCCAGAATTGCATTCACTCCGCCACTTCCGCGCACGTGAGGGTATTGATTTGGAGCAAAGTCTCGCGTCTTTACGTTATTTTCTGCTTCTGGCGGTTCTGCAGGTGCGTAGGGGATTTCATCGTAGTTTACTGAAGAAGATGCAGCGGGGAGAACTTCGGTGATGTTCGCCTGTTGCACTTCTTCGATGCCATCTTGGAGACTTTGTTCCTCGGGTGCAAAGACATCTGCCCTGATTCCTAATAAACGTACCCGACTTGCTTTTGGTAAAGATCGTGTGGATTGAAAGCGCGAGCCGATGATTTCGGGAGAAACCGTTCCTCCACTCACCAACCACAGATAATCGGGGCTTAATTGGTTTGCAGCGTCCCGATCTGTTAAGTTAACAATTTGTGTATCATCGAAAATTTTCAGCGCTAATTCTTTACAATTAGCTGTGGAGGAGGCTTCAAGTATTAACTGGCTGTTTGCTTGCTGTGTCAGTTGTCTATTAAGTAATTCAAATACTTCAACTATTCCCGCACGATCGTAAAAATATGTGCCAAAGCTTTTTTCTTGTGCTACTAAAGCGAGAAAATCAGCAGTATTTAAGTTAATACAAATAACTTCCGTCGAAGCAATCGCGGTGGAACCTGCTACTCCCCGTAATGCTTCGAGCCAACCCATAATTTCCCCGGGTTGCAATCTGCCCAAAGTTACGGGTATCTGGGTTTGAGGTTCGTAACCTAATATACGTACTTTTCCTGAATAAAGGATGGATATTTGAGCGGGCATTTTTTCCCGCGCTAAAATCACCTGTCCCATACGGTAGCGGTATAACTGTGCTTTTTCTAAAAGCTTTGTCAGTGCCGCCGGCTGTAGCTGATTAAAGGGAGTAACTCCCGCCAAAAATTCTTGGATGTTAGTTGTTGTATAAGTCATGGAAACTTTGGATGTTGCAGAAAGTTGTGGGTGTAGATTTTCTTCCCCTAAAACTTTTCAAGAACGATTTTGGATTTTGCAGAAAGCTCGCGGGGTGTAGATTTTCTTCCCCCAAAACTTTTCAAGACGGATTTTGGATTCATCCTATAGATACACCCTGTTGTTTGAGAATTTTGGGTTTTGGATTAGGTGAAATGGTTATGCGTCTTTTTTGATGGGATTTATGGCATAATGCATACCCTAAGAAATCGGATATTTTTTGATTTTTCATCCTATAAAAAATAACCATAGTAAAAATCACATAACTTGAAACTGTTGAAATTCCAATCCAAAATCCATTGAGGCGGGAGCCTCTTGGGGGAGGGTAATCCAAAATCTAAAATTGAATTAACCCTCAGTCGAATTTTCCGCAGATAATTGACGGGTACCCATAAGATTTTTTTTAGAAGTAAAAAATTCTTATGGTAACCCTTGACCATTTTTGACTGCAGAGGAGATTTCTCCTTGCAGCCAGGTTTCAAATTGCTCGTTTAACAGTCGCTTTTGTGTTGCTGCATCTAACTGTGCGGGAATAAATTTTTCCAAGCGAACAATTAAAATCCACTCTCCTAAACGAGTTGGCGGTAGAACTTGCCCTGGTTGAGACTTGAGCAACATTTTTGCTAAAACCGGATGGGGAACTCCCAATTCTACCGGACCAATTAAACCACCAGTTTGTGCTTCTGGCCCTTTAGAATACTCACGGGCGATTTCTGCAAAAGGCTGCTCATCTTCTTGAACGCGAAAGTATAATTCTTGGGCAACGGCGATATCATTAAGCCGAATTAGAGAATAAATTACTTTATCTAATTTTTCTTTGCGTTGAAGAAAATATGGTTCTACTTTTGCTCCCCATGTATCTTGTTTAAATTTTTCTAAGCGAAGAGTGCGAGTTACCAGATAATCTAGTTGTTCGCGTTCCAAACCACGGGATTTGAGCCAAGTTTGTAATTGCTCTTCATCCCCTAGCTGCTGCTGCTGGTAAAACTGTTTGTATGCTGCTGTAACTTCTTCTTCCGATAGCGAAATAGAAGCTGTTGCATTATCAATAACTATTTCTTTTAGCAACTGAGGTAACATTCCGTACTGCTTGAGCAGGGGAATAATTTCATCAACGTTAATTGCGCGATCGCCAATTTGCAAAGCTGCGGTCATAGTATTAGTATCATTCGGGTTGCCGCTGTGATAATTTGCTTTCAATCAAAGTATGTCTATAAATTTATGAACAGGTTGTTATTTGGTTAATAATAAATGAAAGACAACATTTAGTTAATTTTACTAGTAACTTCTGAATGTTATTAATACCTAGATTTGGGAACATATGCTATTCGGGGAATTACTGAACAATATAGTAGTGAAAAACTCTTATGTTTGCCAAGGGTATAGTTTATACATGCGTATTTTTTTTTACAGTTTTTTAATATAGATGTAATCTATTTAATAGTTTAACCGTTGTTAAAAATTGAGATGGTTTTTTTTACTCCAATACTATGGTTTACGGCAATATTTAGGATAAATCAAGTACCATTAGTCTTAATCTTCAATATGGGCAGCTTAAATAAGATACCCATATTAACGATTAAATAATCAACAAGGATTGTTTACACCGTAGGATCAACCTTGACAATCAAGTCTTTATAGTGTTCGTCACCACCATTTGGTAAATCCTCAAAACTAAAGGTATTTTCTGCAAGTAACCGTCGGGTGGTGAACTCCATCAGTGTTTGCTCCTATATAGGGGAAGTAAACAGCGGGATCATTGCTGGTATTGGTATCCATAAGTTGGTCAAGATTACCGTTAATAATAATTAAGGGAGCGAGAATTGAACCGGCTTCGATTTTGGCAATTCCAGTTTCTATTCCCTAGTTAGCTGTAGTAAATTTAACCTCTTCACTAGTCACTGCATCTTTGACTATGTTGTTGAGAGTCTCAGTCTGATAAGTGTTACTGCTAGGTGCCAATCTGTCAACTTCGTCTTGTGCATTATCAACTGTATAGAAGTAAACTTCGTTGTTGAATGCAGCTTCTCTAAATACAGAATACTCAGCAGTTACTACTGCTTGTGTCAAGCCTATTAAATCAATTTGTAAATAATTCTGAAGATTTGTACCGAAAGGTAAATCTTGTTCTGTGGGTTGAATCTGTACGACTAAATAATTGAAGTTGCTATTGACATTGGCAATATACAAGATTTATGGGTTGTGCAATCAAAGTCAGGAGACGTAGCAGTGATACGTCTCTACATTTTTAAATAGCAAAATGCATCTCAATAATTAGGTCATTATAGTCATTATCCCCACCATTCGGTAAGTCTTCAAAACCAAACTTGTTGTTGTCTAATAAACGGATATGGTCAGAATTATCGCTGTTTGCACTCTGGTATGCAAAATACACTTCTGCATCGTTGGTAAGAGCTTCGTTGAGGGAACCATCTACAATTATCAACGGGGCAAATATACTACCACCACTGAATGTTCCGTCGAAGTCGCTTTGTATAGAGTCTTCGGTTTGCAGTAAGTCGAGGCTAGTTATGCGGTTTTCTAGGGCTACTTGTTTATATCTAGAATCGCCGGGGTTAATTATTTCGTCGTTGATTTTGATGCCACCGTCAAGATCGTTAACTACATAGAAACCAATAATGTTGTCGTAGTCTGCATCGCGGGTAACTTTGACAGTAGTTTGGATTGTACCAATTTGGTTTCTAAAGTCGATTAATTCAATGTTATTGCTTTTTTGTAAATTAGTACCGATAGGTTCTGATTTATTTGTTGGTAATTCAGCTGGGGTAGTTTGGGTGTCTGATGAGCTAGCACGCAATAGCCAATTTTTACCCTCTGCTAAGGAAGTGGAGAAGCTGTCTAAGTCTAAATTACTAGCGTCGCTTCCTTGTGCTATCCAAGATCCATCGGCTGATGAATCGTTATCTACCGGAATCCATGTGGGTTGGTTATCACTACTTTCATATAAAGCACCAACAAAGAAAGTACCTTCTACTGTTGTGGGATTAATCGGAATATGAGCAAAACCTTCGGTATCTGAAAGTTTGGTATCAATTTCCAATATTTTTTCGTCACTGTCTGGTTGTTTATCGTTGTCTTTATCTTGATAAAGAAAAACTTTTGATGGATTACCTAAGTTAGATAAACCCACGCTTAGGTAATCTATGATTTGAAATTGGGAATCGAGGGTGTAAGTATTAAATACTATTGCGTCATTGCTACCTGAGCTATAGTGTGCATCGCGTATACCGTTATCTAATTGATAGGTTGTACTATCTATCATCAAATCGAGTTTGACGTTTTCATCGTTGATGCTAATAGTCTCTGTTTTAAGGGTATTGTTTGCTTGGATGAATTCTACTTGATATTCTCCGGGAGATAATAAAGTTTGATATCCACCGGCGCTGAAGGTTTGAATTGAAGTACTGAATTCAGAGTTACTAATACCGCTAATATTTATAGTAATATCACTTAAACCTTCACCAATACTGTAGAAGCCATCGTTATCAATGTCATGAAATGCGCTACCCAGTAACCAAGATGTATCGGTTGTTGCTAATTCTTGACTGTTAGCGAAGTGTTGAGTAGTGAGTATCGAACCTACTTGTGTAGCGGGATCGTCTTCCGATAAAATGCCAATACCAACTTCTCGATAATCGTTGGACATAATAGCATTACGGTGTCCGGGGGGATTTTGGATGCCATTAATATCATCTCCCCAATCGATGGCGAAAGCTCCATGACTTTCCAACACCGAACTACCAAAAGCGTAAACATTTTCTACTACTGTAGTAAATTGATAACCAGTATTGCCGATGCGATCGCCAAGGGATGGCTCCCCGGGTAAACTATGTGATTGCTGGTCAAAATCAATCATCAACTGAGTGTGAGCCACAGCGGAATCATGTAAATTATTAGACCAAGCTACAGGCTGTGCGGGTTGAAGTTGATTCCACTGAGATTGCAACTCAGTTAAATTAACTGGGAAAAAACTCAGAGCGCTTTGAATATCGGGGTTAGTAGAATTAACTAAAATATCGTACTCAGCTGCGGGATTAATTCGCATCCGATTGATCAATTCGAGCATATATTGCTCTAAAGCGTTTGGATTAGCCATTCTTACTGTCTATAGGGGAACACGTTTTTGCAAAACGAACATCAGCAGATTTTGGCACCCAGATAACTCTTAGAATTGGTAATTAGCATTAAACCTGTACAACCCAACTAAGCCTTGGTGAGGGCAGAGAAGGGGTAGAGGGGGGGAGAAAAGAATTTTATTAACTTAGACTTTTACGTTAGAGTCAATTCTCCCAAGTCTCCTTAGGATTCTATTCACCGGGTAATGGGAAAAAAAAGAATGAGAATTAATTATAATTAACAAATTGAAAAATACAAAGAAAGTACTTATTTTTTTGTTTGGGGAGGCGTAAATTAATTTTTTCTAGATGAAATAGGAATATATAATTTTAGTGATGTAAATGGTTGTTGAAATTTGACTTTCATAAATTCATAGCCATAGTAATTATACTTAATAAGTTGCTTTAATTTGTGACTGAATAACGAGATTATTTTTTTAAATTAAGTTCCAGCTATAGTTGTTACTCTTGTTTTAACAACTTTATCTAATTTGTGCAGGAATAAAAATCCGATCGCAATTAGAAATATAAATACGAGTATTAATACTTAAAGTTTTTCGAGTAAAATAAACTGTAATAAAAATATTTTTTTAAGACCTTGTTTTATGATTAATCCATAAGTAAATTCACTTATTACCAATCATTTGGTTCTGAATTGCATTTTTAATTTTACGATCGAAATCAGAATCATTGAGAGTTGCAATGATTGGATTTAAGCGTTGATGGCGGCGGTTTAAATAAGCTTGAAGTGCGGCAAAATCATTACGATGTTTAATCAAATGTTGTTTTAATTGTTTATCAGACATTTGAGTATATTTTGCAGAATTCATTAAAATACTTCTCCATCAATAGTTATTTCAAATTCGATATCTTCTTCTTCACCAGCTAAGATGTATACATTTAAGGTACGTTGGTCTAAATAAACAAGGTGAATTGGCTGGAGCATAACGAAAGTTAGCTGACAAGTTATTGTGTACAGACATTTTAATTGTTCTTCTGTAGGCATTTTTACAATTCAATCCTCTTGTCGCTAAAATGATCCTACAGATTATGGCGATTGAGTTTCAAGGCACAGTGCTTACATTAATGAGATGGGGCATTGGGATGAGGCTACATAAACCGCAGATTAGGAATAAGCCCTCAGGTGCTAATTTACATTCTGTTATGTAGCGCGGGTAAATTTTAGGCTTATCTTTCTAAAGTAATATTGTTATTTCCAAGTTTTTAATTATTTATTCGACATAAATACGGAACATTGGGATTTGTATTGATAAAACTGTACATTATACCGAGATTTATACTAAGAAAACTAAGAACTTAATATATAAATCCTGACAGTAAAATTACTATGGAAAAATTTAATTTCGATATCATCACAGTCAATTCTCGCGGAGAAAAAAACAAGAGTCGTCGTAGTAAGGCAAGTCAAGAAGTAGAAAACTTAGGTAATGATATCAAACTGGAAATGGTGTATATCCCGTCAGGGAGTTTCATAATGGGAGCGGCAGAAACAGAGAAAGGTAGTTTAATTCCAGAAAATATTCAACATTCTGTAGAAATTCCGGCTTTTTTAATGGCTAAATACCCTATCACTCAAGGGCAATGGCGAAGAATAGCAATTTTACCTAAAATTAAACGCAATTTGGAACCAGAGCCATCTAATTTCACAGGAAATGACCACCCTGTAGAACAAATATCCTGGTATGATGCTATTGAATTTTGCGATCGCCTATCAAAGTATACAGATAAGCAGTATCGCTTACCTAGCGAAGCAGAATGGGAATATGCTTGTCGTGCTGGTACAGATACACCATTTCACTTTGGGGACACCCTTTTGGGGGAATTAGCGAATTATAATGCATCTCAAACCTATGGATATCACTTCTTAGAAGAAAGCCGCTCAAAAACCACTCCAGTAGGACAATTTTCACCTAATGCCTTTGGTTTGTACGATATGCACGGTAACGTTTGGGAATGGTGTCTCGACACCTGGCATTCTAACTATGAAGGTGCACCCGCAGATGGTAGTGCATGGATTGGTAAAGATGATAATTGTCGAGTATTGCGGGGTGGCTCGTGGCAAAACTTTCCCCAACAATGCCGCTCTGCATCCCGCAGAAGATGCGAATCGTTCAATATCCTCCTTAATACTCAGGGTTTTCGGGTGGTGAGAATTTAGGAGTTAGGAGTTAGGAGTTAGAAGTTAGAAGTTAGAAGTTAGAAGTTAGAAGTTAGAAGTTAGAAGTTAGGAGTAACTAGCGATAAAAATTTCTCCCTCTGTGATTACTTCCCGTTTGAGAGGTATCTTGCCTGAGGGGTACCCAATATAATTTTCTTAAGAGAAAAAAATCCCATGGGTACCCTTGATACCGATTTTTTAAACTTTAAATTTCTCGGTAATCCGTTTCATTGCTTCTTCTACATTGTCTCTGCTATTAAAAGCTGAAATACGGAAATAACCTTCACCGGCTGCACCAAAACCGGAACCGGGTGTACCGATAACATTGCAAGTATTAACTAATTTATCGAAGAAGTCCCAACTAGTAAGACTATTGGGTGTTTTTACCCATACATAAGGTGCGTTTACTCCTCCGTAAACTTGCAATCCAGCGGCGGTGAGTTTGTCGCGGATGATTTTGGCGTTTTCTAAGTAGAAGTTGATTAGTTGTTTTACTTGCTCTTGCCCAACTTTAGAATAAACTGCTTCTGCACCGCGCTGTACTATATAAGATACGCCATTAAATTTGGTAGATTGGCGACGATTCCATAGTTTCCAAAGTTCAACATCGGAACCGTCAGCAGCTTTGGCGGTGAGTGTTTTGGGTACTACCGTCAAGGCACAACGAGTTCCGGTAAACCCTGCGTTTTTGGAAAAGGAACGGAATTCAATAGCGCAATCTCTAGCACCTTCTATTTCATAAATGGAGTGAGGAAGTGAGGAGTCGGTGATAAAGGCTTCGTAAGCTGCATCAAAGAAAATGATTGAGTTATTAGCTTTGGCGTAATCTACCCAAGCTTGCAATTCTGCTTTAGTTGCTGTGGCTCCGGTGGGATTGTTGGGGAAGCAAAGGTAGATTAAATCAACTTTTTGGTCAGGAATTTGGGCAGTAAATTTATTTTCAGCAGTTATTGGTAAATATACTAAGCCTTCATATTCACCTTTTTGATTTGCATCTCCTGTATTACCTGCCATGACGTTGGTGTCAACATAAACAGGGTAAACGGGGTCAGTGACGGCGATAGTATTATTTTTGCCAAATATTTCGAGAATATTACCCGTGTCGCACTTGGAACCGTCAGAAATGAAGATTTCGGAAGCATCAATTTCACATCCCCGGGCTTGGAAATCCTGATGTGCAATCTTTTCCCGCAACCAAGCATAACCTTGTTCGGGGCCATAACCTTTGAAAGTTTCTCGAGTACCCATTTCTTCGGTAGCTTGGATCATCGCCGTGCGACAAGCTTGTGGTAATGGTTCGGTAACGTCACCAATTCCTAACTTGATGATTTTAGCATCGGGATTGGCTTCAACGAAAGTATTTACTCTTCGGGCAATTTCGGGGAATAAGTAACCTGCTTTTAGTTTGAGGTAATTGTCGTTAATAGTTGCCATAGTAAGTAGATCAGCGCATAGTTTATCAGCTTACTTTAAATTGGGGGATAAGTAGCGAGGCGTTGAAAATAGTAATTGGAAATAGTGAATAGTCAATAGTGAGATCGATCAAGGCTTTTAACTAAATTTACATTCTTTAACAAAGCGCGAGTAAATTTGAGGCCAACTTACCAAGTTAGTTGTTCATTATTAATTGTTAATTGTTCATTGTTAATTGATAATTGTTCATTAAATACTCCGCATGACAATTTCCCCAGTAGGTTGCTCTACTGGCTGCAATGGCTCTACTGTAACTAAGGCTGAAGATACGCTCCCCATAGAATTATCTACCGGAAGCTGTACCAATACTTTCCCTTCTTCATTAACTTCAAAGTCGCCGCAATCGATTTTCTTACCTTCTGCAACTGCCCACAATCGATAAACTCTGTTATCTGGTAACTCGGGCAGATTCTGTAAGGTTAATACTGCTTTCCCCGTCGGTGCGATCGCAAAACTTCCGAAGGCTTGGGAATTATCTTCTGTTCCTTCTAATGCTATCAAGCTAATATTCTGCTGGCGCAATAAGGCAATGGTATCTTGATAGCGCCATATTTCTTGGCGAATGGCGCTTGCTTGTTGCTGCAACCGATAGTTATATAATCCCAGTGCCACAATAATAGATGCGGCTATTGTGGCGGCGATGATTTGCCAAAGTTGTTTTTTACGACTTTGATTTGATTTATTTAAGGTGGTTGTAGAAGTAACCGCTCCTTGCAATATCTGGGAACCTAAATCTGCTGGGGGTTCGTTTTCTGGTAAGGCGAAGGGCAGTAATGCTAAGGTTTCTTGCAAGTTATTGACTTCTGCGATCAATTCTGGGTTTTGTTCCAGTAATTTATTCACTTCTGTGACTTCTTCAGAAGTCAAGTCTCCTAGGACATAACTTGCTAAAAGTTCTTGCAATTCTGGATTATCCCCCCAATTTACCATCTGTTTTCCACCAAGTCGTTCAATATTTGTCGCAGTTGAATTAAACCTTTACGTTTATAGGTTTTAACCGTTCCCAAAGGCATTTTCAAGTCGAGAGAAATCTCTGATTGACTCAAACCGTCAAAATAAGCTTTCTCTAAAACGATACGGTGCTGGGTTGGTAATTTATTTAATGCTTCCTTGACGCGATCGCCAATTTCTCTAAAAGAGATTTTATCCATAAGGTTAGTCCGATTTTCTAGGGGAATGCTGCGACTCCATTTTTCAATTAGTTGTCGTTGCGATTTCATTTGACGATGACGGTCAATTGCTCTGGATCTTGTTAAAGTTGTTAGATATGCATTCATTGAACCGCGTTGGGGGTTGTAAGAATGATTCCGCCACAACGTCATAAATATTTCTTGGGTTAAGTCTTCTGCTTCCTGAGTATTTGCTAACATCCGCAGGGCTAAGCGATAGACGATACTACCATAACGGTCGTAAAAGATACCCAAGGCGAATAGATCCCCGCTACACAAGGCTTTCCATACTTCTGCATCCGTCTGATTGGATAGCATTTTTTAGATTTTGTTAATTGACGTTAAGTGCAAGATATGCATACTCTAATACTTAAGATTGAAAATTGGAAGCAATTTATTCTACCTTTGATGAATGCATTCGGTCTTCGCCAGGGGTGCTATGAATTGCCACATCCTCCTAAGCTGTTGTGCATTTTTAATGCACAATACTCTTGTCAAAAGTCAAAAGTCCGGCATTCAAAAGTAATATTGTTTGAGCCATCACTATCGAATCGAATAATATACAACTTAGATGCGTAGCAGCTTATTACTTTCACAACCGATTGCCCTGTGTTGGCAGGGAGGGGGGAAAATAACTTTGTCTTCTTACTATTAACTCGGTATAGTTCTCTTGGTGGAGATAATTAAATTGAGAATTCGTTAAATATACGAAACTCGGCTAAAAATGGATTCACTAAACTTGGTTGAAGATACAGTTATTCGGGATTGGTTGGTAACGGGTGATGGAAGCAGTAAAACTGTGGATATTGCATCAGTTACAGATTTATCAAACCATACTTATCGACTTTATCGGTTTTTAACCGATTTAGAAGATATATTGCGGAATTTCGACGATGACTCTAGCAGATTAGAAGCAATTCGTCCTTTGGTGCGACGCTTATTAATTAGTTCGGAGTGGTTGCAATACGAGTTTATCAACCCGAATCCGGAAACGGGTTGGTCTGTTGTTACGCTTTATGATGAACCTAACTACCCTTTAACCATCCAAACGGTAGCTTGGTACCCAGGAAAGGTTTCCCCAATTCACAATCATGCAACTTGGGGAGTTGTTGCACTTTTGGGGGGGCAGGAAAAAAATGCTTTATGGAAACAAGTTGATAATAATTCCACAATTGAAGAAGCGGGTGAGGTGATTCTCAATCCAGGTGATATCATCAGTTTTACTGGAGATGCGATTCATCACGTAGAAGCTTTGGGAGATGAACCCACTATCAGCTTTAACTTGTATGGTGAAACCGATTACGAACAGCGTTTTGAATTTGATGTAGAAAACGGAACGAAGAAGAATTTTTGAAGAAGGGGTGAGGAGTGAGGAGTTAGGAGTTGTCTCGACGTAGCAGTGCTACGTCTGTTATTGAGTGAGGAGTGAGGAGTTAGGAGTGAGTAGTTAGGAATCTACCGCTCTACGCCTTCTACCGCTTCTAGGAAAATCGCCCTAAATATATTTCTTCAAAAATAATTTCAGTTTCTTCCGGAATTAGTAAACATATTGTGGAAGAGATAATTAGCTTGACGGGTACCCATGATAATTTTTTTAGAAGAAAAAGATTCTCATGGGAACCCTTGACGAATTATAGCCAATTTTTATAACGAAACTGGGGAACTATGGCCCCGCTAATTATCAAAAGCTCAGTCTTTATGGCTGGGCTTTTAACATTTTGAATGAGGTTAGGTGTTAGTTGTTGGTGGTTGGTGGTTATGAGTTAGTGGCTCACGGGCACCCATAAGAATTTTTTTAGAAGAAAAAAATTCTTATGGGAACCCTTCACGGAGTTAATCATTATCTTTCTCGTCTGCCTATGCCCAATGCCCAATTCCTAAAGTAAAAAGTATGCTGTTGACCTAGTGCAATAAGCTCAAACCGGAATAAACTAATAACTATTGTGGAGTAGGTGCTATGCAATCGGTTTTTAAATTACCGCGATGGTTAAGTTTGGGATTGGCTTTTCCGTTGTTTATTCTTAATGTTTGGGTGTTACTTGGAGTTGTCAAATATCTTCAACCCTTGGTAAATATTGTTATTACTGCAATCCTGTTAGCTTTTGTTCTAGAATATCCGATTAGTTTTTTCCAGCGACGAGGGGTAAAACGTAATTTGGCCATTGCGGGAGTGCTACTCTTAGCGGTTGTCATACTTGCTGCTTTGGGTATTACGGTGCTACCACTAATTCTCAAACAGGTTAACGAGTTAGTTAATATATTGCCAGCTTGGATTGATTCGGGTACGCAACAATTACAAGCTTTGCAAGACTGGGCTGCTACTCAACAGCTACCCATTAACCTTTCAGGCTTACTTCCGGACATTCTCGGCAAATTATCTAATCGAATTCAAAGCCTGAGTGGTCAAATAATTGGCTTAGCTTTCGATACTATTGGCAGTCTTTTCAACATCTTGCTGACATTAGTGCTGACATTGTACATGATTTTAAATGGCGATCGCCTTTGGTTGGGAATTCTCAAATGGTTGCCTTCTCAAATCAGTAAGCAAGTAAGTGAGTCTTTACGTGAAGACTTCCAAAATTACTTTATCGGACAAGTAACTTTAGCTACTATACTTGCAACGGGGTTGACGTTGGCTTTTGTGGCGTTGCAAGTTCCTTTAAATTTACTGTTTGCTTTGGCGATTGGATTTTTCGCGTTATTCCCCTTTGGTACTGGTATCGGAATTGTTTTAGTAAGTTTATTGATCGGCTTGAAAGACTTTTGGTTGGGGGTACAAGTTTTAATTGTAGCCGTAGCGATTGACCAATTTAACTACAATTTTATCTCGCCGCGCATCTTAAGTAATTTTACTGGATTGAATCCGGTATGGGTTGTAATTTCTTTGTTAGTAGGAGCGAAACTTTTAGGAGTTTTGGGATTATTAATTGCTATTCCTTTAGCTAGCTTTATCAAAAGTGTTGCTGATAGCTGGCATGATGGTGGTTTTAATTTAAAGGATAAGGAGTTGGAAGCTGTAGTGGAGAGTGAATAATTGAGATAGGGAGATGGGGAGTTTAAATAATCGGCGTTGCCTACCTCGCTATGAATTATATCTATCTATACTTTGCAGTAAACGTGAAACTTATGTAGAGACGTAGCAATGCTACGTCTTTTTCAATGTGAAATCACGTTTTCATATTTTTATTCCGCAACGCCTAATCAATAATAAAACTCAAGAATCAATCAGCAGAATATTATTAATTTATTTTATTTTAATTCACATCTTGCACCGCGAACTTATTAAGTCCAAATTCTCGCCTTCCACCAGTAGAACAAATTTTAGGAATTTTAGTTAGTTTTATTAAATCTTAGGCTAGAAAACAATCAGCAATTTGGCGCTTAAAAAAAAAATTATATATTTTAACTACAATTACTAAATACATATTCAGTAACGTCTATAATTCTAAGATGTAGTGTCGCGATCGCTGGAAATAATCGTGGAAGACAGCAGATTTATCAAATCTCTACAATTAGAAAATTTTCTCTCCTATGGAAGCGAAAGTGAAGAAATTGAACTACAACCGCTGAATGTATTAATTGGTTCAAATGCATCGGGGAAGTCGAATTTAATTGAAGCAATTGCATTATTAAAAGCAACACCTACAGATTTACCAGCACCAATTCGACAAGGTGGAGGTATTACTGATTTTCTTTGGAAAGGTAGTGAGGAAATTCCAGTAGCTCGAATAAAAGCTATTATAAATTTTCCTCCAGGAATTCAACCTTTAAATTACGAGTTTAAGTTTAGTGCGACGCACCAAAAATTAGATATTATTGACGAAGCTATAGAAAATGATGCTGAGGTATATTACCGTTACCTCAGTGGTTACTCAACCTTAAAAGTCAGATCAAATATTTCTTTTCAACCACAAATACAGAGTTTTACACCTGGCTGGATAAATCCACAACAATCTATTTTATCTCAAAGAAAAGACCCATATTTATATCCAGAAATATCATTTTTAAGTGAAAGCTTTGCCAATATATCTTTATATCGAGAATATCATATTGGAAGATATTCTCAACTAAGAAATCTCCAGAAAACTGATTTACCAGAACATCCTCTTCTAGAAGATGGAAGTAATCTCGGATTATTTTTTAATCACTTACAATACCAATTAGGTAATAGACAGATTATCGAAAAACTGAAATTTTTTTATGATGTTGCAGAAGAACTTATTATAAAAATATCTGGTGGAACAGTACAGATATTCATTCGCGAAGAAGGTTTAATTCAACCTATTCCTGCAACTAGATTATCCGACGGTACGCTTCGTTATTTATTTTTGATAGCTTTACTATTAGATCCCACTCCACCACCACTTATATGTATTGAAGAACCAGAAATAGGTTTACACCCAGATATTCTACCTATTATTGCCGAAATGTTAGTAGAAGCATCGAAAAGAACGCAATTAATTGTTACTACTCATTCTGATGCTTTGGTTTCTGCGATTCCTCCTGAGTCTGTACTAGTATGCCAACGAAATCAAGAAAAAGGCACTTATTTACGTCGTCTTCAACCTGAAAAATTAAAAGATTGGTTGGAAAATTATACTCTTGGCGATTTATGGCGGATGGGTGAAATCGGAGGAAATAGGTGGTAAAAGAAATTCGTATTTATATTGAAGGTGGTGGTGATGGGAAAAATAGCAAAGCTTTGATTCGTCGAGGATTTAGTACATTTTTTAGAGATTTAGTGGAGTTAGCACGAAGTAAGAAGATAGGATGGACTATTACTGTTTGTGGTAGTCGTAATAATGCCTTCCGCGATTTCAAAAAGGCTTTAAAATCTTATCCAGATGCTTTTAATCTACTTTTAGTTGACGCAGAAGAATCCGTAAACAATTCTCCTTGGGAACATTTAAAAATTAGAGACAATTGGACACCACCAGAAATAGATGATATTCACTGTCATTTAATGGTGCAAACTATGGAAGCATGGATGATTGCTGATATTGATGCTCTGAAAAAATTTTACGGTAGGGGATTTAAAGAAAATGCTATTCCTAAAAATTCAAATGTAGAGACAATTGATAAATCAACTTTAGAATCAAGTCTAAAGGATGCTACTCGTAATACTACAAAAAAAGAATATCAGAAAATTCAACACGCTTCAAAGCTTTTAGAAATGTTGGATGCAGACAAAGTACGTAAAGCTTCTGCTCATTGTAATCGCTTGTTTCAAATCTTGTCAGAAAAGATAGCTGAATAAGGATTCAAAACTAGATATTGACAAAAACCATATTTTATGGATATAAAGATGCACTACAAACCTTCAAACCTCAACAAAATCCTACGAAAAATAAATAAACCTTGAGCAATATCTCTGTAATCTCGGTCTCGGGTTATCATCAAAAAATATTGTCAGCTTGCAATCTCCTTCATCCATGACTGCATCTAAAAACCAGGGTACAACTATTACCGACCATCGTACGGTGGATATCAGTAAGCTGAGTCAAATGTACCAGCATTATGTTGAAACTAAGGAAAAACATCCCCATGCTGTGCTTTTCTACCGGGTGGGTGATTTTTTTGAGTGCTATTTTGAAGATGCTGTGACTTTAGCCCAAGAATTAGAACTTGTTCTTACTAGCAAGCAGGCTGGTGGAGATGTGGGAAGGGTGGCCATGAGTGGTGTCCCCCATCATTCTTGGGAGCGTCATGCTACTGGATTGGTAGAAAAGGGTTATGCTGTGGTAATTTGCGACCAGGTAGAGGATGCATCGGCAGCCGCTGGTAGATTAGTAAAAAGGGAAATTACGCGCATTCTTACCCCCGGTACTCTCCTTGAAGATGGAATGCTCAAAGCTAGTCGTAATAATTACCTTGCCGCTGTGGTAATTGCGGGGGATAATTGGGGCTTGGCTTATGCAGATATTTCCACGGGAGAATTTCTGACTACTCAAACAAATAATTTAGAACATCTCAGTCAAGAGTTGATGCGCTTGCAGCCGAGTGAGGTATTATTTCCTACCAATGCTCCGGATTTGGGTGCCCTACTTAGGCCTGGTGAAAAATCCAATAGTTTACCGGAATGTCTGCCAACTTCGTTTTGTTATGCGTTGCGATCGCAAGTTCCTTTTTCTCAACCGGAAGCGAGAAGTAGGCTATTACAAAAGTTCAAAATCCGCTCTCTGGAAGGACTTGGTTGCGATCATCTTCCTTTAGCTATTCGCGCTGCCGGGGGTTTGTTGGAATATCTGGAGGAAACGCAAAAGGAGAATCAGGTTCCTTTGCAACCCCTGCGGAGTTACACTTTTAGTGATTTTTTAGTTGTTGATTATCAAACTAGGCGTAACCTGGAAATTACGCAGACAATTCGCGATGGGACTTATCACGGTTCGTTGTTATGGGCGATGAATCGCACGACTACGGCCATGGGTGGACGTGCTTTACGGCGGTGGTTGTTGCAGCCATTGTTGGATGTTAAAGGGATTCGCGCTAGGCAAGATACGATACAGGAGTTAACAGAAAATACCGCTTTACGTCAAGACTTGCGTGGTTTGTTGCGACAGATTTACGATTTAGAAAGATTGACGGGAAGGACAGGTTCTGGTACTGCAAACGCCAGGGATTTATCGGCGTTGGCGGATTCTTTATCTAAGTTACCGCAGTTGGGTTATTTAGTTAAGGATGCTCGTTCGCCTTTTCTGAAAGCTTTACACAAAGTACCGCCGGGAATGGAAGAATTGGCGGAAAAAATACAGGCACATATTGTAGAGTCACCGCCGATACAAATCAAGGAAGGTGGTTTAATTAGAGAGGGAATAAATCCTTTATTAGATGAAAGACGTAGTTTGGTGGAAGAGGATCAACAATGGATTGCGAATTTAGAGATAGATGAGAGAGAAAGGACGGGAATTCCTAAATTAAAGGTAGGTTTCAATAAAACGTTTGGTTATTACCTGAGCATTTCTCGCGCTCTTGCCGAAAAAGTTCCCGATAACTACATTCGCAAGCAGACATTGACTAATGAAGAGCGTTATATAACGCCGGAATTAAAGGAAAGGGAAGCTAGAATTCTCACTGCAAGAGATGATTTAAATCAGTTGGAATACGACATCTTTGTGGCGTTGCGAGAAGAAGTAGGTGCTCAAGCTGAAATCATCCGCAATATTTCCCGTGCCGTAGCAGCAGCAGATGTATTGTGTGGTTTAGCCGAATTGGCGGTATTTCAAGGTTATTGTCGTCCAGAAATGGTTAAAGGGCGAGAAATCTCAATTATTGATGGCAAACATCCGGTAGTAGAACAGTCTTTACCAGCTGGTTTCTTTGTACCAAATTCGACTTTTTTAGGAAAGGGAAAGAACGAAGAAACGAATTCTTCTCCAGATTTAATTATCCTTACTGGTCCTAACGCTAGTGGTAAAAGTTGTTACCTGCGTCAGGTGGGATTAATTCAGTTAATGGCACAAGTTGGTAGCTTTGTTCCTGCTATTTCGGCTACTTTAGGAATTTGCGATCGCATTTTCACACGCGTAGGTGCGGTGGATGATTTAGCTACCGGACAATCTACTTTTATGGTTGAAATGAACGAGACGGCGAATATTCTCAACCATGCAACGTCTAAGTCTTTGGTATTGTTAGATGAAATTGGTAGAGGTACGGCAACTTTTGATGGTTTATCGATAGCATGGGCAGTGGGAGAATATATAGCGACGGAACTTTTAGCGAGAACAATTTTTGCTACTCACTATCATGAATTGAATGAATTAGCGTCTTTATTAGATAATGTTGCTAATTATCAGGTGACGGTAAAAGAAATGCCAGATCAAATTATCTTTTTGCATCAAGTACAACCGGGAGGTGCTGATAAATCCTACGGTATTGAAGCGGGAAGATTAGCAGGTTTACCAGCGATAGTGATTGAGCGAGCCAAACAGGTGATGGGGCAAATTGAGCAGCATAGTAAAATTGCGATTGGTTTGAAGTCGCTTGATTAATTAGATAGAGAGGAAAGAGGGGGTAGAGGAGCCATTGCGTTGCGGAGGTTCCCGCAGTACGTAGCAAATGGCGTGGGATAGAGGGGAATGTGACATTTATTGCCTCTATTAAATGGATACTTTTTAACTTTTACATAAATGAAATGTAATTCCCAACTCATCACTCCTAACTCCTAACTCCTAACTCCCATCCTTTTAACTCCAATGTCAACAGAAAAAACCATAACCGTTGATTTCAATAGTGAAGATAATCAATCGTCAATTATCCTTCCTCCGATAAATTCTAGTGCTAGCAAAGGATGGAATAATATCGGTGTGGGATATTACCGTTTACCTAGTAGCGAAACTCCCGAAATCAGTTTTTTGCAACATATTATTGCAGTGCATGTTGATAAATATCCGGTTAAAGGAGAAAGAATATTAGAAGGGCGTGTCGTTAAGGAAACCTATAGAAACGGTAAGATTGCAATTTATCCCGCACAGATGATTCAAAGAATGAATTGGGATAAAGAAATAGAGTTTATTAATCTTTCTTTAGAACCTCAGCTTTTAATCAATTGTACCGATAAATGTATTGATAGCAATCTTGAAATTTTACCACAGTTTGCAATCGAAGATTCAGTCATTTATAGCCTTGGGTTAGCATTAAAAAAAGAAATTGAATCGAATAATAGCGGTAGTCTTCTTTATGCAGAATCCGCAGCAACGATGTTAGCAGTTCATATTTTACGACATTATGCAGTACAAAAACCGATAATTAAAGACTTTACACGAGGTTTATCTCGGTCTAAATTAAAGCTTGTAATTAACTACATTAACGATAATTTACACCATAATTTGGGCTTGACTCAACTAGCTGAATTGCTGCAAATGAGTCCCAATCACTTCCTTCGCTTATTTAAGCAATCTACCGGAGTCACACCATATCAATATGTACTCCAATGTCGGATTAAAAAAGCCCGAGAATTATTAAAAAATCATAAATTAACTCTTGCTGAAATATCCCAACAACTAGGATTTTACGATCAAAGTCGCTTCACTAATACATTTCGGAAACATATGGGAATCACTCCTAAAAGATATCGGGATAATTTATAAATTTGAGAATAATTGACTATTTTTGATTATAATTGCCAAGATTTTTTTTATGCCGCTTTGTATTCTAATTTTGTTCCTAGTTACAAAAAAACGATGAATACAAAAATAGCCAATCAAAGATTACTCTTAACCCTGTTAATCATTAATGTAGTAATCACAGCTTTTCATTATACAGATAATTTTATCAACTTTCCCAACTATCCAGATCCCGAATGGATAACTCCCGAAAGCATTTATCAATCTTGGTTTATACTTACTAGTATTGGAATTATCGGTTATATTTTTTATCTCAAAAATATTTTATGGCTGGCTTATATATGTCTGAGTATTTATTCAGTAACTGGTATATTAAGTCCAGGGCATTATTTTTTTCAGACAAACGAAATCTTTTCTCTAAAAATGCATCTTTTAATTTGGTTAGATTTTATCGCAGGTACATTAATACTTAGTTTCACAATTTTTTCGGGATTATTCCTGAAAGAATGGAAACAGCTAGTTGACGGGAACTCTTGACGAATTAAAATAGGCGAAATTTATATGTTGGTAGAATTAGCCATATCTCGGTAATTCAAGCTTTACCTGCTGCAATTCATCATAAAATTTGTGCGTACAGCCGCACGGCTGCGCCGAAAGCGAAGCCATACCGTAAGGGTTATCGCCTTAATTATTGCTACTTTTATATATGTCAGTTTTTTATTTATGAGTCAAAATACTACATGGATATTAACTGAATTATTGGGAGTAATTATATTCAGCATAATTGCTTTTACCGGAATAAAATTATCGCCTTGGTTTTTAGCAATAGGATGGCTAATTCATCCAGCTTGGGATTTACTTATTCATAACCAGAACTTAACTTTATTTGTTCCTCGATGGTATCCAACAGTTTGTATTGGTTATAATATCCTAATGGCTTTATATATTGGTTGGAAATGTCGTAAATAAGAAGGAAACAATCTCTTTATCAATTAATGTCCGAATTTATTCTATCAGTATTTTTAATCAAAGAATACAATTAATTCTAAATAATAGTAATCTTTATACTTTATTATAGAAAAACATCCAAGTATTATTAGTCTAAATTAACACTTCAGTAGGATACATGAAAGTAGTACCGAAAGTGTTTCTAATTACACTAATAGCTTCGGTTGTTGGATTGGTAGGATGTAATGAAAATTTGTTGCCTGAAGAAGATACAAAATCTTCAAATTCATCACTGATAATCGAAAAATCGACCGTTGATGAGTCAATAACACTTTTGTTACCACAGGTAGTTGTACAATTAAAACAAGGAAAGTCAAAGTCTGGATGGTTGACTCAATTTAGTTCGCAAAAAAAACAGATTGTAATTACTTTAAGTGGTTATTCTCAGACAATAAAATTTGCGGACATAAAAAAGCTCCAATTTGTTTTATATAAAGCGCCTTATTCCTCTCCTGACATTTTAGTTAGAAACGAAAAACAATTATCTAAGATTAAGCAGGAAACGTGGGCAGGAATTCCTATCAATCATTTTCAGTTGCGGAAAAATAGAACAGATGAAGCATCTATAAAACTAAGCAGCTATATACTTTCTAAATTCGGGCAAATTAGAACGGAGAGTAGCTATATAGTAGAAACTATAGAGTTTGATGAATCCTTACAGAAGATGACATTTAAGGTACTTCTCCAAACATAACCAATAAAATTAAGGCTTATTTTCTTTGGTTAAACCTCTTCCCCTCTCCACGACTTCGGAGAGGGGTATTATTTGTATTGCACAAAGCTTCTCTCTTCTGTAAGGGAGAGTGAAATATTGCATCCAACTGGAAGCCCCTATATGGCTGGTTTTGGTTGAATAGAATACAAATTTAAATATCACCCCATCCTCTCTCCGATGCTTTGGAGAGTGAATGAGGTGAGGTAAGCGTTTGTATTGTACCCAACTGAAAACCGCTATATTATCTGCTTGCAGATTTATTATTTTAGTTTAAAAATATTCATATAATCTGACAGAAAAATAGTATTAAGTATTATTGTGTACAATTTATATCCTGATTTTTTGCTCCTAGTAAGCACATATAACAAAAATATGGAAAGAAATTTTATTTTATTCTTATTTGTCAATCTTTTATACTTTAATTTAGAAAACAATGAAGTATGATGAATGAAAAATAACACTTAGGTTCGATACATGAAAGTATTATCTAAAGTGTTGCTAATTGCATTATTAGCTACAATTTTCGGGTTGGCTGGATGTAATCAAAAGAAGTTACCGGAAGTTAAATCGTCTGCAATTCCATTACCGAAAATAAAATCATCTACTGCTGAGAATTCAGTAACAGTTTTGTTTCCGCAAAAAGCGAATATAAGCTTAATTGAAGGGGTATCTAAAATAGGATGGGTAAAAATTCATCTACAAGCAAAGCAGATTGAAGTTAGTTTGAATAGTGATTCCGAAAAGATTGATTTTACACAGATAAAGAAGGTTAATTTTGATGTAAGTCGGGCAATTATCAGCGATGGGGATATCGCGTTCGGGGGTGAAAAATCGTCTGATTTGATACAGGAAACTTTGACAAAAATTCCTGTAAATGATTTGAAGTTATCAGAAAGTGAAACGGGTGAATTTACAGTAAAACTGAATAATTCTGCATTGAGTAAAGATCAACAGGATGCGATGAATTCCCTTGTAAAAGATAGCATCTACGTAGTGGAAGAAATAGTTTTTGATGATTCTTCAAGTAAGATGACGCTTAAGGTATTGTGTTGTATGGCTTAGCAACAGAGTTAACGCAAATTTAATGTAGAGACGTAGCAATGCTACGTCTTCTATATTGATGTTTGATACAGGAAAAGCGGCAATTCCTAAATATATTAAAAGGAGTAGTTTTACAGTTCACTGAACTTAACCACTCCTTTAAAATACATATGATTAGATAATTTATTAGAAGTTCTTTATTTTGAACTTATTTTTACAGCAGTACCCGCCGCAGTAATTAACACCAAAGTTCCTGAGACATCTATAGTTATTGAACCACTATCAAGTTCAATACCTACAACGGCATTTGCACCTAAAGCTTTGGCTTTCTTTTTTAATTCTTCTAAGGCCTTATTTTGACCATCTCTAAATAAGTCTTCGTAACTACCCGTGCGTCCACCAACAACGTCTCTTAGTTTAGCAAACAAATCCTTTAATGCATTAGTACCATAAACGACTTGAGCCGTTATGACACCTTTATAAGATTCGATAACCGCTCCTTCAATTGAATCGGTTGTAGTGAGAATCATGGGTTTACCTCTAAACATATTCAGGCTCACCTTATTAGAATTGTATAAGCTACTTCCAAGCCAATAATTATCCAACCATTAACAAGTCTGAAGAATTTTACACTATATGTATAACCGTGAAGAGTTTCTAAAAACCAATTATGGTTGGATAATTATTATTTTGAATCTCTCGAAAAATGCTCTCTTTATATTGATAATTAGGTAGGAATCCCTTATTACCTAATTATCAACTTATTGATCTTAGTCACCGAATTTCGAGATTACCCAAAATGCATGGATAATTCCAGGAATCCAAAAAGCTATAGTGAAAGCTATATTAAACCAAAAGTGCTTCCCAAATCCAACTTGCAAGAATACTGCTAAAGGAGGAAAAACCAGAGCTACAAATATGCGAATAACATCCAACCATGCCTCTTTATTTGTTTTAACTTTCATTATTTACAAATATGATAGTTACATCATAAATATCATAATGTTTATATTTAAAATAAATCTGCTTAATGAAATACATAAAAATTATATTTAATCAATGATATACATTATTTTATAACTATTGATTTTTTAATTATTAGTTATTCAATTTTTAATCTTCTTCTTGTTATGCTCAATGCATTTTTTTTAAGTCAGAGAAGACTAGTTTAATTAATTAACATCAGTTAGTAAATTGGTTTGAATTCCTCAACTCAACATTTTCGGGACTAATGAAGATATCTAAGAAGTTTTTCTGTAATAGCGAATATCTGTGACAAAAAACACTACAGCCTAGTGACTTACATCACTAGTAATCTTACTTAAAAAAAAATATCTTATTTTAAGAGTAGTTTAAGAAAAAATACGTAACTTAATACTATGAACTTGATAAGACAGCTTATACTATAACTAAATGGATTTATTTATAGGTACTTTCGTAGTGCACATTTCAAGGTCAAATCTATTTGAATTTCATATATCCGAAATTATACGAGCATAGCTGGTAGTTTATTGCATTCCTACAAAGACAAGAATTTGGGAGAGTATAAAAATATGCTAATTTCGTACATTTATAAACAAAATGAGTTAAGTCACGGTACTTAAATTTATACAAGCTAATTTATCTATATTGAACAAGTAGCTATATAAAAGGAAATAATCTGCCAGCGTTTGTAGATTATTTGCAAGGTAATAAACTTTGTATTTTGAAGCATTATAAGGTTGACAATTTTTGATGAGAAATTTCTTTAGATATTTAGGAATCAGTGCAACTATTAGCTTGACTGTTATGGCGATACAATCTTGCAGTAAGATAAGTGGTTGTGAGATTCAAACTCAACAACCTCAGAATGCAAGTGTCCAATTAAATGATTCTATTTATAATCAAGTATTTGGAAAGAAAAGTTGCTCTCCTAAATCATTGACATTACGATTACCAGTCAATTCATCTACTGAAAATACAGATAAAAAATTAAATTCCCACAAATATACTCCTAAAATTATTACTTTAGTTACATTTTCCAATGAGTATGAGAGTTTATCTATTAAACGTATTGATAAATATGCTGATAGTTGGATTTATAGTCAGAAAGATGCTTGCTTAGCATGGATATGGAAAGCGTCTGAAGAGAATGATAAGCAAAAAAAATTGATTTTGAGTATGGAAAGAAATTTACGAATTCATGATCCAAAGATAAAAAGTATTATTTTTATAGTTTCTTTACCATTAGAAATTATAGAAAATCAAGTAAATATAACTCTTAAACGTTACACATTAAATACATCTAGAATTGGAAAAGTTCATCATTTTAAACTTGGAAGACAATTTCCGGAATTAAAAGATTTACTGAGACAACAAGAAAAAGGACGTTTTCGGGCAAGTAATAAATTCTTTAACGAAGGTAAAAAAGTTAGCCAGAAAATCGCAGAAGAGTTAGAGAGTATTAACAATCAAGTTGGAGTATACCTTGAAGAAGATTTAAATTCACTATTGGATGCTGAGTATAAAGAGACTTACTCCGATCGTTCAGAGTCTTCTTATTGTGAGATTCCAACAAATTTTAAGAATCATAAATGATTAATAATTAGAAATAATTTAGGAGCAAATATGACTGACGAGCAGCCAGGAGGGCAAGATTTTGAACATGATTATCAAAATTTAGTTGAAAATCCACAATATCGCGAACAACTTCAAGAATGGTATGAGAAAGAGAAAAAACTTAGATTAATAATATTTTTTACATCTGTTTTTTTTCTGTTTTTATCTAGTTTTGGTCAGTTTGGATTATTAGATTACTCTTTTAAAGAAAGGTTGGATCTTACAGCTAGAGATAAGATATTTGCAGTTGTTGAAATCAAAACTTTACTTGGTTTACTTGTAACGGCGGCTTTACCTATAACTACCTTAATCGATGATTTAGGAATATTTGATAAAAAATTAAAAATATCTCGGGGCTGTATCCAAATCAAATTTTCTCCAATTATATGGCTGCTGCTACCTGGTGATATGCTACTAACTTTCCAAGCAGTTTTGGTTGCTAATCAAGATGCTAAAAACCCAGATAATTTCTTGGTTATTATTGCTTTCAATTTAGCAGCAATTTTTTCTACTTCTGCTTTCTATTTGAGTAAAGCTATAGCATCTGCTGCTAGAAAATATATGTTGGCTCGTAAAAATTTACAAATAATAAAAGTATATGGAATTAATCCTATACCTTTATATAAGGATGCCGAACAAATCAAGTTAATAGAAGAGAATCAAGCAGTAAGAGAGGAAGCTGAAAATACAAGAGAAAGGCTTGCAGAAGAAATACAAAATCATCAACAACGGTTAGAAGCTCAGCAACAGGATTTTGAAAATCAACGACAGGATTTTGGAATACAATTTAAATCTCTGGAAGAAGACTATACCAAAAAATTACAAGAGCGTGAAAGTGAAACACAAAAATATAAGAATTATATAGACTCTTTGAATCAATTGAGAACAAATTTTAACAAAGTTAAAAAACCTATTACAGATTTAATGAATAAAGTGAAGGAATTATCTGGAATAGATGAATCTATCAAAGAATTAACATTTCCTAAGCTTCCGACAACTTCTACTTCAAATGGTAAAACTGTAGAAATACCGAAATATTACTGGCGATGGCAGAATAGCGATCGCTCATGGAAAGATTTACAATTACCATCAGAGTTATCTCCTGTTGCTTATAGTCTATTCAATTTTATGGAACAGCAACAGGAGTTACCGCCGCCTACTGTACGAAATTATGCACCACGAGAAGGTTTAAAAAAATGTCTATTGTTAGATTTTGATATCTATTCAGTCATAGTCTTTTGTCGAGATGAAGAATATAGAAAAGATGGAGCAACATGGGATACACAAGCTCAACTAGATTTAAAAAGCCTACTAACAAATTATCAGAATCGTGGATATTCAACTTTAGAATTTACGCCTCAAGAAATAATGAGTAATCCATCAACAGTTTTAGAGCAAATTAAAAATGCAATTGATTCTAAAAATGAATGGGAGTCTAATTAATGAAAATAAGTTTTTATATAGGCCCTAGAGAAAAAAATATTACTCAACCAATGCCATTGGAGGTTTATTATGAGCATGAAAAACAAGTGTGTAATCTGATATTATATGGTAATCTAAATAAACCTGAAGTATTATTAGTACCTTCTACCGCTAAAGCCTTAGAATTACCGATTTCTAGATTCTGGTTTTTTATGACTATTTTTTGGTCTAAGTCAACCGGATTTGAGTTTAATAAATATAACGATGAAGAAATTACTACTTCTCTTGATGAAAATATTGGCAATTTAAGAGGTGGAGATAAAATACTAATTAATAAGAATTCTCTGACTATCACTTTTAAAGCCGAGGTTAATCAAGATGATTTAGGTAATAATGATTCAAGTGTGTTTCTTGAAAAATGTAGTGCTTTTGGAATTAAAATAGTAGATACTGAATTTTCAAATATTCAGAATATTTATAATATTGATTGTCCTAAAAGTCAGCTATATAATGTAAAATTTAGCTATTCTAATCTTTCAGGTTCTAATTTTCAAGATTCAATTTTGAATAATGTACATTTTATAAAATCTAATCTTTCAGGTTCTAATTTTACTAGTTGTAAATTATCTAATGTACAATTTTTTGATATAAACTTGAGAGAATCTTCTTTTGATAACTGTAGTGTTTCTTACAATAAATCAAGAATAGAAAATCAAGAGACTTTAAATTTCAATAATTGTGATTTAACCAATGCTAGTTTTGTGAAAGCTACATTGTGTGGTAATTTTGAAGAATCTAATATATCAAATGCAACTTTCTTAGAATCAAAAATTATGGCTACTAATTTCTTTAGCTGTATTCTAAATAAGACCATATTTACTAAAACAAATTTTACATCCTTTGGGACACCAATTAATAATTATCAAAGTGACAATAAGAAAAAAACTGAATTAATTACTTGCCATTTTGGAGCGAAGTCGAATTTGCGTGAAAATGCAAAAGAAGTTATTCAAAAAGAAAATATAATTAGTTGTAAATTTGATAGTGCATCCATGAAATTTGTGAATATGAGTAATAATATTATTACCGATACAGATTTTGAAGATGCTGACTTATCTAAAGCTAAACTTTATAAGTGTGAATTTATTAGAACTACATTTACTGGGGAAAGTTTGAAACCAGCTAATCTATCATATGTTGATGCTTCTTTTACTGTATTTAAGGAACAATGTAATTTAAATCAAGTGAAATTACTCTGGGCGAGGATGATAGAAGCAAAAATTGAAAATTCGGACTTTATTGGTGCAAATTTTTATGGTGTAAATTTAAGAAGTAGCCAAATTATAGATAGTGACTTAACAGGGGTTAATTTTAGAAGCGCTGATTTAACGTTAGTCAATTTCGATAAATGTAAACTGAATAGCTCGAACTTTTTTGAAACTAAAAGAGGTGGTCTAAATTTGAATATATCAGAAGAAAACATAAATCAGAATGAAAATCAAAGTTATCAAGAAAATTATAGTAAAGAAAATAATAAAATCATCATGAAAAGTAGTTGTATTTTTGATTGTATTGAATGGGGACCAAAAATAAATGGTGAAGTTCAAATTGATAGAAACACATTTTTAAGTATAGTGACAGGCAAGCAATCAGCTTTATCAGTAATATCTAACATCACTAAAGAAAATCCTCAAATAATTTCACAAATATATAATCAAAACCAGGCTGAAGCTAAAGCTGATGCTCAGAGTGCTGCACATGATTTAAATGATGCTTCAGTTGATATTGGTGGTGATGTTAATGAAAGCGAACTCAGTGGAGGTAGTATTGAAACTGAATCATATGAATTATCTGAACAGGATCAGGAACAAACTTTAGATAATTCTACTTTTTCCTCTGATATATCTGATGATGAAGAAGATAGTTAATCATAATCTTTTTCTGTATAATTGTAGTTTTTTATTAGGACAAAAACATGACTAATCAAAATAATGCATCTCTTAATATTGGCGGTAGTGTGAATAATTCTAAAGCGAAAAGTGGACATATTGAGACTGTAAATGGTACAGAATCTACAGAGAATAATGTATCTATAACTATTAGTAAAGATGTCACTGATGGTTCTGAAATAGAAGTTGGTACAATTAAAATATCAGAATCAATCGATATAGCGAAACTAAAAGATGAACTGAAGTCAGAATTTCAGTCAATTCTTGATGAGCTAGCTCAAAATAAGATAACTAGAAATGAAGCTGTTGCAACCGAAGCTGTTAAAGAAGAAATAAAGAAAAAACCTGAACTTAAGCAGCGACTTCTTTCTGGCTTAAAAGCTGGCGGTATTGAGACGCTTAAAGCTGTATTTAAGCATCCTGTTGTTGCTATTTCTGTGGAAACTATAAAAGGGTTTTTAGAAGTAAGTTAGGTATTAGGTATCTTAACCAAATTACTAATTTATCAAAATTGACTGAATATATAGAGACGCGATACATCGCGTCTCTACAATTCAACACCTTTGCAACTGACTCAAATGCACCACAATCTCATCGATCGCATTCCTCACAACTTTAATTGGTTGTTCGGTTTGATTCACCATAATACTGAATACTACCGGACCATAATTGGGCGCATTCACATATCCTGCAAGGGTGACAACACCAGTCATAGTACCGGTTTTCGCTTGTACTAAAACTTCAGGAGACAGATCGCGAAAACGATATTTCAAAGTACCATTTTTACCTCCCACTGGTAGGGAAGCACGGAAAACTTGATTATAGGGAGATTTTGCCATCCCTTGCAATGTCTGCACTAAAGCTTGGGGACTAATTAAGTCTTTGCGAGATAAACCAGAGCCATCTACTAATTTATAAGTTGTGGGGTCAACTCCTATTCGTGCTAAAGTTGACTTCATTACCTCCAAACCTGCATCAACGGTGGTTTGATTACTCTCTAAGGGCTTTTTAACAGCTAATGCCTTTAATAAAGCCTCTGCATACAAATTATTGCTATTAATATTCGTTTCTTGAATCAACTCAGATATGGGTGGAGATTGCACTGCGGCTAATTCTCTTCCGCTTTTACTATTTGTTTCACGGTAAACCCCCGTGACTGAAATTCCTTCTTTTCTCAAACTTTGACGGAAATGTTGCAGAAAATTCTGTATGGGATCGAAAACAGCGATCGCAGTTATATCAGGGCGAGAATCTTCAGCAAGTCGTCCTTTTAAATACAACCTTTGTCCTTTTAAATCCCGTTTAATTGCTATATACCCTTTTGTACCTTTAGCCGCTGTCACCGTTTGATTAACAACTTTCCATCCAGATGCATCTATAGGATTATCCCACTTTAATTGTAAAGGTCTACCAACTTTTTGAGGAAACAACCTAATTACAGCAGCATTTTCATTTAACATCAAACTGTTAACTGGTGCGCCATAGTAAAATTGTACATCTTCCCACATCCAACTCGGTTCGACGGCTTCACCTTTAAAGTAACCGTCATTAGCGATTAATTGATTAATTCGACTAATACCTTTTTGGCGCAACTGTTTCGCTAATACTTCGAGTTGTTCGTTTTTTAAACTGGGATCTCCCCTACCTACCACCCTCACCACACCATTGCGATCGCCGTATACGGAAGTACGAAGGCGATAATTAGGACCAAGTGCTTGCAAAGCCGATGCTGTTGTCATCAACTTGGTGACAGAAGCCGGAGTAAAGTATTTACTAGCATTTTTGCTGTAAAGGGTTTGTGGAGAAGACTGATTTTGTACCAAAATACCCCAATGTGTTCTGTTAAATTGCGGACGATTTGTTACAGCATTTACCGCCGAACTTAATTGAGAAGCGCAAAATCTTTTTCCCGCAGGTGTAGGAATATTTCGAGGAGTTACAGGTATACTTCGAGGAACCTCCGGTGTATCTCTAGGAGTTGTCGGTATTACAATTCGTGGCTTTGTTTGTGCTGTTGCTGCTTGCTGGTTGATGCCAATTTGAACGCCAAGGAATAGTAGTAGTAAACTTAGAGAAGACTTTGTAGACATTCGGTATTATAAGTAATTCTGTATATTTTATGAGTGTTCTAGCGTTACTGGTGTTCCGCTAATGTTATTATTGAAACACAAAGGTCATATTTAATATCGGATTCGGCTCACCTTGCGACTCATCATTAAAGCGCTATATAACCTACCATCGAATAATAATAGTTTAAATTCAGTACTATAGAGGTTTTCACGCTTATTGCACCCGACTGGCATCCCTCTCCAAAGCATCGGAGAGGGCATGGGGGTGAGGTTTTTAGTGTATTAAACTCAACTGAAAATCGCTATATATTTAACGTATTTAAATGTAGTAATTTTGAATTTTGAGTTGGTATAAAATAGATATTTAATACATTGAACTAAAAAAATGTAGGATGGACAATGAACACCCTACATTAATATTTTGTCCCTCTAGTTATTCTAAAATTCATCACTTAATTGCATAACTCCGGATAGAAGTTGTGATTTTTTTTCAGGTTACAGATTAAAGATTAAAATATAATATTTTTTTATTCTTTTCTACCAAACATCCACTATCAAATTGATATTGTTTGAACCCCACCCCTCAGGGCAAACGCATCTAAATTTAGAGTATAGGCTGAGTAAGGAGTAAGAAGTAATGAGTAAGAAGTAATGAGTAAGAAGTAAGAAGTAATGAATAATGGGAGTATTTCAGACTTTATTGACAATATAGCCGAATTAATGACAGTTCGGCGTTTGCCCTGCCCCACCCCTATAAATAGGAGTGGAGTCATGATAAATTAACTGGACGTGGTACAACAGATTACTGTTCACTGGCTAACTACTACTAATTACTAGTCGCAGCAACGGGACTCAAAGTTGTAGTACTATCGCTTTGAACATTCCAGTATTTATAAACCGCATAGGCAAAAGTTACAACTCCGGTGATTATGGCAGATTCGTCAACTTCAAATTTGGGATGATGTAGTGGATAATTTACCTCTCTATCCTTAAAGCCAACACCCAAACGAAACATCGAACCAGGTGCTTTTTCTAAATATACGGAAAAATCTTCTGCACCAAGAGAAGGTTCGGGTAAAATTTGAACGCAGGAATTACCCCATGCTTCTTCTGCCGCTGATTGTAATATCTGCGTGAGTCCGAAATCGTTTTGTACGCTGGGTACCCCTTGACGATAGTTGACTTGGTATTTTCCGCCGTAGGTATCGCAAACGTTTTTGACAATGTTTTCAATCCACTCTGGTAATTCTGCACGGCTTTCTGGATGCAACGAACGTACTGTTCCTAACAAACGCACCGAATCGGCTATGACATTAGGCGCTCTACCACCGTTAATTTGTCCTATACTCAATACTACAGGACGTAGGGGATTTTGGGTGCGGCTAATTGCTTGTTGTAGAGTAGTAATGACTTGTGCGGCGATCCAAATAGCGTCTATAGCTTCATGAGGGCGTGCACCATGTCCAGATTCCCCAGTAATAATAATTTCTAAATCGTCTGCTGCAGCGGTTAAAGCACCATAACGTACGCCAATGCAACCCGCAGTTATGGAAGGGAAAACGTGAACTCCTAAAATATCATCTACATTATCCATTGCCCCAGAAGTAACCATCCAACTTGCACCTTGAGCGATTTCTTCTGCTGGTTGAAATATAAACCGTACTTTACCGGACAACTCTTGTGACAACTTAGACAAAATCATTGCCGTTCCCAAACCCACCGTAGTGTGGACATCATGACCGCAAGCATGCATAATTCCTTGATTGCGGGAAGCAAAATCTAGGGAAGCCCTTTCTTGAATAGGTAAAGCATCCATATCAGTACGAATAGCTAAAATACGCTTATCGCTTCCGTTACCTTCAAGTTCACCAATCACTCCAGTTTTACCGACATTTTCCTCAACGTGAATACCGTTAGAAGACAAAACACCAGCAACAAAAGCAGCTGTTTGATACTCTTCACCACTGAGTTCCGGGTGAGAGTGAATGTGGCGGCGAATTTCAATTAAACGCGGTGCTAATTCAGTTGCTAAGTCTTTAATACGAGAAAGCATTGATTAATTTTTCTACTTATAGGAGGTTGTTTTTATCATAGAGAAGTGTAAATCTTATTACCGTTAAATTTATACAAATTATTTATTGGGAATTGGGAATACTAA
>ERZ1740059.189-NODE-189-length-33412-cov-10.259826_pt1 | contig 33412 bp, 21 predicted proteins | sample MGYA00581744_ERZ1740059 | MGnify/ENA primary metagenome ERZ1740059 (study PRJEB43018, sample SAMN04849738) | marine metagenome | isolation source: floating plastic debris | place: Pacific Ocean | collected 2008-08-28 | study: EMG produced TPA metagenomics... | reverse complement strand
GGAGATGGGGAGATGGGGAGATGGGAAAAAATTCCTCACTACTCACTACTCACTCCTCACTACTAACTCCTAACTCCTAACTCTTAAGTATTCCCAATTACTAATTACTTTATTCTATGGAGTAGAGAATGAAGATTAAAAGAAAAAGGTACAAGAAGAAAGTGAAAAGACTGCTTTACTCGTTACTGGTTTGTTTTACTTTTGTACTGATAAGTTTTGACTTATCTGGTGCAATGGCGCAACAAGTAACGTCTCAAGGGAAATATACACCAAAGCATTATACCGATCTGAAATTCCAACCGGTAGGAGAAATTAAGTTACCGGAATACGAACGGTATCAACTAGACAACGGCATGATAGTTTATTTAATGGAAAATCATGAGTTACCGTTGGTTAATGGTAGTGCGCTAATCAATACTGGTTCTCGTTTAGAACCTGCTGATGAAGTTGGTTTAGCTTCCTTAACGGGTACAGTAATGCGTAGTGGGGGAACTTTGCAACATTCCCCCGATCAACTTAATCAAATTTTAGAGCAACGAGCGGCATCGGTAGAATCTGTCATTGGTGGCACTTCAGGTAATGCTGGTTTTGAAGCACTCAGCGAAGATGTAGATACAGTTTTTGGATTATTTGCTGAAGTATTACAACAACCAGCGTTTGCCCAAAATCAGTTAGATTTAGCAAAAACCCAAATGAAGGGTAGTATTGCCCGTCGTAATGATAGCCCAGATCAAATTGCACGACGGGAATTTAATAAACTGATTTACGGCGAAAGTAGCCCTTATGCTCGCATCCCCGAATATGCAACTCTCAATAATATTACTCGCGATGATTTGGTGAATTTTTACCAGCAGTATTATTATCCCAACAATATAATTTTAGGTATTGAAGGGGATTTTGATTCTGCGAAAATGAAAGCCTCCATCCAGGAAACATTTGGTAAATGGAAAGCTAACCCTAACTTCAAAAAACCCCAATTACCCGAAGTTTCCCAAGCTAAAACCGGTGGAGTCTTCTTTGTCAATCAACCACAGTTAACTCAAAGTAGCGTACTTATTGGACATATCGGCGACAAGCTTGCTAACCCCGACTACCCCGAATTAGATGTAATGAATGGGGTTTTGAATGGATTCGGTGGCAGATTGTTTAACGAAGTGCGATCGCGTCAAGGTTTAGCATATTCAGTATACGGCTACTGGAGTCCTCGCTTCGATTATCCTGGAATATTTATTTCGGGGGGACAAACACGTTCAGATGCTACAGTACAGTTTGTTAAAGCTATTCAGCAAGAAATTAAGCAGATTCAAACTCAACCGGTAACCCCCCAAGAGTTGGCATTTGCCAAAGAGTCTACTTTAAATTCCTTTGTGTTCAATTTCCAAGATCCTGCTCAAACTTTATCACGCTTAATGCGCTACGAATATTACGGTTATCCGTCTGATTTCTTGTTTACCTATCAAAAACAGGTTGAAAACACTACAGCAGAAGATGTATTACGAGTTGCAAAAGAGCATCTTAAACCAGAAAATTTAGTTTTTCTGGTAGTAGGAAATCAAGCTGCTATTAATCCCCCACTAACAAGACTTGCATCGCAGGTAACACCTATAGATATTACCATTCCTGGTTCCTCAAAACCTCAAGCAAGTAATTAATCACTTTCTTCGCCATGAAAAACCCCGCTTTATTGAATAAAGCGGGGTTTTTTATTAATGTTTTTTTGGGCATTACATTAATCGTAGATAAATTAAAAACACATAAAACAATTACATTATTCATTTCCCACTAGAAGATTAGTTAGAATAAGATAAAAGTAATAATATATACAGACAATTTACATTGAGTGTAAGTAAGTCGGCAGAAATAAACCAAGCTATATTACAGCTTGAGTTAATTACCCTCAAACCCTTATTCCTATTGCAAGACAGCAAGACAGCCTTATCCCAATTACTATTTTCAATGCCAACCTACTTAGTAAGGATAGTTTCCTTACGCAACTGGCATATTTTCCTTGTAGTGTGCTTGTACACTCACTAATATTGAACGTAATAATGAGGCAATCAGTGTACGGCACCATCCGAGTCTTGTGACAATTGCGTAAGTCCTGTTTCTACAAAAAGGAAAATAAGCTATCAAAAAAGCACATAAAACAATTACACAAATTATAACTTGGAACTGTCAAAAAGGTAACAGCTAATTTTTAGCTAAATTTACTAATCTATAATTATGTGATTTTTTTCATATACAATCATATTTTTGTTCAGCACATAATTAAAATTAATGTATATTTTGACCTGATTAACTGTTGAATAGCTATTGTATTCTTAGGCTTTAAAGCCGATTCATTAAAAAATGGATTAATTTTTAATTAAATAATATTCGACTTGTAATATTTAAGAGATTATTGATATTTATATATTTGGGGTTAGAACTTAATTAAATATTTTCTATTACTTAGATTAGAATATTTTTGCATAGTAATAAAAATCAATATATCGCATATTTTAAATTGCCAATCATAGTTTTTTTTTGTTATTATTTTGATGTAGACAACAATAATAGAATCTATGCATATTATTGACTTGGAAACTTGTGAACTAGTAGAGTTTGATAATCAGATCGTCGGAGGTGCACAAACTTATGCTGATGCATTAACCTTTGCTGGTAAAGGAATTGCTTATGCTGAAGCGAATGCATTAGCTCTTGGAGATTCTACTAGCACTATTAGCAAAGCTAGTACTAACACTTTTAAAACCGATACTTTAAATTTCAGCTTTGCTTCTGCAAGTGCTGAAGCTAAAGCTAAGGATGAAAATGGCTATTCCTCCTATTCTGATAAGAGTCTTTCGATTTGGGTTTCTAACTCTTAGTCAAACAATCAACCTCCAGGAATTTTAATCAATGTAATCTTGTCTAGATTGTAATCAATTCAGTCATCTTATCTTAATATTTGAATCGAGGTGCTGAACTTACAATTGCATATTTTGATACATACTATCTCCCAAGAAAATTAAATGGGTATTGTTAAGCTGATATCATTGATCTTCAAGATAGATGTATGTATTCACAAAACGGATAAATAAATAGCTTCAGGGCAATATCGAATAAATATTACATCCGCTTTGTTTAAACTTAATCAAGCATGGGTATTTCTCAATCAAATCATCAAACCCCTCGTCTTTTTTTTAGACAAGGGGTTTGATAATTTGATTGAAATTGGTTAAATTGCAGCATTCTCTTCAGAAAATCAATTAAGTAGTCTATTCCATAAATTTTTAGTGGTTTGTTTTTCCGGTAACTATGTAGAGACGTAGCAGTGCTACGTCTCTACAACTCATCGGAATTAATGAAATGGTACAGAAAATGAATTATTTTCAGAGTTATTCTTATCAGACATATATAACTCCTAAAACTAAATACTGTTTTAACAAGTGGGAGAACTACTATTTCTATAGTAAATAGCAGACTCCCTCCGTCTTTTAAACGGTGAGTTACAAATTAGCCGCTAACTCATCGTAAGTCAGGGTTAAACTTCCATTATTGAAATTGAATAGTTCAAAATTGCTGGTGTTCATGATGATGTTATCTTGTTCAAAAATAACCTTATTGTTATTCGCCCCTAAACTGATATTAAAATCGTCTATGCTATCAGAGTCTAAGCTTAGTACATCAAAACCGTTACCACCATTTACGATAGCGTCACCGAAACCTTCAACAAAGTCTTTTCCATTGCCCATTTTTATGTTAACGCCACCACCAAAACTGGAGGCATCTAGTTTATCGGCTCCATCTCCCATCTCAATAGTGCCGCCAAAAATACCATAAGATTCTATTCCTGTAGCATCAGCCAGTATAGTGTCGGCTCCATTTCCTGTCTGAATAGTACCTTGAATATTGTTAATAGCGATCGCTTTATCAACAGCATTAGCAGTAGCGTTGATGTTATCCTTTCCTTTACCTGTTCTAATAGTACCTGTACTATTGTCAATAGCAATTGCTTTGTCTTGAACTGTAGCAATAGCTTCGGCGACAGCTAGAGCTAAAACTTGGTTCTCGCTAGTCGTGGCAGCCAAAGCAGAAGTAGAAGCTTTTGCAAAATTTGCAGAATCAGAAGTGGCAATAGCATTAATAGTATCTCCACCCCTAGCAGTCGTAATTTTGCCTCCAACGTTATTAATACCCGTGGCAATGATATTTCCATTCGCTATACTTTGAGAAATTGCGATTGCAAAAGCACTGAGACTCTCATTTACAGGAGCTTGAGCGATACCTTGAACGATAGCAGTTGCATCTGCTTTTGCAGTGGCAACTGCTACTATAGAAGCATCGATCTCACCATTAACGCTATCACTACCCTCACCAGTGGCAAGTTGACCAGAGTTTTTTATGCCATTAGCAATAGCATTGACATTAAGATTGGCAAAAGTTGTAGCAACCGCATCTGCATCCAAGTTATTAGCGTAAGTGATAGCCTCAGATACCGTCTGTGCGACGGCAATAACTTGTGCTGTTGCAGTACCCCTAACTACATCACGCCCTTTGTTTGTAGCAATATTTCCTTCATTATTAATCCCATTGGCATTAACGTTAGCTTCACCACTGAGAGCCGCTGCGTCTACCGAAACTGTTTTGTCGCTTGTAACTCCGACAAAAACTCCAAAACCGAAACCACTATTTATAAAGTTATTACCAACGATTTCATCAGCACCTCTCAATGTCTTAACATTGGAACCTGCCGGGTTGAAAATTCCATTATCTGAATAGACTCTATCAGCTTTACTTGTAAATGTTGAGTTACTTAAGTTTAAGGGTTCCATGAAATCCTCTTTTTGATTTTGTTTGCTTTAATTAAAATTTTGCACCACTTCCAATCAGCAACCATAACCGCTTATAAATCTATTGATGCGACCAATAGCTTAAGTCTAGTTAGATAGGCTGAAATCTTACTTATCTTAGATGAGGACGATCTTCATTATTCATCTCACCGGTAGATTAGAGAAACTGAAGACGGTAGATAATTCAAATCTTTGCAAACCCTGAAAAATATAAAGAGATTTACTCACTTATTTACTTCATATATGACATTATACGAGTAACTACTAACAATATAAATATATTAATCATAAATTTATTAATAAATTATCACTTAAATATTATGAAATTTTTAATCTAGTTTTATGGATTTAATTTATACCATTAGAATCGGACTTGCATTCCCAGACAGATCAAAATGAAATCAGATAACTATAACGGTAATTGACTGAGTGAGGTCACATTTTACCTCATTCCGCCTCCAGGAGTTTTTAATGAAGTTGATGAAAGGAAAAGAGAGGCAGTTTCAGTCTGTATTATATCCAAATCAAAACTGCTATTCTCATTATTTGGACCCTAGTGTTTTATGGTACAAAATATGAATTACTCTCTTGGAATATTAGTATTTTTAATCTTTGTATTTACCAAACTGCTAGAAGAAGTAGAACTACAGGATAAATAGCTACTACAACTACTAGAAGAAATATTAATTGAAATACTTTGATTAATTTCAGTTTGACTGCCGACAGATCTCGTTATACTTGTCGCCTCAGAGATAACTTTACCATTAGGCGATACTATCCTTTTATTTATAACTCGATAGTTAGTCATGATTATCCGATTTATTATGTATTAATACAAAAGAAAAGCTATTAAAAAGCCTTGTCTAATATCTTTTTAATAGCTTATTAAATTGCAATCAAGCAATGGATATTTCACAGATGTTAGGAAGAAGCGAATGCAACAGATTTTACGTATCTGCCGCCATAAATATCGCCTCCTAGGACAGTAGACATAACTTTGCTACTGTCAGTTTCCTTTGATATTACAACTCCAGAACTATTTGTCTCTTCGTCGTAGAAGTATCTTATTTTATCACCGTTTTTCCCTACTAATTCTTCCAAAATTTCTACCTCAGATTCATCAATAGGAAGGAAAAAATTCTGAAATGGAAAGCTGTAAGAAAAAAAAGATGACATTCCACCTTCTACTTTAGCGCTATCCTCAAATTCTGTTTCACAAAAACTGAGATCGGCAATTTTTAATCTGTTCATAAAACCTGCCGTTGAGATTGCTATATCGCTAAAAGCTTATTAGTTTAATTAATAAACTTAAAGCAATTTATATGACATCTTTAACTATTGTCTTATAAAGCTTATTAACTCTTTATTAAGGAGTTGAATAAGCTTTATAAGCAACCTCCTTCAAGAAGTTTCCAATAGGAGATTACGTCAAATCATCCTCTGATTATTTGGTATAAGCTACAGAAACTAATTGAGACTGAGAACCATAAGGACCTGTAAGGCTAGAACCAAAGAGATTTGTAAAGGTAACGTCACCGATTGCTTCTGCCTTACCATCAGTTATAGCTGTGTTTCCACTAACATCAAACTTCGACGCAACATCAATGTCTTTTTTGATTTTTTCTTTAAAATCAATGTCTACGTCTTGGTCGATTTTAAATACACCACCGTTGTAAGACCAACCAGAACCACCAACAATTTCATTTCCTTCAACAGCTTCGATGTGGTTTAAATCAAAGATATTCATGAGATTCTCCTGGGAATTAGTTAATGCTTTAATCTGTTTTTGTAAGCCGTTTAATGTCTGTCGCTTACATTTATAAATATAGTTTTTTTACTTTTATAAGTCAAGGATTTTCTATATTTTTAATATTGCTTAATAAAGATAAAAATTCATTTTTTATTGCAGCATAAATAGAGCAAAAAATGATGTTGCTCAAAATAAAAATTCGTCTTAAATGACGTTTTATCGTTTACTATTGATTGAATATACCCTTTTAGCAAAACAATTGAGATAATATTCAGAATAAATATTATCAATTCATGAATTAATCAGAATAGTAATAAATTAGGTTTATAGAGATTAAACTAATTTTTTACAGCTAATTAAAACCTGCTCCAAAAAATATTATGCTAATTAAGCATAAACAGATTCATCTTCTAACTGAATATTGATTTGCGTGTGTGTAATTTGTTGTTTCAACCAAGCATTGAATAAATCTGTAACAATTTGCTCTCGTAATAACTGATTCAGTTCGGGTTGAATAATTTCTTCAACCCAAATCAGATAAACACCTTTAGGAGTCACAATTGGCTTGATAATTTTTGGTGGAGTAGCAGCAAATACAGCAGCAGCTATTTCTGGACGAAAATCTTTACGCTGTCGAACTCCTTGATATCCGCCAGCACGACGTAATTCAGGATTTGGGATATACTCGCGAGCAATTTCTTGAAAAGTCAATTCATTCTCTTCGAGGGCGTAAAACAATTCCAAAGCCAAGTCATAATCATCTAAAAGGACTTCATAGGTGACAGCTTTTACAAAATTGAGTTGATTTTGATAAAAGAAAGCTTCTATATTGTCCTTAAATAGATGATGCGCCACCTTTGTGGAAAGTACATTGTAATAGACTAATTTTTCAAACTCATCGAGAGAAAGACGATGAATTTGAAGCCATGCCCAAGTATCTGAAGCTTTAACAAGTTTCTTCGCGAATCTGAGTCGATCTCCTTCTTGCTGTAATTCTTCTTCCTCGACTGTAATACCCTCTCTTGAAGCAGTTTCGACGATAATTTTTCGAGTCACGATTCCCTCAATAACATCAGGTATTTGACAAGACATTTTCAGGTAATGAATAACCTCTGTGGGTGATATAGATAAAACGTTTGACATAACTTATTCTTGGTAATTGGGCATGAAGAAAATAATCACTGTTCCCTGTCATGGTACTGTTCACAAATTGGTGCGTGACGGTAAGATTAAATCATTTCGTTAAGCTTTCTAACATATCGCAACCGTCACACACCCTACAGATTGTTCACTGTCATGGTACTGTTCACTGAGATCACATTTCCAATCCTCCTTTTTGCAATTTCTTGAATGGATCTAAAAGAAAATCGATCGCACGCCGCTGACGAATAATCACTTCAGCACTTGCAGTCTGCCCGGCGGTTAATGGTATACGGCGATCGCCATTTTCGATATACGGCTTTTCAAGTGCGATTCTTAATTCATAAGTTTCTAAAGCAGGAGTAGTGCTTGATTCAACCTTCGAGTCTGGAGAAATCCAAGTGACTTTCCCCGGTAGAATTCCATACTCTTGGAAAGGATAGGCATCAAACTTAACTTTTACCGGCATTCCCGTTTTCAAGAAACCAGTTTCCTTAACTGGCATTTGGGCTTTGAGAACAAAACCGGTATCTTGAGGTGCAATTCTGGCAATTCTTTGTCCGGTTTGTAACACTTCTCCCGGCTTAGAAACGGGTAACTCAAAAACTATTCCATTAATTGGCGATCGCACTATTAGCTGTCGCAGCTTAATGTTTAATGAGGTTATCTCACTTTTGGTTTGAGCAATTTGCGATTTGGCGGAGTTTATTTGTCTTTGTAAGTCTTTAAGTTGCTCTTGAGTTTTCAATAAAGCGAGTTTTCCAGTATTGACTACACTTTGATAGCTACTTTTTTGCTCGGCTAAACGCAGTTTGGCTTGTTTAATATCAGACTCCAACTGATTTATTGTCGTCTGATAACGATTTTTTTCTTCAGCCAAACGCAACTGGGCTTGCTTGATGTCCGATTCTGCTTTCTGGTAGACTCGCTTACTTTCTTGTCGATCTTTTTTGAGGCTATCAATTTGGGAAATAGAGACTGCACCATCTGTTAGAAGTTTACTAAAACGTTCAACTTGGTTTTTATCTATATCTAAACGAACCTCCGCCGATTTGCGTTCGTTAATAAAAGTCTCTATCTGCTGCTTGGCTTGGTTGACTAATGACTGCTTCTCTAGCTTTTGCAAGTTATAAGTACTTTGTTTAGCGTTCAGATTTTGCTGTGCTTGATTAACTTGGGCTTTTTTTTCTAAGGCTTGAGACTGGTTTTGTTGCTCTTGAGCATGAGCCGTTAACTGCATTTGATTCTTGAGCAGTTTTAATTGTGATACCTGCTTTTCCAACCCCGCCAGCTTTTCTTTTGTCCGTTCTAATTCTGATTTGACTGTATCGTTATCTAATTCTAAAAGGATTTGTCTAGCTCTGATTTTATCTCCCTCTTTTACTTTGACAGCAGTAACTTTACCGCCAGTAATACTATCTATTTTGCGGATGGTTCCTAATGGTTCTACCCGCCCTCTAGCGCTACCAGTTTCATCAATTTTAGAAACTATCGACCAAGGTAATCCTACAGCAATAAAGCCGACTAAAACATAGAGTAAAGAACGACTCCAAACTCTTGGTAAAGCGTCTAACAGTTCTTCTGTACCATAGAGCAACTTTTCAGAATCTTCTACAACCTTTGGTTCGGATGTATCCTGCGTATATTCCTCATCTGGAGGCGGAGTGTAAGTTTGATATTCATCCTTTCTCGCCAGAGAAGACGAATTGTGATTTGCATGGGGCATAATCAGTTACCAGTTATCACTTATCAGTTAAGAGTTATGAGCAATTAATCGTACATTTTTAACTCCTCACTCTTAACTTTTTTCTTATCCTGCTTGTGCTAATTGCTGCTGGTTCAGATAGTAGTAATGACCTTTTTTGGTAATTAACTCATCGTGAGTACCACTTTCGATCAATACACCTTTATCCAAAACTAGAATTACATCAGCATTGCGTACTGTAGAAAGGCGGTGAGCAATGATTAAACTAGTACGTCCTTTAAGAATTGTTTTTAAATTGTTCTGAATTATGCGTTCCGTTTCGGCATCCAAACTACTGGTTGCTTCATCGAAAATTAACAATTGAGGATTACCTAATAAAGCACGAGCAATTACTAGACGTTGGCGCTGCCCTCCAGATAACATTCCGCCGCCTTCACCGATTTGAGTTTCATAACTCATTGGTAATTTTTGTATAAATTCATCTGCTCCAGCCAAGCGTGCTGCTTCGATAATTTCTTCTACAGAAGCTTCTGGGTGAGCAACACTGATATTTTCCCGGATAGTTCCACCAAATAAAAAGGTATCTTGATCTACCACACCAATTTGGCGACGCAGGGATTTTAAGGAAACTTTAGATACATCATTACCGTCAATCAAAACTTTTCCATCCGTCGGAGGATATAAACCCAACATCAGTTTTGACAATGTAGTTTTACCGGAGCCACTACGCCCTACAACTGCGATGGTTTGTTCTGGCAAAATCTCAAAACTGAGATTTTCTAAAACATTAATTTCGCTTTCTGGGTGGTAGCGGAATGTGACATTGTCAAAGCGAATATGCCCGTGAAGTTTAGATATATATCTGCGGGGTGATGCAAGTAAATCTTCTTCGGTTTCTGCTTCCAAGACATCATTAATACGCTCGGTAGAAATCATAATTTCTTGAAATTGATTCCATACTCCCGAAAGTCGCTTGAAAGGACTTATGACATTGCCCATCAACATATTAAAGGCAATTAATTGTCCGATGGTGAGTTGGTTTTGGATTACCAAATACGCGCCATACCACAATAAACCTGTACTACTTATGGTATCGATGCTACCACTAATGATTTGTAAGCGAGTACCGATTATCTTTGCTCGAAACCCTTTTTTGATCGCATTATTTAAAAGTTCCTCCCATTTCCAGCGTACTGTATGCTCTATCGCCATACTCCGCACAGAGCGAATACCCGTCAGCGATTGAATTAAATAGCTGTTTTGTTCGGCACTAGCATTAAAAATCTCTCTCGACATTTTCCGCAGAATGCTTGTACTCGCCAGCGCCAAGATAAAAAATGGTGGCACAATCAACAGTACTGCCAATGTCAACTGCCAGTTATACCAAAACATGACAGCGAGATAAACAACTATGGTAATTAAATCCAGAATTATCGAAAGTGTTTCACCAGTAAGAAAACTTTGAATTTTGCCGTTTTCTTGAATTCGGGAGGTTATATCGCCCACATAACGCGACTCAAAGTAAGACAAAGGCAAACTAAAGGTATGTTTGAGAAAACCTACGAGCATGGCGACGCTAATGCGGTTGGCGGTGTGGTATAGCAAATATGAACGCACGCTACTAACCACGATGCTGAACAAACCAAAGATTAATAACCCCAAGCCAACGGCGTTTAAAGTAGATATGCTACCTTGAACAATCACTCTATCTAATAGCAGTTGGGTAAATAAGGGTGTTATCAACCCAAAAACTTGCAGCAATATGGAAGCCATGAACACTTCAAACAGTACCCGAGAGTGGGGTTTAATTAACTCGTAAAACCTCCATACTCCGGTTATCTCTTCTTTAGCTTCTTTCAACCCAAGGGTAGGCTGCAACAACAATGCATAACCAGTCCACTTTTCTTTAAATTCGGCATGAGAAATGCGACGTTGCCCGATAGCAGGATCGCAAACTATAACGTGCTTTTTATTGATTTCATAAACAACGATGTAATGTTTACCTTCCCAATGAACAATGGCAGGTAAAGACTGTTGCCCCAATTTATCAAAGCTGGCTTTTACGGGTTTACTAGCAAAGCCAATACTTTCGGCTGCTGCTGCCAAACTTCGTAAAGATGCCCCACTGCGGTTGACATTGGCAATATCCCGCACGCGATTGACAGCTAATCGTTTACCCCAATGTCTGGCAATCATTACCAAACAAGCGCAGCCACAGTCGGAAGCACTTTGTTGGGCATAAAAAGGGTATAGGTTGCTAAGGCGCTCCCATATATGTTTCGCCTTAGTTTTAGGGCTAGGAAAGTAAGGTTTAGTTTTTTGTTTCTGGCTTGACGGAGTGGGGAATGGAATAATTTTTCTATCGCTAGCAAGCCCCTCAGTTTGCGGAAATATCTTACTACTAAGGTTTCTAGAACGAACTTCTTTCTGCGAGAATTCCTCTGATGGGTTAATCCAAGCTACCAAATCATTCCACTCTTCAAGAGCTAATTGCAAGTTAGAACTTTTGAGACTATAGGCGATAGTTGATTGCGTTGCTTCCCATTCTCCATCGGTATCCGTGTAAATATTTCCTGGGATCAAAGTCCGATTTGCTGTATTTTTTAGCTCCCCCTGTCGCAACAGTAATAATTGATTATCCTCAAATAGTTTAGTAGTGCTTCCTCCAGGCTCGATATTGTATCGCTCAAATAAAGATAAAGCTTTGAACTTTTCCTCTATAAAAGAACTACGCGATAGTTGAGAATTATAACGAGACTGAAGTAATACATCCCAAAATTCTGCACGTCGCCAGAGACACTCTCGAATTTGAGGATGCTTCTTCATCAAGCCATGCAAGGCTTCTCCGTTGATAAAGCAAAGCTTTAAGGAAGTTGAAGCTCTTACAGCTAAGGGGAGAAAATTCTGTTCGCCAAACAAACTCTGTTCGCCAAAAGACACGCCGGAAGAAACGGTTGCAATTAAATTATCCGACGCATCAAGAATTCTAGCTTTACCTGCCATCACAATATAAATACCAGGTTTAGCAATAGTAGCTTGCCAAAACAGCTTGGAACATTTTGGTTCTATGACTTCAACACCCTTCAAACAGCCTTGTAACTCTTGCTCTGTAAGCTTTTTACCCAGAGTAGCAATGATTTTTTTACACAACTGTTCTTGGGAAAACACATTTCGCATTATTCCCCTACCTCTATCACTTCAATTATGAGCGTGTAAAAATTTGAATGACTGATGATAAAATACGTTGCCATCAACGCGCCAGTATTTAAGGCATTCGAGGTTTAGCTGCAAATGAGACATTAAGCCACATTTCCGACTAGAAGCTTTTTGCTTATTTAAAAACCATATCTTTTGTAATAATTTGTTACACAGCCATATAACTATGTAGTAGTAACATATATTACTATACTTGCGGTAGCTTCTAGGCAGAATCAAGACTTTTTTTAATTGCGGAATAAGCCGATTATTTAGTAATTCAGGTTTAGTGGCGGTTGGATTACATTGCTTCTGTGCTAGAGTCGCACGCGCCAAAACACTACAGTACAGTGACATCTGCTGAACAAATATAATTGTTTGACGGATTTGAGCTTGGAATTTGCTCATATCTGTCTGCAACATAATTTCGATCAGCCGATAACATCCTACTCGTAAACCGACTGGTAAAATTTCAAACTTATAATCCCGTCTAAAAGTAGTCAACAACTGACTCAGCGCGGAATCATATCCTACAAAAACTTGTAGGAAACTAAATTGATGTGACATAATTTCTATAAGTTGCTGTAAATAGTAGCGCATCGCTGTAGGTTAAATACCCGCCAAGGTTCTACAGCTTTGCTCATTTTCTCTATTGTCCGCAACTAACCTCGGGAGCATTTCCCCTTACAGTGCAAATGTTTAGGGGAATATACCCTTGGTTAGTACATCAAAACCAATGTTTTGTATTAAACATCATAAAAATTTTCCATCAAATCAATCTCCTTAGCTAAGTGATAAAAAACTATGTCTCTTCATCTGTGATTATTGAGCTTTCAAGTCTCTCGATGACGGAAATACTGAAATTGCAGAATTTGCTTACCTAATCAGGATTGTACGCCTACTTGACATTCGTTGTGAAGGTTCGGTTTGAAAATATTGCAATCTCTCAACGAGACTTCAAAGGAGACTCTATTATTTAAACCTTTACAGTCGTCTTATTTCAAGAAGGGTATGAACCTTTCTTATAAGAGCCTTTCATTAATTACATTCCTCAACCTCCATGATTTACACCTTTCCATATATATATAAAGCCTTTTTTTTCTTCGTTTATGCAATATGCGATTATCGAATGATCTATATACACCAATTATATGTACCTATGTAACCCTTAATATATATAGTTTCCAGAGACTGAGCTGACTTTGATTGTTGTAAACAAAAATTCACGGAAGTTAAAAATTAGTTACCATCATAGCCAAAATAACTCTATATCAAGGGATGGTGAATAGCTTTACCAAAATTGGCGAAAACCCTAGGTACTCTAGATAAACGCAATTAGCCATGAGTCTGTGCCAAACTATTTATGGCATTCATCATGATTTTAAGTCTTGGAGCTAGAACAGCTTTACAGATAAATGCGAGATATAACTCCCATCTTTCTCTAACAGCTAAAAAATACGGATAATGAAAGCAAAAAGCTACTATTATCAATATTCATGCTGAATCCAAGTATTTACTATGTAAGTACTCCAAAAAAATGCTTCAATTAGCTATGATAAACTTAACAAATGTTTACGATTAAAATTCATAGACATATGCTATACATAATTGATTAAGAGGAACGTTTTTCTGCCAAACTTGCCTGTCAATAGGGATTCCTTAGTCAGTAATCTATTATTAACTCTAAACTGCACAAAACACAGCTTTTCTTAGAGAACAGTACTTCCTCACACCTTAGATAGAATAAAGTATTTGATAATAAATTATTGAACTTTCTGTCAAGAGTTTATCACAAAAAAACGCTCATATCACAAAAAAAACACAGCATCTTCATTAAAACTTTAAAATAAAGCAAGTCTAAATTCATGATTAATATTGAGAATTTACCATTGAAAAGCAAGTAGCGGGGTTATTTAACTCGTCATTCAAATATAACAATAAAAATACTTAACAATGAGTATGTAGAGATGCACAAAAATTTGCTAATTTCAATCATCTAAAGTGATATATTTTTCCTAGGAAAAATATTAATCAAGTTACTGCATATTTGATATCTATCAAAAGTAGTAGAAGAGAATAATCATTGGATTGAATGTATTTTTTTAAATGACATCTGTCATGAGGAATAGATTAGTATTTGTAAAGAAGTACGTTCAGTAAGCTGAGTATATTTAAGAAAATAGTAAAATAAACAGATTTTGTTTTACTTGCTAATCTTTACTCTTGTAACTTGATGAATAATGCAGATATATTCAAAATTGCGGATTATCTAGCAATGGAGCCTGAAAGATAAAAAAGAGAGTATCCCAATTTTAAAAAAAACATTTTACCCGACACCCTACCCTACAAGGGTGCGGCTATACAAACAAAGCCCAGTGTTAAAGTGGGCTTTGCAATTGTAGCCCCAGACTTACAGCCTGCGGGCTTTTGACAAAATTAGGATACTCCCGATAAAAAGTTACGGTCTAAATTTTAAAGTATATTCACGGAATATTTACCTAATGAAAGTTTTTCTAAATTAGTATGATTACTTAAGTGATTGTATTGTTCGATAAATATCCTTTATTTCCTAATTTCCATAAATACCAAATCTAGTTTTTCAATTATTCATTTTAACGTTTAAATAAGTTGAGTAATTTGAATTAAATTTCAAGGCGATATTTGAATTATATTGCTTACTAACAAAATATTTTAAAACATTATTATTACTTATTAAGAATAGAGTTTATATCTGATTTAATCACATGATTATGTAGCTTTATTAAGAAAAAATAGAATTGCGAAGAAGATGTATAGTAAGTGATTCAGCTAATTGAACACTGTAGATTTTTAAGTTACATTTACTAGAAAAGCTGGTCATTTTTATTTTGAATATATTGTTAGAGATAAATTAGCTATCGGCTATAAAATATTACAGATAATTTACGATTTTTTAACAAATATGCGAAATCATTTTCAATAATAACAGTATAAAATTTATGATTTATTTATACGAGCTTTACCAAATATGTTTTTAAGCATTTTAACATTATGGGATATGGAAGCTCTACTAAATTATTGATTTATGTTGCTATTAGTTTTTCAATGATAGCGAGGGGAAATTTCTTGTACTTTGCAGTTTTTATTTGAAATTAATTCAATATATCCGCAATGTTTGGAAATTATTTAATCTCATTTTTTTCATTAGTGACTAAATGGGATGGTTGCCAATTCAGCATAATTGTTGATACTTAATTTGGAAGTTAGAGGATGATATGAAACAATACTTAAGATTGAGTCAAAAATTTTTTACACTAACAACATCAGTCATTGCTAGTGGTTTATTATCAGTTTCTCCAAGTAGGGCAGCTACTTTTGCGTCGTCTGACACCTTTTTATTATTTTCAGATTTCAGTCAAAGTTCTTCAGATACTTTTACTAAAACTGATGTTGAGACTATAGGAACTTCTGGAGAAGGAAAAGTTGAATTGAACAGCGATGCCACAGCATTTATAGAAGAAAGCTCTCCCGTAGGAATAAATTCATCCTTCAGTCTCGCTAGTGGTGAAGACAAAAACTATATGGGTTTGGCAACAAGTATATCTGAGATTAAGGGCGTTTTTGATATTGAGGAAAATACTCTTTTTTCTTTTAATTTTATTGCTAACTTAGATTTGACTGGATCCATAGATTATTTTCCTGGAGAAAATGCTTCAGCTAGTGGAGAAGTATCATTTGAATTATGGGATATTAGTCAGAACATTATCTTGGACTCTTTTTCTGTGAAGAGTGGTTTATTCACTACCAATAACAGCGATTTTATTGACTACAACCAACAAGGTAATATAAGTCTGGATAATTCATCACTAAATTCTAACTTTGGGAGTCAGGAAGAACTTGCTAAAATTTCTTTCGGAGGTACTCTTGAGCGTTACTTTGATAGTCAAACAACAATAGCTTTAATTGCTGCTACTAACAATCAAGTCAAAGTTTCAGCACCAGAACCTTCTAATGGATTACCTATACTCTTCTGCGGTGCTGTAATTGCTATTGCAATAAAAGATAAAAGTCGTTACAAACTTCTACTAGGTTGTCGAAAAAGGATAGCACATGACGTTACAGAATAGTACTATTATCATCACTACCCGATTTTAAACTACATAATGTCGGGAGGTTCATCTACTAGTGCTCTACCAAACCAAAATTGCAGGGTGAAGTTACTGAGTAATAAGTGATAAAAATTAGCCCGGGCAAAGTTCATCTAGTGAAGTATTAGTAATATATTATACTAGAAATAGATAGGTCATACAGCATATTGATGCCAACCGTTGATAGTAGATAAACAGAAATACTCTAACTGTTTGAGGTTAAGTATCACCTTCCCTAATATCCACCTAAATGTGTAACTTTTACGAGCAACATTCCAAGCAGAATAACTCTTCAAGTGGATTTATTTCCAAAAATATATGCTTGCGCTCAACATTTAAATATTTTATAAGTCAGTGAGAAAGGCTATCTTTTCCGATCTTGTTTTGCCTCAGAAGTCAATAAATCATGGGCTAATAATGTATCAGCCGCTTGTTTAATCTCATAAAATGTCATTCCTGACTTTTTAGCAATATCTAGCAGTGTATGATTACCATCAGATAAATTCAAAACCCATAAGATTGCCATTTGATTTTGTCTTTTATCTTGAGAACCGCTGTATGCTTTATACAAACCCCTTCTTCCCAACTGCGGCTCACATTTGGGATTTTTATTGTAATAGGTTTGATTATTTTCTAAGATATTGATAATCAAAATACATCTAGAAAATGATTCTGCAAGATATTGGGGTTGAACAAAATTTAAATCATCTGCTGATGTGTGATATTCAGGGAAAGAATCATGAGGCGATCGCGTTAAGCAGCCAACGGGTAAATTAAACCCAGGTGAGCAATATTGACGCTCATCATAGCCATAGGGGAAGAAGTCGATAATTTCATAATCCTGTCCGGAATTTTTGAGGACATAAGTAGCTACTTCATCAATTTCGACATCACCTCTACGGCTTTTTTTATAAGTAAAATTACCCGAGTCTCCGAGACAAGTTAAAACTAAACCATGTTTAATATTACTGATTTTATCCTCATTTCTAGATAGCCATGTAATTGAGCCAAAAGTAACAGGAATAAAGAGAAATCTGTAGGAATATTTTGGAGTTGTTTGACTTAAATGTTTAGCAAGAAAAGAGGCAATGGCAATTCCTGAAAGATTATCATTGCATAGTGAAGGATGACATATATGAGTAGAAATTAAAACTTCATCAGTAGATTCGCCTGGAATATAGTACTCGCCATAAGTAAGATTGCCTGCTCCTAGAGAAGAATCGATGTATACTTCATATTCTTCATCCTTTAATTCCAAGTATTGTCTATAACTAAGACAAAAGCCCCAAGTCTCTGTATGATATGAAGCTCGGAAGGGAATCCAATCGGGATAATCGGGAATTGTAAATAGATGTTCTTTTAGTTCTGCTAAAGATATTTTTTTATAAATTGGAATACTATAACTTACAACGTGTAGATTAGAATTAGCAAAATCTACAATTTTTTCTCCCTGGGAGTTTTTAATGTAAGCATCTTTAATATTCCATTCTTTAGGGACAGTCCAATCAAAAATTTGAGTTCCTGTTGGTACTTCATGAAGTGATAAAGGAATATGTTGACTAATAAGTTTCAGAGTTTCTCTAATACCATTACCAGTAACACTGCGACAAATTGGATATAACTCAGAGACTAGCTCATAAAGCTGGTTACTTATATCGTTTTCATAATCATATTTTTGTAATTGAGGCATTATTGTCTTTGAGAATTTAGTCGCAATCATGGTCAAATTCCGAAGAGTAATAAATAGGTGATTTCGATTTTAATTTTATAAGTAAATAAAAAAATGACGATAAAAATATTTTTAATATAAATTATATAAGTATCGTCAAGTTTTTTAATTTTATTAAAACACTATTTTCCGAGAATAAAAAGCTTCCGCATACTTACTCGGTGAATTAGATTCAATTCCTCGTATTCTCAGAATTGACCGAAAAGTTTCTTCTGTAAACCACTGCTTATCATTCTGGCTTGGAAAACTATCCAAAGTGTACTGAATTTTACGGCGACATAGAGACTCATCTAGATGTACAAAGAAATTGGGAATTCCTAAATCGCCATCATATTTTGGAATTTCATATTCTAGAATTAAATGATTTCTAAAAGTATTCCAGGTTAAATCAGAAATTAAGCGGTGATCTTGGTGGCGATCGCTTCGATAATGAGTAAAAATTAAATCTGGCGAAAATTCTTGCTTCAACTGCTCGAAACTTTCTTTCACCTCTACCCCATGATAAGATAGAAAACCATCTCGGAAATTTTCCACAAGCAATTTCTTTGTCGATACTTCCTTTAAAAAGATATTGGCGCTTGCAGTAGCTTCCTCTGCTCTTTGCTCATTGGAACTGAAAATAACCCAATATATTTTGATATTTTTGTAGTTTTCAATTAGTTTTAAAATTGTGCCACCACAGCCAATTTCGATATCGTCACAATGAGCACCCAAACAGAGGATTTTATATTCAGAACTCTCTTTCTTATTTAAACTTAATCCAATCATACATGGGCTTCCTCTAGTTCTTTATCTCTCCATAATTCCCAAGGTCTTTCACCACGAGCATACATATCATCTAATAATTGTTTCTCTTTAAATGTATCCATCACTCCGAAAAAGCCACTGTATTTATAAGCAAACAGTTGGTCTTCAGCAATTAATCTTTGAAAAGGTTCAATAACTAGTTCTTCTCCTGGACTCATATATTTAAAAATTTCTTTTTTGAATATAAAATATCCACCGTTAATCCATATATCGCGCTGCTTAACATCTTGAATATCTTTGACCAAACCATTTTCATTCATATTAACTAAATGGAAACTTTGGCTTGGTCTAACACATAAAAAGTTACCGATTTTATTCAGCTTATAAAAATTTTCAAGATATGTTGGCAGATGTAAGTCTGTCAAACCATCACTGTAGTTAGCAAGAAATACTTCGTCATCTCCGATATATTTTTCAATTGCCTTTAATCTTTGACCAATATTGGCAGTTAAACCCGTATCTACAAAGGTGATATTCCAATCTTGAATGTCTCGATTAAATAATTGCATTTGACTCCCATTTGAGAGAGTAAAATTGTTAGAAAGCCACTCATTGTAGTTTAAAAAATAACTCTTAATCATATCAGCTTTATAACCCAGGCATAAGATAAAATCTTTGTGCCCATAATGAGCATAGTATTTCATCACATGCCACAGTATTGGTCGATAACCGATATTAACCATTGGCTTTGGGATGGTCTCAGAATAGTCTCTCATCCGCGTACCTAAACCGCCACAAAATAAAACAACTTTCATTTTAAATCTCCAATTTTTTAGTGAATTTTTATTTTTTAGAAAAAACTTAAGAGTAAACTTTAACTTCCGGGATTGGGACAACAAATTTACCACCCCAATCTCGAATATAAGCCATTTGTTTGATGATTTCGTCCTTGAGATTCCAAGGCAGAATTAATATATAGTCAGGTTTAGTTTCCGCAATTACATCTGGATTAAAAATAGGAATGTGAGTACCTGGTAGAAAGAGACCTTGTTTATGGGGATTACGATCTACCGTATATTCAAGAAAATCAGTACGAATACCGCAGTAGTTTAAGAGAGTATTTCCCTTTCCAGGAGCACCATAACCCACAACTGTTTTTCCTTCACGTTTAGCTTTAATTAAGAAATCAAGCAATTTGCGTTTGGTTTCTTTGACTTGTTCGCCAAAAGAAAAATATGTTTCTAATTTTTCAAAATCCGCTATTTCTTCTCTTCTCCTCAGTTCTAATACTCTTTTACTGACAGGTTGAGAATCATTTTCTGTATGACGAGCATAAATTCTTAAAGAACCACCATGAGTTGGTAATTCCTCAACATCGAAAATAGTTAAACCATGACTTGCAAACACTTTTTCTACAGTTATGAAAGAAAAGTAAGAAAAGTGTTCGTGATAGATAGTATCAAATTGATTCTCCTCCATTAAGCGCATCAGATGAGGAAATTCCATCGTGATTGCCCCCTGTGGTTTGAGGAGAATTTTCATTCCCTTGACAAAATCATTAAGATAGGGAGTGTGAGCCAGGACATTATTACCCAGTAATAAATCGGCGCGTAATCCTTTTTCTGCTTGTTCCCTAGCTGTTTCTTCTCCAAAGAATTTGACAATCGTGGGAATACCTTTTTGAATCGCGACTTTCGCAATATTTGCTGCTGGTTCTATTCCCATTGAAGGTATACCTTTGCCAACAAAGTATTGCAATAGGTAACCATCGTTACTGGCAATTTCCACGACTTGACTCCCATCGTTTAATTGGAAGCGCTCAACTGCCATATCAACGTAGTTTTTGGCATGTTGCAACCAACTCTCAGAGTAAGAAGAAAAATAAGCGTAGTCGCTAAATATATTTTCAGGGGTAATATATTCTTGTAGCTGTACTAAAAAACATTTTTCGCAAACGTAGGCATGGAGTGGATAAAATGCCTCCATTTGGTTTTTTTGTTTTGGCGTACGATAGCTTTCGCAGGGAGGAGACATTCCCAAGTCTACAAAGGTGTGACGTAACTGTGTGTTACAAAATAAACAGTTTCCTTGATGTCCCTTTGTACTATTTTGATTTTCTTGCATTGTTAAAGTTGAAAATTATATTTTTAAATTAGTAGGTATATACTTAAGTTTAAGTTATAACTACTTCCATCGGGTATATTTATCGGGTATAAATTATGAAGCTTTGATGGCAGTTTGCAAGTAATTATCTTCACTATTAATACTTGTTTGAATCATATCTAAAGGTATTGATAATAATTTGGAAATCATGACTTCTCTTAGAGGAGCAGCTTGATTTTGAGCTAACCAAGCACATAAAAGTTTATATGCCTCTGGCGAACTATCAATTCTGAGAGCTTCCTCAAGCATCCGTAAAGCTCCATAAATCCTACCAGCTTGTAAAGGAATATGTACTCTTCTTTCTAGAAGATAACGGAAGTTATATCGACGAGCTTCTTTTGTAATCGCTGCACGATGTGAGGTAGGAAAATAACTATCAGAAATCTCAATTGCTCGGCGAAGGAATACTGCATGATTCCCTGTTAAGAAAAGATTGTTCGATATCTTTTGAGTATTAAAATCACTTGCATCTACCCGATAATGGGCTAATATTTCTGGTTCATACCAGCAATCATAAAAACTAGCAATGCGTTTACACATTTCCCAACCTTGTAAGTCAGTTAGCTCGGGGTGATAACCACCCAGTTTTTCATAGGTTGAGCGACGAACTACCATTGCAGGAGGCCTCAAAGGATTGGTAATACCAATTTTCATCAACCAATCTTGAAGCACTCCCCTATACTGTCCGTACCATAGAACTATATCTCCTGGGGAAACTACTTCGCCTTTAGGACTTATATTTTCAAATCCAGTAAAAGCCGCACCAATAGATTCTGCAGAGTTTTCTAGACTTTGCTGCAATCGATCGTAAAAATTAGGGAGAACATAATCATCATCATGAAGTATGTGAATCCATCTTCCCTTACTGAGGAAAATGGCTGCATTATGATTACCTACCAGTCCAAGATTTTGCGGATGGCGGTAGTAGCGAACTATTCCTTTTCCTAAGGAGTTAACTAGATCGAAGAGTGGTACATCGCTAGCATTATCCACAACTAGAATTTCCATTTGTTCTTCACCCGTCCATTGCGCTAGCACGCTAGAAAGGCTTTTGAGCAGATGTTCGCTACGGTTATATACTGGAATCACCACGCTCCAGAATGGCCGCTTGTCTTCTGACACGGGAGGAACGCTTGGGAACTTCTCTGTGCCTACAATCATATCTCCCTCTGGCAGATCGGGAGTAACAATTACTTCTGTAGTATTAGCCGATTTAGGGAAAGTCTCTACAGCTTTGGAGTAGTGGGAATTTATTGAGCTTAAGCCTTTTTGATAAGCTGCGATCGCCTCTGTTACATTCTTCTGTGTTTGATAAATTTCACCTAGTTTAAAGTGAGCATTTGGGTGAGTGGGATGAAGTTCTAAAACTTTTTGATAGCAGGCGATCGCATCTTGCAATTCTTCTAAAGCTTGCAGAGATAATCCCAAATTGTAATGAGCTTTCCAATTAGTTGCTTGGATAGCGATTGCTTGACGAAAGTAAGCTACAGCAGCGTTATAGTTTCCGGCATTTTTATAGGAAACCCCTAATTTATTGTTTAATGAAGCATAATGTGTTTGTTCTGCCGGGGACAGTTCTCTCTGAGCCTGGAAAGCATTACCCAAACTGACTTCAGCTTCTGTGCAAGATGGCTGGATTTCTAAAGCTTTTTGAAAGCAGGTAATTGCCTCTTCTAAGTTACCCTGTGCTTGTAAGACGCAGCCAAGGTTATTGTGTATGGTTACCGAATCAGGTTGTAGCGTCAGAGCTTGCTTGTAAGTTTCTACTGCTTGAGGTAGTTTGCCGTTATATTGATGCAAATTACCCAAACTCAACCAGGCTTTGAAATACTTTGGCTGAATTAGGAGAGCTTGATTAAGGAATTCTTCAGCTTGTTTATATTGCCCTAATTGACTCTTCAAAACACCTAATCCCCACAATGCATCAAGATGCTTGGGTTGTGCTTTGAGAATTTGTCCGTATAATTGTTCGGCTTTAGTTAAGCGATTGGCTCGATGATCTTTAATAGCAAGCTCAATTGCCTGATTTATCGTTAACATATTTTATTTCCTTTTCAACTTGTTGGCGGAGTTACGGTTATTTTGATCGGAACAAGAAGAGGATGTAGCAGTTTCAATTAGTTAACTCAGTGGAACTCGAACAAGTCCCACTGCTATCTAATTTGGTTAGGACTTACGCAACCGGCACATTTTTTTGTAGGGTGCTGGTACACTGACTGATTTTTAAGGTAATAAGACGGTGAGTGTACCGCACCAGCCCGATATTGTGACAATTGCGGCCATTCCTGTTGCTGTATTATTACTTTGCTCTCAAAAAGTCATAAACGTGCCAATGACCTTCGTGATATGGCACATTTTCAAAGGAAATACGTTTGGGTAGTGGTAAACCTGTATCATTATCAAACAATCTTTTCATGTTCTTGAGTTCTCTAGGGTCTGTATTTCGGTATAATTGCCAACCTAGTACAAATATTCCACCCGGTTTGAGAATAGAGTGCATGGCTTCAAGAGCTTCATTGATTGATTCATCATCATCAATGCCATAGCCGAGTACTCCACTGAATATTACCGCATCAAATTCATGCTCGGTGAAATATTCATCGATTTTTTGGGCATTAGCAACTACATGTCTACCTTCTTCACCCCATTGACTGCATCCTTCATCAATGTCTGTTGTCCAATATTCAGTTTTTTCAAGATTAAAATATTGACCGTAGTGTTTTGTATAAGGTCCACATCCAACAAAAAGGACCTTAGAAAAATTGGCTTTACCAATGGAAGGTAATATAACCTCTTGCATATACTTTCTGTCAACTTCACTCCAAATTTTTTGACAAAAAGTAGCTTCTACTTCTGTTTGGGTTTTCAAAATTTCTTGATAACCAATTCTTTCTTTCTCTAAATAGTTGGCGATCGCCTTTTCTTGAGTTTCTTTTTTTTGAATAGCAGTTTCTAAGTTACCCTGGGCAATTGCTAAATTAGATTGTAGAGCGATCGCATGACGATAGTAGGCAATAGCAGTCTTTAAATCCCCTGCTTTTTCCCGAGTCATGCCCAAATCGTTATTCACCCGTGCATAATAATTCAGTTTTTCTGAGGATAGCTGTTTTTGGCCATGGAGTGCATTTGCTAAATTCACATCCGCCTCAATATAGTTTGGCTCAAGCTCAAGGGCTTTTCGATAGTGGGTAATTGCTTGTTGCCAAAGTCCTTGCAGTTGCAGAGTGTAGCCCAGATGATTATGAACTGTAGCACCAGGTTCGATACTCAAGGCTTTTTGATAAGCATTTACTGCTTTTTCTAAGTTACCACGATCTTGGCACAGATTGCCATAATTAAACCAAGCTTTGAAAGAATCTGGATAAATATCGGTGGCAGCATTGAGGAATTGATATGCTGTATTGCGTTCTCTATCTTTGTGCTTCCGATCCATTAGAGAACTTAACCCCAGCAATGCATCAAGGTGAAAGGGATGCATTACCATAACCTCAAAGTAAAGATTCTCAGCTTGAGTGAAATAACCGTTTTGATAGCATTGAATCGCCAGTTCTAGAATTTGAGCAATTGTTGATTTTTCCTCTTCTAAAGAATTACCATCGCTTAACAATCTTGAGATAATTTCTTCTCTAAGGGGTGTTACTTCATCTGTGTTTAACCAGGAAAATAATGTCGCCGTTGATTGAAAGGAGCTATCAATTTTTAGTGTCTCGTGGAGCATATTAAAAGCGGCTGCAAAATTACCTGTTTGAAGGGGTATGAGCGAGTCAGCTAGAGAACTGTTAAAGTAATAATGGCGAGCTTTTTTCGTAATTTCTGAATTGTAATCTACAGGAAGATAGCTTTCAGAGATTTCGATAGAACGGCGAATGGATTGAGTCCGAGTACCTTTAACTGACAGTTTCGTCCTCATACTGCGAGAATGTTCTCGGTAGTGTACTAAGATATCTGGCTCGCACCACCAATCATAGAAAGTCGCTATGCGCTTATACATTTCCCAATCAAGAGTAGCTGTTAAGTCTGGGTGATAAGCTCCAAGAGTTTCATATACAGAGCGATGAATTACAACAGCCGGTGGGTTTAAGGGATTGGCTACCCCAATCTTCTGTAGAAAATCTTCAGCAATCCCTCTAGTCTTATAAAGTTGCTTCTGAAAAATTACTTGTCTGTTTTCATCAATGTTTTCATAACCGGTAAAGCCTGCTTTAACTGAGTCTGGGCAGTTATCTAGACTTTTCTTGAGGCAGTCATAGAATCCTGGCAGAACATAGTCATCATCATGGAGTAACTGTACCCATAGCCCCCGACTCATTGCCACTCCAGAATTCCACGTTTCCTGTTGCTTGAGATTTTCCCGATTGCGGAAATAACGAACGATTCCACCTCCAATCTCTTGGACTAAATCATACAATGGTGGTGTACTGGCATCGTCAATCACCAGAATTTCCATCTCCATCTCACCATTCCACTGCGCTAAAACGCTAACTAAGCACTCCAAGAGATAATCTGGGCGATTATGGGCAGGAATCACCACACTCCAAAATGGGCGTTGGTTTGGGTTTTCAACCACTCTAGGAATTGCTGGAAATAGATAATCTCCGACTCTGAGAGTTTCCCAAGAAATTTTTGGAGTAACTGGTACAGCTTCAGAAATTTCTGCCTTAGTTTGGTCATTCACTGTTGCTGCATAACGTGGATTGATTAACTTCAATCCCTGACGGTAAGCAGTTATAGCTTCCTCAAGACGGTTTTGCTCTTGATAAATCTGCCCCAGAGCTAGATAAGCTTGCCCATAGTTGGCATCAAATTCTAAGGCTTTTTCCACACAGGCGATCGCCTCTTGCCATTTTTGTTGTTTTTGCAGGCTCATCCACAGGTGGCGATAGGCATCTAGCATACCTGGAGCAAGAGCGATCGCTTGACGATAGTAGGTATTAGCAGCGTTAAAATCCCCTGCTTCTGTTTGAGCAACTCCTAGTTTATAATTTAAATCAGCATAGTAAGCTTGTTGTTGTGGCGATAACTTATCCTGAGCTTGTAGAGAAGCGCCCAAATTTACCGCGGTTTGAGCACAGTTGGGTTTTAACTGGACTGCTTTTTTCAAATAAATCTCAGCTTCCTGGAATTTACCTCTTTGGTGCGCGAGCATACCCAGTCTGTATGTAGCGTAATATTGCTTGGGTTGCTTTTCTAAAATCTGGCGGTATATTTTTTCAGCTTCTTCTATGCGATTGGCTTGGTGATTTTGAATAGCAAGTTGTAGGGATTCGATAACTGAAATGTTTGCTGGCTCAATATAAGTGGAGTCGCACTCAGAACTAACTTTTCTAAAAAACAAACATCCCTGACTTCGAGCATCTAAGATATCTTCGATAGATAAATCTTGGTAAGTTTTAGGATGGATATATTGAAACTCATATTGTCCCATTTCGGGATTATCGACTATACCATGTTCAACCTCGTAGTCTTTCCAATTCACAAAAGTCACCATTTGGTTAATGACCTTTTCTTCTAGGGGAAAGTTATTTTTTGTTAAGAGATTTATAAAATAGTGCTCGTCAGGAGCATACATATTTTCAAAAATATCAGTATAATCGCACTGTAAAATTAACTCTACTGCTTCTCTATTAAGTATAAAGTATTTATCTTGGTAATAAAAATTATCAAATATATTCTCTTTTAATTGTTTCCATCGACTGAGATATTCGGATTTCTTCTCGCTGCTGTCAATATTAAAATAATTTATATAAGACTTCTGATTTTGATTCAAAGTCCTGTATATGTAAGGAAAGTCATACAAAGGAACACAACTTTCGGATGATAAGATAAAATATTCGTTGTCTTTATCCTGAAAAGCAGTTTTAAGAAGTGAAATAGTAGCTTTTACAACAGATATATCAGCATATTTAGAATTATTATTTTCTTGTATGATATTTTCTTGCAAAAATTGTTGAGTTACTAAATCTGAATATGTGGCATGACAATAGATATTATATTGTTCTCGATATTGCCGGTCAAAAAAACTTTCCCAGACACCTCCTTGATTATGGTTGTCACGGGTTAAAAACATAAATGCTATTTTCATAGATTTTCACCTCTTCATATAAACTTTGTTAAAGTAAGGCTGTTATTAAGTTTAATTTGACTGACCAAATTACAACTATTGCCGATCCTAAATTTATTCATTTTTGGGAGAGCATATTAAGTGACTTTAGATAGAGATATAATTTTACTCTCAAAACTTTTCAAAATACAAATCTAAGTTGATCGATATATTTCTGTGTATTAAGCTGGCTTTTCTTATTTATTTCCATATTCTAAGATTCTCATAAAATTCCATCGCTTAAATTAAAGGACTATGAACTTACTATATTGATTTGGTTAATTACCTATAATTCAAGAATTTAAATTATATTTAGGTAATGCTTGACAAATAATTATCCCACTATACTAGCTTGATTATGTATATATTTTATCAAGGTAAATAACAGTATTGAAACTTTTGTATTATTAACCCCAGGCTCATAATCTGTAGGCTTTTGCCCTATAAGGACAACGAAACTCTTAATTTCAAATTAAGCTTAGAGGATGAATAGACAAGTCAAAAAAATCTCCAGTGACTGTATTGTGTCACTAGATAAGAATGCCACAGCGTTACTGGAGGAATATTAAAACTTTACTCGTGTAAAATATTTCCTAATTAAGCAATAATTTTTACTATAATTGTACGAGTAAACACACAAGTAATACCCTTGTTAATTTAAACAATCGTTAAGGCAGAACTAACTTCTGTAGAAGTGGCTCCTACTACAACCCCTATAATGTCATTACCTAAGCCAGAGGCACTTAAATCTGCGAAAATCACCGCATCATTGCTGGTAAATAGAGCAACATCGGCAATCCCGTAATTTAGTCCTCCTTGCAATTGGATCGTATCCCCATCTGTTGTATCAAAATCCCGTTCAATCGCCCCATCACTCTCTGCACCAATTACAGCTGCATCGAATAGAGCGGCTGTAAAACCTTGCCCTACGGCAGAGCCTCCAAGGTAATAATATTCTCCCTCACCCCCGAGTACAAAAGTATCTGCTCCAGCACCTCCAGTTAAAAGATCTATTTCCTGAAACCCAGGAAAAGTCGCTCCAAAAGCGTTTTGACTGCCCTCACCTACACCGATTAAAACATCATCCCCATTACCGCCTATTAAGGTATCGACACCACCGCCACCAACTAGCAAATCGTTTCCATCATTACCATTGAGGGTGTCGCTGCCAAGTTCTCCAAAAATACTATCATTCTCGTTGCCACCAAAGAAAATATCGTTCCCAGCGCCTCCGTTGAGCAAATCGCTGCCATTTCCACCGTTGAGATTATCGTTCCCAGCATCTCCGAAAAGTTGGTCGTTTCCGCTTAAGCCAAGAATTCGGTCGTCTCCATCGCCACCATAGAGCGTATCGTTTCCATCAGGTACACTACTGAGGATATAACTATCACCTCCGACAATCAAGTCGTTACCTGCTCCTCCACTAACCCAATTATTGCCAAAACCAGCAGTTAGGGTGTCGTTCCCGTCACCGCCATCGAGACTGTCATCCCCATTACCGGCTATGATGTTGTCATCTCCATTACCGCCTAACATTGTATCGGCACCGTCACCTCCTAAAAGCCGATCGTTTCCATCGCCGCCATCTAAGAAGTCGTTACCCTGCTCGCCACTTAAAAAGTCAGCACCACCCAAACCATATAAAAAATCGTCCCCTAATCCTCCAAATAGAAAATCATTTAAGATAGTTCCGTTGATTGAGTCTGAGCCACTAGTTCCTCGTTTAAAAGCCATTATTTTCTATCTCCTGATTTGTAAAATTTTGAATATTCATCGCGTTGTGCGATGGAAATAATCACTTCCTGTAATACTGCTTTTGGGGCTAGTTTTGATTAATTTGTTCTAGCTTTACTTTGGCTTGAGAATGTTGGGGGTTGAGTTGTAAAACTTTTTGATAACAAGCAATCGCCTCTGGAATTTCGTCTTGTGCTTGCAATACTAAACCCAAGTTATAATTAACCTCTTCTAAAGCTCCTAGCAATTTTGGCTGTAGAGCGATGGCACTTTCGCCAGCTTCAAAAAGGATTATTGCCTGCCGATAGTAAGTAACAGCAGTCTTAAGATCGCCTGCTTGTTTTCTGGCGTAGCCCAATTTATAATTCAGTAAGCCATAATTAACCTGTCTTTCTGCTGAAAGCTTACTTTGAGAATGAAGGGCATTTCCCAAATTAACATCGGCTTCCACGCAGTTGGGTTGAACTTCCAGAGCTTTTTGATAAGATGCTATAGCTGCTTCCCACTTACCTTGTTGTTGGAGAGTATAGCCTAAATTATTGTGAATTGTCCCTGCATCTGGTCTAATGCTAATAGCTCTTTGGTAAGCTAACTCTGCTGCTGCCAATTTTCCTTGAGTTTGATGCAAATTACCTAAACTAAACCAAGCCTTGACAGAATTTGGTTCCACCTGGGTAGATACACTTAATAATTTTTCTGCTTCCTGAAACTGTCCCATCTGCTGTGCCAATACCCCCAAACCATATAATGCCTCTGGGTGATTTGGCTGGAGTGCTAGTACTTGGTGATAAGCTTTCTGAGCTACTGCAAGGCGATTACTTCGATGATGTTCCATTGCCAAACGTAGGGTATCTGCTACCTTACGAGCTGCAAATTCCCTGGGTTTGTTAACTACCTCAAAGAAAAAATTCTCAAGGGTTTTGACTGTTTTTAAATCGCCGTATAATTTATGCTTATTTCCAGCAACTAATTGGGAAATATGTTGACGATATTCAAAATCTCTCCCTAGACGAATCGCAATTTGTACGTATTCCTGTTTGCTAGAAGCGATCGTTTCTTCAATACCCATCATTGTCAGGATTGCCAGGGAATGTCTTCCCCGCATCAATTCTCCTGGAAAAGTGATCGCAGGAACGTTATGGGCAATAGATTCTAAGGTAGAATTGCATCCAGACCAATCAATACTATCAAGAAAGACATCTGCGATTGCTGCGGTACCAGCAAACTTCTTACCGTTCATACGGGGTAAAAATAGACAATAGTCTTGATAATTCAGTCCGAATTCTTCAAAAGCACTCCTTAACCTTCGGCGAAATACTTCTGTAACATATTCACCTTGATGGTATTGAATAAATACAAATTTCGCATTAGTTAACTCTTTAGCAATTCGAGGAAAAACATCATCGTGTTGTGGTAAATACTTGTATAGAGATTGGCAACACCAAAACATGATTTCATCATCGCTGATGCCAATTTCTTTTTTGCTAGTAGCTTCAATTTCAACTGCTAAAGGACTGTAAAAAATCGATAGATTAGGTAGTCTCACCAACTTTTCTGTATAATTTTCTTGAGCATTTTCCGGTTCCATTAAGTCACTGCTCAAGTAATAGTCAATTGTTGGTAAACCACTAGTCTGAGGATGTCCCCAAGAAGTCATTTGGATGGGAGCAAGTCTTAGACAACCCAATTTGAGAGTCATGGAGTCCATCCCGAATTCGGGAAATATTAAAATGTGTAATTTGTCTTTTTGAATTAATTCACACCATTTTTCCAGATGCAACGGACCTTGAATAAATTTATCAAATTCTTTTGCTGCTCTAATAGTATTCCGATCTCCTACGGAGTCTGTATGATATGCAAATAATTCAAACTCACTCCTATTGAGGTTTTCTATCCAACCTTTTATTGGTATTTTCCAATTAGAATGATTGTAAAAATATTTAGAAACAAAACCAATACGAATTTTTTCATTTGGTTTTAAATCTGGTGAAGCAAGAGCTTTACTCCATTGGGGATAGCAATTTGACATTATCTGAACAAGCATTTCCCCATAAGTTCGCTGCAACTCGCGATCGTTCAACCCTTGGTAGGCTAAATAAAAAGGCTGTGTTACGCCCACACCATTCACTGCTTCTTTGAGCTTATCTGGGTTCTCTTTTCTATAATTTTCAGCTAACTCGTTTAAGTGTTGCTGATAGTTGCTTCGCGTCAGATTTATTTCTGCAACATTGGAATAAATAATTGGTATTTGAGAAATGAGAATACCGAATTTAGCTGGAGCAAAACTAGGATTTATCTTTAAAGCTTGCTTATATTTTTCTATAGCTGCTTCTAAATCCCCTCCATCGCAGAGAATATTACCTAAGTTAACATAAGCTACAGTCGATTCAGGCTGAATTTTTAATGCTTCTTGGTAAGACTCTATAGCTGCTTCTAAATTATTTTGTCGGCGAAATATATGAGCTAATTTTTCGTAAGGTTCAGCATAAGCAGGCTGAATTTTTAATGATTTTTGATAAAATTCTTTAGCTGTTTCTAATTTGCCCTGTAGGAGAAAAACATTTCCTAAGTTATAGTAAATTTGATAATTTTTAGGTTGGCTTTTTAATGCTTCTTGGTAAGACTCTATCGCTGATTCTAATTTTCCCTGTAACTGAAATATATTACCTAAATTATTATGAGCTTGGGGATATTCCGGTTTAATTTTTAATGCTTGTTGGTAAGACTCTATTGCTATTTCCAACTTGCTCTGTCGTAAGAAAACATTTCCCAAATTATAATATACTTCGCCATAGTCAGGTTTAAGCTCTAGAGCTTTTTTATAATATGCTATAGCTGCTTCTAAGTCCCCTTCTTGCTCGGAGAGAGTACCCAAATTGGTAAAGACTATTGCATAATATTCGTTACTCCAAGAGTCTCGAACATCGATGAAATTAGGTTGAATTTTTAATAAATTTTTGTATAAAAATTTAGCTTCATCCAATTCACCTGACTGATGCTTTTGCACTGCATTTTGGATGAAATCTTTCAGGTTAGATTCTGAAGTAGGTGATGAAAACTTTTGAGTATTCATAGCTTTTAAAAAACGGTATGAGATTAGTATATAAATCTATTTACCTAAGAATCTCCTGAAATTACGATACTAGAACTAGATTGAGAAAAAGAAACACCAACAGCTACGGAATGTCCCTTACCTATGATAATAGAACCTTCTTTAATCAATCTTGCTAGAGTCGAAGTATAACCACTATTGCCTTGAATAAATGCATTCACATTCACCAATCCACTTGCTCCACCTATTATGGATTGATTATCTGCAATATCCTCTAAGTGAGACAAATCATTTATTACCATATCTATCACCTTAATTAAATATCAAGTTTTTTAAGTAAAGATAATGCTGTTGGTCAAATACAGATGAAAAATTCAATATCTACTGTTTTGGATATTAGGTTCAGTATAGTCGAAGCTAACTTCAGAACATTGATTTTAAGATTTTTCAATTGCTTTACCAACAGCACCTATCGAAATAAAAGCAGAGTCTAGAATTATATTCTTAAATAAGAAATTCTCCGCGTTATAACACTAACTACAATTGTTATAATCTTACTAGCCTCTGCATTTTTTAATTACTAGTTATACAGCAGCGATTGAAGTACTAGCAACATAATCAGTTGTGATTATAACGGTGGTTTGAGCAGCACCACTATTGAAACCAACAATTTCAGCTTGAGCAGTACCAATCAAACCTTTTGTTTCAACATCAGAAACGAAAGATTTGTTGATTTCTAATGTCTCTTTGACATTTAAAGTGGTGGAAGCATCACCGCTTAAAATTCCTAAAAGAATACCACCAAATACTTCTTCGTTGGAAGTTTCTAAATAGTTAAGATCGGAAATAATCATTTTCGTTTCTCCTGGGAATTAGTTAATTTTTTTGAGAATCTATGTGCTTTTCTTAGTTTTATCAACTTGTGCCTCTAGACTTTTTATGAGTTTGAAATCTAAGAGTGATAATTCAACACATAAAGTTTATAGAGTTCGTAGTCAGTATCTTACTGCTCTGTGCAGAAAGAGTAGACTTTGTCTAGATTCCTGACTACGAAACAGGCAAAGTTATTTTATTAAACTAGTCTTATACAGCAGCGATTGAAGTACTAGCAACATAATCAGTTGTGATTATAACGGTG
>ERZ1740059.187-NODE-187-length-33656-cov-8.712717_pt1 | contig 33656 bp, 32 predicted proteins | sample MGYA00581744_ERZ1740059 | MGnify/ENA primary metagenome ERZ1740059 (study PRJEB43018, sample SAMN04849738) | marine metagenome | isolation source: floating plastic debris | place: Pacific Ocean | collected 2008-08-28 | study: EMG produced TPA metagenomics assembly... | reverse complement strand
TGACCTTAGAGTCTGGAAGCCCTATAGATAAAGCATAGCGCTTACCCAGGTATCGCCACCTGAGCCTCAATCGCCCCTGATATTCCTCAATTGAAACGGTACCTTTGGGCGATTTTTTTCGGGTCGTTTGTGGCATCTTTCATACCCAACTCATACCCAAATGCTACCCAAACTGACCAAAAATGACCCAATATTTTGATGAGCCCACCCCATAAAGCAAGGCTCAAAAGGCTTGATAGATATGACAAAACCCGCTCAATGAGCGGGTTTCAATTAAATCGGAGCGGCGGGATTTGAACCCACGACCCCTACTACCCCAAAGTAGTGCGCTACCAAGCTGCGCTACGCCCCGATGCGATATTTCGCTAAACAAGCATAGCATACGACTAGACGATTACTGTGGCATACCTGGGAATACATCTTGGGAGAAAGAGACTATTGGGGGGAAGAGGCTACTGCATCACAGGCACTAAATCTTGTGCATTGGAGCTCCTCAACGTTTAACCAGATGCTATGAGTTCTCTCGTTATCAGACTTGAGCAAAATCACAATGCTAACCATTGGTTTCAATCTCATTGATAGAGTCTTCTGTAGAGAAGGTCTGAGGAGGTTACAAAAAACGTAACAATCACATCATGGAAATCTTCTCGTGCCAGATTAGGAGCATATTTCGATAAAACTTGATGTGAGGAGGGGATATGAAACCACTGGCTATGGTAGGGCGATGGGTATTGCCATCGGCAGGTATCGTATTTGGTTTAACTGCACTCACCGTGGGGTTGCTAAATACGGCGGCTATTGCTCCGGTTAAGGCTCAGGAAACATTATCCAGGGTGTTAACTGTTACCGGGGAGGGAAGTGAGAGTATTCCAGCTACGCTAGCTCGGGTGCAGCTTGGGGTTACGGCGCAAGGAGAGGATGCTGAAACTGTCCAGCAAGAGATTGCTCGTCGCTCATCGGCGGTGATTGAGTTATTGAGGTCGCAACCAATCGATAAACTCCAAACCACTGGTATTCGTCTCAACCCACGGTACAACTACGACGGCAGTCGACCTCGCATTGTTGGTTATACCGGCTCTAATACGGTTAGCTTTCAGATATCGACGGATGAGGTGGGAACGCTGCTGGATGATGCGATCGCAACCGGGGCCAATGAAATCAGCAGCGTTAGCTTTGTAGCCGCAGACGAGGCTCTAGATAGCGCCCGCGACACGGCCCTGCAAGAAGCCACGGCAGACGCCCAAGCCCAGGCTGACGTGGTTCTGCGCAGCCTCAACCTCAGTAGTCAAGAAATTGTCAGCATCCAGGTTAACAATGCGATTCCGCCCACACCAATCCCCTATGCAGCCCGCGCACGGCAGCTCGAAACCGCCGCCGATGTCAGCACTCCAGTAGAAGGGGGCGAGCAAACGGTCAATGCCAGGGTGACATTACAGATCCGCTATTGAGAAAACGCGGTTCTGCCCGCCTTTGTCTGCTTTGACGACGGCGGGGCGCTAAATTGGAGCCTCAGCGCAGCGTCCTCAGAGAGCATTGACCATTGTGCAAGCATTCTCCGCACCAGATGCCATAGGTATGGGCACAGGTACTAACGCTGGCGGTCGCCGGCTGCTGGCATTGTCTCGAGTCTAGCCATTCATTAGACCATTTCTTATTAAAAACTCAGCTTTGGCTCAGGGGATCTGTGATTAAATCGACTCCTACCAGTCTTTTGATTACTCCCGAGCGTTTTGTTAATGAGTGCATCTGTCAAACGAGTTCAACTTCCCGATGATTGCGATCGCATTGCAATCTGTGGTGGCCCCTATAGCAACTTTGCGGCGGTTGATGCATTTTTATCCGCCACGACCGACATCTCCCATCGCTTTTGTTTAGGGGATCTCGGTGGTTTTGGCCCTCAGCCCAATCGCACCTTAGGGTTACTTCGCGACTCTGGGGTCACGTGCTTGCAGGGTAATTATGACCATGCGGTAGGGCACGGTCTGCATGACTGCGGCTGTGGCTACTCAGATCCGCGCGATCGCGAGTTTGCCCAAATCAGCTACGACTACACCTACCGCCATACATCCGAAAACCATCGCCAGTGGCTCCAACAGCTACCGCAGATGATTGTATTAACGTGGCGAGGGTGTACGCTTCTGCTCTGCCACGGTAGTCCTGACAGGGTCAATGAATTTATTTGGGCCACAGAAACGGACGATAGCCAGATCCAAACCTTTTTGACTGATCACAACGTGGACGGTATCTGCGCCACCCACACAGGACTACCTTGGGTACGCACGGTCACAAACCCAAATGGCTTCTGGTTTAACGTGGGTGTTTTAGGTCGTCCGGCCCATGAAGGTAAACGCCATGTTTACTACGGCTGTCTAAACTTTCCCCAACACACAACTCGCCCTACACCAGAGCTGGTGCCCTTAGCCTACGACATCGACGCAGTCACAACGGCAATGCGCTTAGAAGGGCTACCCCAAGAGTTTATTACCTCTTTAGAACAGGGGGTATGGACAACCTGTTCTGAGATTTTGCCCACAGCCGAGAATTCTGTGCAACCACGGGGCACTGTCTAACCGGCGCTGATCGGCACTGACGGGCAATATTTTTATCTCATCTAGCAACAACTTATAAACCTATGTTCACTGCCACGCTCACCTGGGCTTTACTGGCCGGGTATGGTCTATTTATTTACCGCATCGTTCAAGTCACCACCCCTGGAAAAGTGTCAGCCTCTGAGTTTTTTCAGGGGCAGTCGCGTCAGGGAGCATCCCCCGGTCTTTGGCTCCTGGTGTCCAGTTCTGCTATCTCGTGGATTTTTGCCAAATCCATTGATAATGCCGCTAGCTTAAGTAACGCATTTGGGATTACGGGCGGTATCGGCTATTCAATTTACTACCTGAGTTTTGTCACAGCGGCCGTTGTGCTTTACCTGATTCGGACTCGGGGGGGCTACGATTCGATCTCAGACTTTTTAGTCAGTAAGTATGGCAAGCTGTGTTCTCGATTGTTTCTCTTAGCCATCGCCATTCGTCTGCTCAATGAGGTCTGGTCCAATACCAAAGTCTTTTCTTTGTACTTTGGTCCAGAAGGCAGTGGGGGGTATTGGTTTGCGGCGTTACTGGTCACTGTGTTTACGGTGTATTACAGCCTGATGGGGGGCTTGCGCAGCAGCCTGTTGACCGATGGAGCGCAGATGCTCCTGGCGGCGGTGTTGCTGGTGGTGATTTTGGTGGTCTTGGGACCAGGCTTGGTCTCCCAAGGATTGCCCGTGGTAGACCAAGACACTAACCTGGCCGGGTTAACCTTTTGCGGATTGGCCTTTGTACAAATTTTTAGCTACCCGTTCCACGATCCTGTGATGACCGACCGTGCTTTTATTACCTCCCCCAAGGTGATGTTCTAAGGGTTTGTCCTGGCGGGTTTAATCAGCGGTGGCTTTATCTTTCTATTTAGTTTTGTTGGGTTATACGCCCGCACCTTTGGTGTAGAAGGTTCGCCCATCCTGGCCGTGCCTGCGTTGTTTAGCTTGCCTATGCTGCTGGTTTTTAATGCCATTATGCTGACCAGTGCTGGGTCAACGCTAGATTCCAGCTTTTCGAGCGTGGCCAAGCTAGGTGCCCGCGACTGGTCTAATCACCACGATGCCCCCACCGAGAACCAGGCGTTTATTGGTCGCTGGTGGATTGTTGCGATCGCAATTCTCGGCAACCTCCCCCTACTCAGCATTTACCTGGGCGATCAGCTAGGACCGGCCATTATCCTCGCCACCACCATCAGCGGCACCATGGTCATGGGACTGGCCCCAATTTTTCTACTCTCCTTTATCCCCAGTGCCGGTCGCCTAAGTTTTCACCTCGCCTTTTGGCCGGGTCTGCTTTTTGGCGTATTGCGTGTGCTAGAAAGCGCCCTGGGCAATCCAATTTTTCCTGATTGGGTCATGCTAGGAAGCGGTAAATATGCCATCGACCTGGGGGTCAATGTCTATGGCCTCATGCTTTGCACCGCTGGCTATCTGCTAGGAGCCCTGCTAAACCTGAGCCCACGGCGGCAGCAGCTACTCAAATAAACGATTGGTGCCAGGGTGAGATTTCTGTCCACTCGCTTGTAATCTGTCGTTAAAATTTGGCACCATCGACTAAAGGCGTCACTGCTGCATCTGTCAGGTTAGTTAGAACCACGAGTCTTCCTGAAAACCTTAGACGACATCTACAAAAATCCGGAGAGAACGGGTGACTAACACTGTCCGTAGTTTGATAGTTAGTTTAGCGGTCCCCCTTGGGCTGCTAACATTTCCTGGACTAGCTCAAGCAGACTTTCCCGTCTCGCCAGCCGAGACAGCAACGGTCAAACTCCCTCCGTCACAGCTCAACAAGTGGCCCCCCGCAGCTGAGCAGCCCACCCAGCTAGTGTTGCAGCTCTCAGAGCGCCAGCTCTATGTCTACCAAGGAAACACCCTAGCCAACAAATTTCCGGTAGCGGTTGGTAAAACCGGCTGGGAAACCCCCACCGGCACCTTTGAGGTGGACTACATGCTGGAGCACCCTGGCTGGACAAACCCATTTACCGGAGAACAAATGCCTCCTGGACCAGAAAACCCACTGGGAGAACGGTGGATTTCATTCTGGACCGACGGTCGCAACGAAATTGGCTTCCACGGCACCCCCAACCGTGACTCCATCGGCCAGGCATCCTCCCACGGATGCGTTCGTCTTTACAACGAACACATCCGCGAACTCTATGACCTGGTGGAACCTGGCACGCTGGTGACGGTTTTACCCTGACGTGCAACCGATGTCAGCACCTTTACCAAAGGGCCCTTGGGCTAGAGGTAGGGGGATCTTCTTCAGAGTCTGGCTCTGTTTCATCCTGTGTTCCATCACCAGCCGGGGCATCCGCAGGCGGCTCTAGGTCTGCCGGGGTTTCAGTCGATGGCGGCTCGTCAGTCTCTCCCTCAAACAGCACTTCATTACCAGGCCTATCCCTAATTGATGGGTCCACCACTTCTTGCCCAGCCCCCTCTGGGGGTAAATTATCAGCCGGGTCAGTGATATCAGAGTCCGGGTCATCGGGCAAAGGCTCCGATAGCTCCGGTTCCGGCGTCACTTCAGGACCAGGGGTGGGGTCGGGAGCGCCGTCAAAATCACCCCCATCAGCAGGGGGGGTGGGGGTGGGCACATCCTGGGCATAGCCGAGGGGGGCAGCCCCTAGGGTTAGGCCAACCGCCGATAGGGTAACGAACAACAGGCGGATCTTGGGAAACCGATTAAAAAGAATAGCCATAGCTACAGCTCCTGAGTAAGCACTGTCAAGATTCGGGTAAGTCTATCGGATAGCGCACGGACAGATCAGCACTGGGACTGTCGCACATTAAATCGCTATCCACCAAGCGTCCTTGCTGCCATATACCTGATTTTGAGGTGCCATCGACAAAAATAAACACACCCTCGCCGTTGCACTTGTTGAACTCAAAATCGCCAATATAGCGATCGCCATTTTCTAACATCCAGACGCCGCGACCGCTAAATAGATCATTGCTAAATTCGCCAACGTACCGGCGACCGTTGCTAAAGGTAAAGGTGCCACAGCCGTTGCGAGTCCCATCACGATACTCGCCATCATAGCGATTGCCGTTGGCATAGAGCATGCTGCCCCACCCATCAAGCGGTTGGCCAGCCTCAAATTTGCCATAAAACCGGGTGCCGTTCTGGTAGGTGTGACTAGGGGCGTCAGTCACCAGGGGGACAACGTCTGGCTCATTACATACCAGCTGAATCGTAACGGTGCCATCGGGGGTGACAAATTTTGGCGCTTTGGGGCGGATGATTAGATAGAGCGTCGTGCCAAGGGCAACCGTTACGACACTGAGCGCCCCCAGGGTTATGGGCACTATTGGCAACGCTCTTGAACCCCGGGCCGGGACCTGGGCAGCGGGACGTACTGGGGGAGTCGGCGCTAAGGGCTGGGGCTGAGGAAGCGACCCAGGTGACCAGCCCTCCAAACACGTTCCCTGCAAGCAAGCGTTAGTAAAATTAGCATTACCAACCGTCGCATCAGATAAATTTGCCTGGGTCAGATCCGCCTCAATAAAATTGCCATCCTGCAAATCGGCCACGGCCAAATTAGCCCCTTGCAACTTTGCATTGTTGGCATAGACACCATTGAGGTTAGCCCCACTCAGGTCTGCACCCTCTAAATTGGCACCAATTAAACAGGCTCGGCTGAGATTGGCGTGGCTAAGATTAATACCCGGAAGCGACTTTTCAAATAGATAGGCAGATTCTAGCTCAGGGAGTTCATCAGGATGCTCCAAACGCCAACGATTCCAAGCATCTACCCCCTGCTCAATGAGTTCTAGATAATCGATTGCTATCATGTCAGCCCCAATGCACTGCCGAGAAGGGTTGCAACGACACCCAGCCCACCATAACTATACAAATATCATTACTGTAGAAGTAACCCATTACGTGCAAAACGTGTAAGGACCCATGGGTAAACTGTCACACTGACAGATAACGTTGTTCACTTTATGCCGTTGCTGATTTAGAGGATGAACCGATCGGTGAGAGATGCCATGGGACAGTATCTCGCAATTGCATAACAAACCCACCGCTGCTGTCTCGCAGCGGTGGGTTTTTAGTTCTATCGATGCGTTAAGACTGGAGCCCGACTCCCATCGTTAAGCCTCTACCCAAACAGAAACCGAGCCGCCATTACAGCGAAATTCTGCCCAACCCCACTCATTGGTGGTGATGGGGGTTTTCACATGTTCGGTCAGGTCATAAAACTGGGTGTTGGCTTTACCCACTTCCATCCACTTAGTGCCCCCAGGGCCATCACTCATAATCACCGCCATCGCCTTGGGGTGCTCGGCATCCCCCAGCCGAGTCCAGCCAATGGTGTTGAAGTGGTCAAAGTAGGTGTACTGCGGTCCATAGGCAAAGTGCTTACGGGCGTACAAAAGCTTGTCCAGTATCCAACGATGGGAGTGCAGCGTAATGGGGTACTTATTGCCATCCTTGCCGTAGTCTTCATACTGAGCCCCGTAATAGTCAGCATAGAAAACGCAGGGATAGCCCTCTGAACGCAGCAAGATCAGGGCATAGGCTAGGGGCTTAAACCAAGATTCAACAGGTGCTTCTAGGGCCTGGAGAGGTTGGGAATCATGGTTTTCAACAAACGTCACCGCATGGGTGGGGCGCGTTTGCATCATGGTGCCATCCAAAATCTTACTCATGTCGTAGTTACCACCGGCCTTGCTGGCGTAGTGGAAGTTGTAGTGCAAGGGCACATCAAACACAGACATACGCCCCTGGACAGAGTCTACATACCACTGCAACGTACCCAGATCGTTAAACCAGTACTCCCCCACCATAAATAGATCTTTGTGGGCATAGCGTTCTAGGGCATCAATCCAAAGGGGAAAGTACCAAGACGAGATGTGTTTGATCGCGTCTAGCCGGAAACCATCGACACCGGTTTGGTCTAGATACCACTTACCCCAAGATTCGATTTCTTTTTGGACATCGACACTCTGAAAGTCCACATCGGCCCCCATCAGGTAGGCAAAATTACCTTTTTCTAGGGCGACATAGTCATCAAATGCTTTGCCTTCAAAGAGATACACCGTATTGCCTTCTTTGCTGTAGTCATCGTAATCGACGGCATCAAAGTGCCACCAGTGCCACTCAAAGTCGGAATATTTTTTGCTGCCATTGGGCGAACTACGGCCAGGAAATGTGAAATGGGTGTAGGCGCTAATATCTTGCTGCCAGCCTTTAGGATTTAGGCGATCGTCTTGCCAGAAAGGGGTGGCTTTCACCGTTTCGGTGTGGTTGCCCCCCATGCGATGGTTGAGCACTCCATCGGCATAGACTTGAATACCGTTGGCCTGAAGCGCTTTGACCGCATCTAAATACTGATCCCGCGTACCGTATTTGGTGCGTACAGAACCACACTGGTCAAATTCACCCAGGTCATACATATCGTAGACCGCATAGCCCACGTCATAGCCACCGCCCATGCCCTTATAGGCTGGGGGTAGCCAAAGCGCGGTAAAACCGGCCTCTGCTAATTCGTTAGAAAGGGTATGGACTTGGTTCCACAGGTTACCGTCATTGGGCACATACCAGTGGAAATACTGCATCATGACACCGTTGACTGCAGACATGTATGACAGCTCCTTTGAGTAATGGGTAAGTAAAAGGAATGGAACAGAACACCAAACGAACTCCAGGACACCTCGGGAAAATTCCAGATCTGAGCCTGTGATATTCATCACAGACCACAGGGCAAGATCACACAGCCCCCACGGATGGCTCAACCATACCTATACGCAGCAAAAAGCCATGGGAGCTTGCCCCCATGGCTTAAATTCAAAACCCTACAGCAAGCAGGGGTATTAAGGGATTAGCAGGTAGCCGTAACCCAGGTAGCCGCAACCTTAGTAGCGACCGCCACCGCCACCTTTATTGCCCCAGTTGCCACCGCCAGAACCTCTGGGCTCACGGGGCTTGGCCTTGTTAACCTTGAGGGCGCGCCCCATCCACTCAGCGCCATCAAGCGCTTCAATAGCAGCGGTTTCTTCTGCTTCAGTTTCCATTTCTACAAACGCAAACCCACGGGGTCGACCGGTTTCCCTATCAGTAGGTAAATGAGTACTTTTAACGGTGCCATATTCGGCAAAAACTTCAGTCACATCCTCTTTCGTAGCGTCGTAAGACAGATTGCCAACGTAAATTGACATATGAGATTCTCCAAAATTCAAAATTCAAAGGACACAGAGTTATATTCGGAGAACCGTTTCTAGAAAAGATTGCACAGCCGAAAATAAATCTTACCAAACGCTAGCACAAGGCTAGTGATAGTGGATAAAAATGCAGCAAAAATCAAAATTAAGTTGGCTGCCATAGCGCCTAATCGTGTCGTCATGGGCGTCTCACTGGCCATAGCAGCTTCGTATCGCCCGATGCAACGTTAGGTCTCGTTACATTTTCCCTACGTTACTTGTCTCCTGGGGTTAACTAGTCAGTGATATGGCTTTGCAGGAATCGTTCTATCGCATCTATAAGGTGGTCAATTTCTGACTCTGTTGAGAAGTAATGGATACAGGCTCTGACGCAGCTAGGAGACAACAGCGTTCGTAGATAAAACTGTTGTGATTCTAGATAGGTGACTAATGTTTGGTGGAGTTTAGGGGAATGATCGCCCCCTTGAAAAATTTGAAATGAGACTAGTCCAGACTCTGGAGGAGACTTTAGCAGGCAGTGAACAGAGCGTAGGCTATTGAGCTTGCCCCAAAGGTAGCTGCTGAGCTGACAAATGCGGAAGTAGCGCTCTTCGGTAGTACCCCAGTCATTATGGGTTGCGATCGCAACCCTCAATCCACTACACAACGCCACATTAGATGTAGCCACCTCATAGCGTCGCGCATCGGGCTGCCAGCCCGTAGGCTGTCCCTGTTTACCCATGGTGATACCGCGCCAGCCAATAAACGTCGGTGCCAGGTCTACCATGGCCTCAGGACTCACATACAGCCCCCCCAGCCCCGCCGGACCGCAACACCATTTGTGCCCCGTAAACGAATAAAAGTCCACCCCTGTCTCCGCCAGTCTCAGGGGCAGCATCCCCACCGATTGGGCCGCATCCGACAGCACCCGCACCGGACGGGGGCGATCGTGACAAAGCTGGCAAATCTCAGTCAGCGGCATCAGCTGCCCCGTATTCCACAGAATATGACTTGCCACCACCAGACGGGTGGTGGGGCGCAGATGGGCTTGAATAGTGGCCACCGGATTGGCGGAGTTGAGCTGGCTCAGGTGGGGAAAGACACTCACCTCTAAGCCATAGCGCCGTTGCAGCTCATACACCGTGGCAAAGATCCCCGGATGCTCACAGTCCGACAAAAGAATATGATCGCCGCTGTTCCAGGGCATGCCCCACAAGGCAATGTTGCACCCAACCGTCACATCCTCTGTCAGCACAATGGTTTGGGGGGCAACCCCTAAATCGTCTGCTAAAACCCGCCGTGTTTTCTCCCCTTCAGCCTGCATCCATTGATTGACAGCACTGCCAAACGGTCCGAGGGACTGAATGGTTTGATGGGCCGCCTGAATTGATCCCAGGGCGTTAATCCCCATGGGACCCTGACCACCATAGTTAAAGTAGGTCTTATTTTGGAGCGCTGGGATTGACTGACGATATTGCGCGATGCTGACACTCATGAAGGCACAACCAAGCCAGTTAAAGATTTATCAAGTTTAATCTATTGCGTCGGGGTTACCTTGTCCGTAAAATCAGGCCACCCGAAAGATTCTGAGTGATTCCTGACAGGTAACGCCTGGGCTTGAACGTATTTACTATCAGGCTGGGTAAATTGTAAAAGAGATTACTGTTCCGCATTAACATTTGACCATTGGTTAATGCCTTCGACTATACGGAAACCAACTAATGCGCCTTTCACGCTCAATTTTGCCGGTGGGGTTAGCAGCCCTAATGCTAACTAGCTGCGGTCCTTCAACGGTGACTCAGTGCAACGCGTTTGCTGATGTGATCAATCAGGCCCAAGTATTCAAAGATGAGTTTGAAACCGAAATTGATAGCTTTACCCAGCAGGCCCAGGGCGCTGAAAGTTTAGGGGATATCCAAACGGCAGCGAGTCAATATATTGACGCCGTAGAAAAGGTGGTCGTTAGCATTGATGGCATGGTTACTAGTTTGAACGATCTCGAACTGGCCGATGAGGAGCTCTCTAACTATAGAAATGGCTATGCTGACATTATTGCCGGCTCAGCTGAGGAATTAAATGTGGCGGGGGAAGCCATGCAGCTCGTCGCCAATGCAGAATCAGAGACTGATTTGAGCAATGTCTTAGAAGAGTTTCAGGGTAAGGCGAATACCGCGTTTACAAACCTGCAAACCCTGTCCCAAAATGAGGCTACCCTGGTAAGCGATATCAACACCTACTGCGGCGCTGAAGTACCGGCAGAGGGCGAAGCAGCCCCCGCAGAGGGTGAGGAAGCCCCCGCCGCTGAATAAGGCCGACGGGGTCACGATAGAATCAGAAGCGCTGCTTGCTGATCCTATTTACTGCTCCCCATCATATGGCTACCTCCCCTGCCGCTTTGCTGATAGAAACCGACGCTGCCGCCCATCAGGCTTGGACCATTACCGCCAGCGGTAGGGGGCTCACGGGGCGTTTGCAGATACCCGGTGATAAATCGATTTCCCATCGGTCCTTGATGTTAGGGGCACTAGCTAAGGGTGAAACCCGCATCAAAGGCCTGCTGCTGGGGGAAGATCCCCGCAGCACCGCCGCCTGTTTTCAGGCGATGGGAGCGACGATCTCTGACCTAGAAGCGGAATGGGTTACGGTCAAAGGTCTAGGGGTGGGTCAGCTCCAGGAACCCACCACCGTTTTAGATGCGGGGAATTCGGGCACCACCCTGCGGCTGATGCTGGGGTTATTGGCATCACAGCCAGATCGGTTCTTTACGGTGACGGGCGATGGTTCGTTGCGATCGCGACCCATGGCCCGGGTCATCACGCCTCTGACATCCATGGGAGCCAAAATCTGGGGTCGCCACAACAACCAGCTAGCGCCCCTGGCCATCCAAGGCCAGGCACTTTCACCCACCCACTATCAGTCCCCCATTGCCTCGGCCCAGGTAAAGTCTTGTATTTTACTGGCCGGTCTGTCGGTCGATGGCGATACCACGGTCACCGAGCCCAGTCTGTCGCGGGACCACAGTGAGCGCATGCTCAGCGCCTTTGGTGCCAACCTCACCGTTGATCGAGAGGCCCGTCGCGTAACCCTCCATGGCCCCAGCCAGCTTCAGGGCCAAACCGTCATTGTGCCTGGCGACATTAGCTCTGCCGCTTATTGGATGGTGGCTGCCGCCATCGTCCCAGGATCAGATTTAGTGATTGAAAATGTCGGTGTTAACCCCACACGCATCGGGATTTTGGAAGCACTACAGCAGATGGACGCCGACATTACCCTAGAGAACAAACGCGATGTCACCGGAGAGCCCGTGGCCGATATCCGGGTACGCACCAGCCAGCTCAAGGCCTGCACCATCGGCGGCAGCTTAATCCCTCGATTAATCGATGAAGTGCCGATTTTAGCCGTCGCGGCCCTGTTTGCAGACGGCACCACCCGCATTGAGGATGCGGCAGAGCTACGGGTCAAAGAAAGCGATCGCATTGCGGTGACCGCCAGTCAGCTCAATCGTCTGGGGGCCTCAGTCAGCGAACTGCCCGATGGTCTAGAAATTCAAGGTGGGGCCACCCTAAAAGGGGCCGATGTTGATAGCTTTACCGACCATCGCATTGCCATGAGCCTGGCCGTGGCCGCACTGCGGGCAAAGGGGGCCACCACGATTCGGCGGGCCGAAGCCGCCGCGGTTTCCTATCCCCCCTTTGCCTCAACCTTAAAGCAGTTTGCCCTTTGATTTGAGCTGGCAGTGACCGGCAGTGAGCTGGCACTAAAAAAACCGTCAAGGGCTACCCATATGGCGTGAACCGTATGTGCCAGGCCATATCGCTGCAAACCTGGAGAGCCGACAGCCAATCCGACAGCTAACCTAACGCGCTATCCCCCTGCATCAGGGCATTGGCTGCGGTGGCTGCCCATGCCAGTAATTAGTGTCTATTGTCGGTCTCCAGACTGTCTCGGGCATTCTAGACCAACTGTCGTTTCCTCAGCCTGATGACGCTCACAGCGTTGGTCTCGTTGCCGGAATGCAAGACGCCAAACATCTCAGAACGAGCCACACGTGACTCCATGGGCTAACCGTTGCTCTGATTTTAACTGGGTTCGAAACGTAGCATCTATGCACAAGATTTTACTCATTGGGTCATCAAAAGTACGACCGACAACAACCGTACCCATGATTGAAGCTGCGGGCTATACCGTCGAACTAGCACAAACAGGTATAGCTGGGTTGGAACTGGCCCGAGCCCAAAATCCAAACCTAATTATTTGTGATTGGGATCTGGGGGACTGTGATGGCCACCACATATTGAAACAGATCCGCCAAGACCATCAGCTAGTGGTTACTCCGTTTATATTGCTCAGCTCGCTGTATGACCACAGGCACCTACGGCAGACCATGCAGCTGGGGGCAGATGACTGTCTGTTGCGCCCCTTTTCTGATGAGGTGTTACTCGCTGCGATCGCAGCCCGCATCAAACAACAAGAGGCCCTTACTAACCACTATCTCAGCCATTTGCGCCTGGCAGCCGAACACCTCAATCGACTGTCCTATTACGACAGTCTCACCAAACTGCCCAACCACCTGCTATTTGAACAACGGTTTACCCAACTGATCGAAACATCTAGCCACCCGGTGGCCCTACTCTCCTTAAGCTTGGACCGTCTCAGACAAATCAACAACATTTTGGGTTATCCCGCAGGCGACAGTCTTCTACAATCAGCTAGCCATCGCCTACGCGCCTGTTTACCAACAGATATTACCCTCGCTCGTCTCACCGGTAATCAGTTTGCCATTGCCCTAGGCCACGTAGAACAACTGACAACAGTCAGAAAGCTAGCAACAGAGGTAATGGATGCCCTGAGCCGCCCCTTCTCACTTCCTGGCCATGAAGTATTTCTCACCGCCAGCGTGGGCGTAGCCATGTACCCAGACAACAGCCAAGAACTCCCGGTTCTGATGCGCCAGGCCGACGCCGCCCTGGAGTACGCCAAACGCCAAAAAAGTAGCTACTGCCAGTTTTACCAACCGAATATGACCGTTGCCACCGAATATCAAATTCGACTAGAGACCTGGCTGCGCTATGCCCTAGAACGCGAAGAGTTCGAAGTTCATTATCAGCCTCAGCTCAACCTCCGCACCGGTCACATTGAGGGGGTTGAAGCCCTAATCCGCTGGCACCATCCCCAAGCTGGCACCATTTCCCCCGGCCTGTTTATCCCCTTAGCAGAAGAAACAGGGCTAATCATCTCCATCGGCAAGTGGGTGCTTGAAACCGCCTGCCGACAGGCTCGCCAATGGCAAACGATGAATCTGGGTCTGCACCACATGTCAGTAAATCTATCTAGCGTGCAGTTTAATCAGGGTAGCCTCAGTCAGCAGGTGGCTCATATTCTGAAAGATACCGGTCTCTCCCCCCATCTATTGGAACTAGAAATCACTGAAACCGCCCTGATTCAAGATGCAGATGCGGCCGTACGCACCTTAAACGAACTGAAGGAATTAGGAATTCAGCTAGCCGTAGACGACTTTGGCACCGGATATTCATCCCTGAGTTATTTACAAAAGTTACCCATCGATACCCTCAAGATTGATAACTGTTTTGTCCGAGGCGTCACCACCGACCCCAAAAATCAAGTCATTCTTAAATCCGCCATTCAAATGGGCCACGACTTGGGTCTGTGCATCATTGCAGAAGGCGTGGAAACCGTCGATGAGCAATCCCTGTTGGAAACCTACCAGTGCGATTTTGCCCAAGGCTATCTGATTGGCAAGCCCATGAACGCTCAAAAACTACAGACCTATCTAGAGCAGCGATTACCCGTGGTTAGTCTGGCATTGTGATCGGCCTGTCCCGTGGGGAACACCGTGGTTATGCCAGGGGGTCAGGGAATAATAGACACATCACCAAATAGTGAATGCTACGAGACCAAGGGCACCGACCATCCCTTGACAGCTGGTTGGCGGGCTACCATGGCAATAACCCTAAACCTTTGCATGCATTATGACGCTGAGAGCACTGACAAATACACAATGTTTCTGGGTTGCGGGTTAGGCAAAAATCTATGTGGCGACAGTGGCAAAGGGCTAACAACTACATCCGTAGCATAGAGACATTTCAGGATATGAGCCCTGATCTGTCCGTCCGACATCAGGTCAACCAGTTACTGTCTCAGCATCGTCGGCCCCTCTCAGCCGAGGCTTGGTGCGAGGAATTTCAACGGGAAATCCCATCGTCTCAACGCGATACGCTGCTATTCGTCTATCGCTGTCTAGAAAGCTATTCTGGCATCGAATTCAACCGCGTTAGACCCTACGATCGCCTTGTGGACGATTTACAGTTTCCCCTGGTGTGCTGGTTTGACTGGTCCACCCGCTTTTGTGATGAAGTCGTCGCCCACTTTGGCATAGATATTGGCAACTGCTTTGACGAAACCCGCATTCATACCCTGATTGACCTGGTTGCTTTTTTAGACGCTTGTATAGCCAGTAGCCCAGACCAGGCCATTGCTGATTTAGAAGATGAACCAAGCGCTTAGGTGTCCATGGGGCCGCATCTTTTAGGCAACATCATCGTTAGACCACAGCAACACCCAGAACCTACAGCGGAGCTAGGTACAGACGCGGGCTGGGTACAGCTGCACACCAGCTGGACACCATAAATATTCTGGAAGCTATAAATTATTACAGACCCAAACTAACCCGGTAAGCTGAGGGCAGGGTTACATTAGAATATAGCTTTGGCACTCTTACCGTATTAGTCTTGCCATGCCTAGAACCCAGCGCAACGATAATTTCATCGATAAATCTTTTACGGTCATGGCCGATATGATCCTAAAGATGCTGCCGACAAAAAAGCAGGCCAAAGAAGCCTTTGCCTATTACCGTGACGGCATGTCTGCCCAGGCCGATGGTGAGTATGCCGAAGCCCTAGAAAACTATGAAGCGGCCCTAGAGCTAGAAGAGGATTCCTACGACAAAAGCTTCATTTTGTACAATATGGGGCTGATTCACGCCAGTAATGGCGATCACAATGCGGCACTGGATAAGTATGCGGCGGCCATTGAGCTTAACCCCCGTATGCCCCAGGCGCTAAATAACACGGCGGTAATCCACCACTATCGAGGTGAGCAAGCCGAGAATGCGGGGGATACGAAAACCGCCGAGGGGCTTTATGATCAGGCCGCGACCTACTGGCTTGAGGCCCTGAGAATGGCTCCGAACAATTACATTGAGGCGCAAAACTGGTTAAAGAATACGGGCCGTATGCCAGCGGATATATTCTTTTAGACCGCTTTTAGACCATTACCTCGTCATAGTTTGCACGGTGGGTAGTGCCCGCCCTAACGTTTTCTACAATTGCCCATGATTGACTTAGAACAGGTGCGCAAAGTAGCGCTTTTGGCCCGTCTAGAGCTGACCGAAGCCGAGGAGCAGCAGTTTACTGAGCAGCTCAGCAGCATTTTGGACTACGTGCAGCAGCTAGATGAGCTCAACACGGACAATATTGAACCCACCACTCGCGCCATTGAGCTGAGTAATATTACTCGGCAAGATGACCTTGAGCCCTTTGAAGCTCGGGAGTCTATTTTGGACATTGCCCCGGACCGTGAGGACGACTTCTTTAAGGTGCCTAAAATTTTGGGTGGTTAATGGGTTTCAGTCATCGTGTAGGGGCATTGCATGCAATGCCCCTACGTAAGGAAATTAATCCCCTAAAAATTTTAGATAGTCGTTGCTCATTTCTTTGACGGCGGCTTCGTAAAATTGCTGACCGTGTTCTGGGGTGGCTAAATCTGGATTAGACCCCATCCGTCCGTCGGTATAAAATCGGCGAAAGTCTTTGGCACCATAGATGCGATGGCCAGAGGGAGCTACTTGAGGCTCCAACGGGGCTGATTTTATAGCGTCGGGATAGGCATATTGGGTCAGGGCCACTTCGCTGGGGGTGGCATGGGAGCCTTCTTGATCGCCGTAGAGCTCTTTGGCCAGGGTATACACAGAGCGACACATAAACCAGTTCGCCAGCTGGCAGCGTACCTGGTCGGCCCCAGGAATATTGAGATCCGCCAGGGCAGCGTAGGTTTCAGAAAAAGCGGCCTTGAGGGTGGCCATATTGCCCCCGTGGCCATTAATAAAGTAGAAGCGGGTAAACCCAGCCCGGACCAGGGGCTTAAGGTAGTCCTGAATCAGGGCAATGAGGGTGCTGGGACGCAAACTGATGCTGCCGGGGAAAGCAGTGTGGTGCAGGGCCATGCCAACGTTGATCGTAGGGCCAACCAGGGCTCCGGTTTGCTCACCAACGCCCACTGCAATGGTTTCTGCACAGATGGCATCGGTGCCAATGAGCCCGGTGGGGCCATGCTGCTCGGTGGAGCCAATGGGGAAAATAATGCCCTGCGATCGCAACAAATAGGCCTCGACTTCAGGCCACGTAGACAGTTGCAGCTTCATGGTTTAACGTCCTCAGCTATGAGCGAATCCATTTCTGGGTGGTCAAAGTCCATTACCCTCCCTTAAGCTGTTACTTAAGTTGTGGCGGCAGCACCGACTGATAGCGGCAGTGCCACAGCAGTCACTTAGATGACGGGTAGACTTCTATGCTACATCGCAAGATATACCAACTCTCCTGCGACGGTCGCGAGGTGTGGGTATTTTTGAGAGATCAGCATCGCTGGATTGAGCGGGCTCAGATTTTAAACATCGAAGGCGATCTGGTCACCCTACGCTATGAAACCGAAGAGGACGATGAGTGCTGTGCGTGGGAAGAAATGGTTCGCTTAGAAAGTATTGGCTCGATTCAGCAAAAACTCGCGACCGTGCCCAAAGGGGATACGGAACTGGTCATTTCTGATGACTGCCCCACATCTGAGCAAATTCACGAATAAACACGAATAAAACAATACCTTAGGGTCATTCCGTGGAACGACCCTACCGCGCCATAAATTCTGGACAGTGGCCATCGGGTGCAACTAGCCGACCAAACAGGGGGGAACGGGGTTGCTGGCAACTGCGCTGCTGATAAAACTGGCAGTTGTCACAGACTGCCCGATCAGGAGCCAAACGATTGGTAATATTCCCCAACTCAGACGGATCGACACCCCGGAGAACTAAGTTTTCCCCCTGCCATTGGGCCTCGATAATGCCGGTTTCAGCAAATTTCTGCCAGCGGACATCAGTAGCAATGGTCGGCGGCAGCTTTAGGGACACCTGGTCAATCGATTCGCTAACGGTGCCTTCAAAGGTGGCTTCACGGGGCGGAGGCGGTGAGGCAAACTCCGTATCTAACCGCAGGCAGAGGGGGTTACCCGGCAGGGGAATATGTACCTGGTAGCGGCTCTGGAGCGAGTCTAAGTTAGCCAGGGCACTGAGGTAATCTAACCGCCCATGGACCAGCACCACATGGCGGGGGCGCAGGTTATGGATCAGCTGAGTGGTGCCATCCCCATCGCAGTGGCTGTAGAGCTGATAGGTTTCTAGCTGTACGGTGCCCGAGGAGGTGGCATTTTTAAAGCTGTCAAACCAGTCGTAGGTAGGACCGTAGGTGTCGATCTGGGTCTGCCAGGCTCGAAGGTTGGCCTGCTCTGGCAAAAAGGCGCTCCAGGCCCCGCGATAGCGCTCGCAATATAGGGCAACCGGGGTGGCCGGATGGACCAGCAGCACGGCAGGGGCTTCGAATGTGTCCGTTTGCTGCCGGTCGTCAGAGAGCCTGGGTAAACGCTTGATGGTGGGATTAATCCGCTCATCCCAAAAAATAGACTGGTGCTGCGCAAAGTTCTGCACATTGCGAGAAAAGGCGGCGGGCATCTGGGCCAGCAGCTCTAGGTAGGCATCACAGCTGTGGGCAAGGGCGGGATCAACCCAAATGGTCAATGGCTGACCGGTGAAGTGATAATGACTGCGCCAGAGCATTAGCAGCTCCTGTCCTAGCCCCATGAGCGGGGCGGGAAATACAACACAGCGAGACTGCTCTAGGTGCGATCGCAACCGCCTAACCAGCTGATTTTCCTGCTGTCGCCGGTTAGGGTATCGCGCCGTCCCCAAGCTCCCCTCAACAATCAGCACATCCGGATTCAGCCCTCGCAGGGCCGCTAAGGGCAGACCATCTACCAGACGAGTGCTAGATAGACAACAATCCCCCGTGTAAAACAGCCGATAACGTTTGGCACCGTGAATGTAGGTTAGTAGCGCACAGGCCGCCCCCGGCAGATGTCCCGCTGGCCACAGCTCCATGGTGAGGTTGTCCGCCACCTCTACCGGGACACGCCAGGGCAGGGTGCGGATAGATTGCGCTAGGGCTCGATCTGCCAATAGCGCGACAGTAGCTGCTGTGGCATAAATTGGCACCTGGGGCCACCGCTGCAACAGCAAACTTAAGCCACGCCCATGGTCAAAATGGGCGTGGCTATAAAACACAGCATCGGGTGGGGGATCACTCCCCAGAGAGGCTAAATCCTCTATGCCGCAATCGAGCAAAATTCGATGGGGACCAATGGCCAGACCTAAACTGACACCCTCTTGCCCATGGCCAACACCATAGGGATAACAGACGACGGACTCTCCATCGGCAGCGGTTGATCCCAGCGGTGGTGAAACAACATCGGCCCCCATTAGGTCAGCAGGCGCGCCCCATTAAACAACATCGACCACCCTAAGGGCAGCAGGCGCGCTCCACTAAACGAACAGTAGTCTAGTGAGCGGAGCCGTTGCCATGGTAATCGTCAGAGTCATAGAAGCCATTTTGCGTGCCAAAGAACACACACGCAACGGAGAATAAAACAGCTAGGACTGGCAAAATTGTCTTTATATCCACGGATGGTTATTCCTTAAGTTAAATCTCTGGATGGTTTGGCGATTGGTCATTTTGCCCAAGCCGTTTCTGAATCGTAGCAAGTTCGTTGAGAAATGCAATCATAGACTCCAGGACTGTTACATAACTGTTATTTACTGCAACATTGTTGGTTCGTTTTTAGAAACTGAATGACTGGTGTGATTATTAGTGCTGAGTGGTGCGATCGCAACCCGCTACAGGTCGCCCCCGACCTGATTGGCTGTACGCTTGCCCGCCAGCTCCACAACGAAACCATCAGGGGGATCATCATCGAAACCGAAGCCTACTGTACTAACGATCCCGCCTGCCATGCCTATCGCGGCAAGACCGCCAGCAATGCCGCCATGTTTGGACCACCGGGTCACAGCTATGTCTACTTTATTTACGGCATGTACCACTGCTTCAACGTTGTTACCCAGCCAGCCAATACCGGCAGTGCCGTTCTCATCAGAGCCATTGAGCTATCCCAACTCCCTAAGGGGTTAGACCCCAAATACACCAAGCAGGGCAAACGGGTAGCCGCCGGTCCCGGCAAACTCTGCCGCACCTTAGATATCGACCGCAACCACAATGCACTGCCATTGATCCCAACCCATCAACTATGGCTCGAACATCGTACCGCTCAGTTTCAAAATCAGCTCGACCAGGGTCAGGAGACCCTAATTCAAACCACACGCATCGGTATTTCCAAAGCTGCCGAGAAACCCTGGCGCTGGTACTTAAAGGATCATCCCAGCGTTTCTAAACAGTAGGTAACTGAAAACCATAGGGTTGGCCGCTCCCCTCGGTCATCCCACTACAGAACGATTTCTTGACCACGATTGGTAAACTCCACCTGGTTGACTTTCCAGGTCGGATTTTTGATTAAGGTCTCTTCTAACCCACCAAATAACCCCTGCTGCTCGCAGCTAGATAAGGACAAAAACTGACGCTCAGAGTCCTCCGACAGGCGTAAATCCACAATGGCTTTACTATCCTCAACATTCACCCGATAACCAGATAGTTTAAACGCCTCAAAGCTATGGCGGTCAAGCACCTCACCCACAGCTTCAGTCATAGCCTGATTGGCAGGAACCTTTACCGATTCAGGGTTGAAATTACTACAGCTGTCATCCATTACATAGATGGAAACAGCCACCATCTCCGTATCCCCCCCCGTATCAGCCGCATTGGGCTGTGACGTTACCGGTGGCTTGTCCGCATCCGCCGACTCATCCGCCCCATCAGCTGTCGTATCCCCCTTTTTTTCGGTTCCCGCAGCGGGCTCTTCCACCGGTGTTGAGGGTGGTTCAGCCACATCGGTAGGCGCTGTCCCATTGCACCCGGCAAGGGTCAAACCCATAGCTACCAATAAACCTAAGAATACGTTTGGGAACCGAACCATCGGATGAAATACTAAGTAGAGTTTGTGCTCATATCCTACAAACTGAAGCTACACTCTGTCGCTAAAGTGTGACACTTTGCTAACGCCTAGCGTCACGAAGTGGGACACGTTGCTTAACATCTAAACCTCAGCCCCTTAACTAACTTTGGTCTATCCATGGCCGATAACACCTGGAATCGTCGACACATTATTTCCCTCGAAGACTTCACCCCCAACGATTATCAAACTATTCTGCAAACAGCGGCTAGTTTTCGTGAAGTCCTCTCCCGTCGGACCAAAAAGGTACCTGCACTACAGGGGCAAGTAATTACCAATCTGTTCTTTGAGCCCTCCACCCGCACCCGCAGCAGTTTTGAGTTAGCGGCTAAGCGTTTATCAGCCGACATCCTCAATTTTTCTCCCGGTAGCTCATCCCTCAAAAAAGGAGAAACCATTCTAGATACGGCCAAGACTTACCTGGCCATGGGGACAAACCTCATGGTTATTCGCCATCAACAGGCAGGGGTTCCCACCATCATTGCCCAGGAAATGGATCGCATTAATTCAGGTGTGGGTGTTCTCAACGCTGGCGACGGTCAGCACGCCCACCCCTCCCAGGCCCTGCTCGATTTATTCACCATCTGTCATAATTTCAATCCCGCCCATCCCCACATCGAGCAGCTCCAGGGCAAAAAAGTAGTCATTGTGGGCGACATTCTGCACTCGCGGGTCGCACGCTCAAATATTTGGAGTCTGACCACCTGTGGAGCGGAGGTTCATCTTGTCGCTCCACCGACATTGCTACCCAAGCACTTCCTAGAAGCATTTAAACAACCCATCAAACAAGACAACGAGGCCACTGCCCCAACTGAACGCAAACTCTATCTTCACTGGCAGCTAGAGCCCGCCTTAGAAAATGCCGACTTCGTCATGGCACTGCGGCTACAGCATGAACGCATGAGCCAACATCTGCTCCCCAGCCTACGGGAGTACCATCAGCAGTTTGGCATCACTCGAGAGCGGCTACGGCTATGTAAGTCCACGGTCAAAATCATGCATCCCGGCCCCACTAATCGCGGTGTGGAACTCACCTCAGACCTGATGGACGATCCGGAGCTAAGTCTGGTCCCCATGCAGGTGACCAGTGGCGTCGCTACTCGCATGGCGCTACTCTATCTAATTGGCGGCGTGAAATAGGTTAAGACGCTGTATCTTTCAAAAACTGACGATAGCCATACAGTTTTGTATCCTCAGAGATTTCCTTGGCGGTGTGAAAGGTAAACTTACGTTCTTTACTGGATTCTTGCCAAGCCTGCTGGATTTTTTGTGATGGAAACGTACCCTGGACAAACATGGTCATCATTTTGGCCCAGCGCGCTTTGAGCTGATGGGACTCCCCCACATACAAACGATATTTCCCAACGTTAGCTACAGCAAAAATTCCAGAACTCATAATAGTTGCAATCGTTATCCCTAATGGTTAAGACGCCCTGCAGCTCACAAAAATCAGCGTTGCTGAGCCGAACCATGATTTCATCTGAACGGTATCGGCATACGGCACATCTAAACTAGATCGATTCATCCCTTAAATCAGCAACGACCAAAAATCTAGCGCGTTTTGCAGTTAATTTTCCCTCGGAGTTGATTTATTCATCAATATCGTGATGTTTTGCAACTCCTGGGGGACTGTCTACAATACACATAGCCAACGTCCTGATGCATCAGAACGTTGGTGCGTCACATTGGCTTGTAGCTTAGTGCTTCCAGGGACTATGAATTGTCCTAACCAATGTGGCCAACGCGATAAGCTCAGCGTTGCTGATTCGAACGATGGTTTCATCTGCAAGATTCTGTCATTGGGCAGGTCTAACAGATCGCTCCCCCTTTAAATCAACAACGGCTAATGCCCCTTCTCCGCATCTGTCGGCACATCCACCTATGACCATTGGCCTCCCGTTCAATCTCGATGTTCAGACCCAGACGAATGATACTGATAGTTTTGCCATTACGTTTGCACCGCTTTCCCTAGATGAGGTGTATCGTTTAGCCGATGATGAGGCCAATGGTGCCATTGTTGTCATGAGTGGCATGGTACGCAACAACACAGAGGGAAAAGCGGTTGTTGCCCTAGAGTATCAGGCCTATGAACCCATGGCAGCAGCGGTGTTTAAACAAATTTCTGCCGAGATTCGGCAGCAGTGGGCAGATATTACTCACGTTGTTATTCATCATCGGACTGGCAAACTCACCGTAGGAGAGATTAGTGTGCTGGTAGCGGTGGGCTGCCCTCATCGTTCTGAAGCATTTGCAGCCTGTAAATATGCCATTGATACGCTAAAGCACAATGCTCCGATTTGGAAAAAAGAGATTTGGCAGGATGGTTCGACCAGCTGGGTAAACATTGGAGCCTGTGAAGAAAATGATGCATAGCCTTTTCACGGGAGTGTATTTGACCTAACTCCAAAAGCTATAAGCAATTCATGCTGGAATTAACCCTTAGAAGTGAGTAGAACTGTAATGTTCGATCTGGGGTTGATATATGGGATGGATCATCGTTGATATTTACGAGGGCATCAATAACTTCTATAGCGGCTGGATTTGGTGGAACTTATTTCTGGCCTTTATCCCTATGCTGCTTAGCTTTAAGCTATTTCGCCGGAAAGCACTGCCTCCTTTTTGGTTTGCACTAGCCTGTTTTGGCACAGCCCTAATTGGCATTGCTGGCCTGGAGTCCAGGCTGCCCAGGCTGAGGCGATTTGCCCTGAGTGTGCTCCGTGGCATCCAGACGAGGGAGCCGAGCACCTTACTGCAATTGCTTTGGTTAGCGGGGGTGATGGTGATTGCTCTGGGTATTAGCGTTTGGTTATTTAAACGGGCCCACACTAGGAAGCCTTGGCTGTGGTGGATCGGTCTGGTGACATTTATTGCCTTTTTGCCGAATGCTCCCTATGTTTTGACGGATATTCTGCACCTCATTCGTGGCACCAGTGCTGGCAGCATCAAGATTTGGGTGGTTGCTTTTATTTTTATTCCCATGCATGTGGCAGCCATTATTGTCGGGTTTGAAGCCTATGTGATTGCCCTCTTAAATTTGAATTTTTATCTGCAACAAAAGGGATTACAAGCGTTAGCTGGGCCAGCTGAGATTGGCATTCATGCGCTATGTGCCTTTGGTGTTTATCTGGGGCGTTTTATTCGGCTAAATAGCTGGGATATTGTTGTTGATCCGTCGAGTGTGTTGGCAACTACGATAAATACGCTGACGTCAAAGCGACCGGTGGCGGTTATTTTCTTTTCTTTTGTTTTACTGACAGTGCTCTATTGGATTATGAAACAGGTAACGTTGGGGCTAAAGCTGAGAATTTACTATGCGCGGACGGGGCAGAATGCTCTGAATTAGATTGCAAGCATCATCCAGCTGCCAAGGCTTAATCTCTCCAACCGTTAATTGTAAATCTCACTTTGTTACATCCACTGAAGAAACAAAATTCACTAGATTCCACTAACTGGACGTACAGACGTTCCATGGAACGTCTCTCCAGCCTTAATTTTTGAATCTTATCGAATCCTTATCCCTTAATTTTTTTAGAAAACAACTGCCGGAATGGTCGGAAGGGTTCAGCCCCAATTTGCCAGTAAAAGTTGCCAGTAAATACTGCTCACCCTTTGCAAAACGAGTGGCCAAATGAGCGCAAGTCCTGGAGAAATGATTGCACCGAATAGAGTCATATCCTCGACTATTTATCATCGGTGAATGTAAAATACGGTCTGACCAAACACTCTGGTCTTCGCCAGCTAATTCTGGCATTAGACAGCCCGTCACTGCCCCCAAGGAAATCCTTGCCCATGAAAGTCATTTATGACCCCGATAAAGATATCCTGCAGATTGCTTTCGTCTCGGCTGTAATTGAGGAAACCACACAGATTTCCCCTGGACTGATACTGGACTATGACGAAGACGGCAAGGTGATTGGCTTAGAGGTCCGAAAAGCGTCCACTAAGACGGATAGTCCCTATGCCATCTCTTTTGATGTGGGTGAGGTCAATCTTAATAAGCCTTCGCCCAGTGTCAAAGAATAGGTGTTATCAACGCTATTGGTTAATGGAAGATATGATTTTTTTGCATAAATGCCATTCCTTAAAAGCAATTATGTCGTAAAAGACAACCCCTTAAAAGTTAGCGAACGATAACTTTTAAGCCCACATTCGAGCTCCCAGCAGGTTGTTGTAAATCACCAGTCAACAATAATGAGTCTTAGACTGGAGAGCGTTGGAACCACTTCCAACCGCTCACCGTTCTAACCATATTTTCATTTGAGTTGACCATGGCAAAGCCTGTGCGAATTTTGATGTGTGCGCCGCAGCACTACGACGTTGATTATGTAATCAATCCGTGGATGGAGGGCAATATCCATCGCTCGTCACGGGACCTAGCCCAGGAACAGTGGAATGGGCTCCATAAAATTCTTAAGGAACATGCGATCGCAGAACTGATTGAGCCCCAACCGGGATGGCCAGACATGGTATTCACGGCCAATGCGGGGTTGATCCTGGGCGACACCGTTGTGCTCAGTCGCTTTTTCCACCCAGAGCGGCAGGGGGAAGAACCCCATTTTCAGCAGTGGTTTGAAGAGCAAGGCTACACCGTACACACATTGCCCCAAAATTTGCCCTTTGAAGGAGCCGGAGACGCCCTGATTGATCGGGCCGGCGGCTATCTGTGGGCCGGCTATGGCTTTCGCTCAGAGCTGGACTCCCATCCTTACTTGGCCAAATGGCTGGATGTTGAGGTACTCTCGCTACGGCTGATCGACCGCCGGTTTTATCACTTAGATACCTGCTTCTGTCCGCTGACTAATGGGGACCTGCTTTACTATCCTCCCGCCTTTGACACCTATTCCAACCATCTAATTGAACGACGCATCCCGGTGGAAAAACGCATTGCGGTGGATGACGTAGATGCGGTTAATTTTGCCTGCAATGCGGTCAATGTAGGCCAGACCATCGTGATGAACAGCGCCAGCGCTAGCCTCAAGCAAACCCTGGCAGCACGAGGGTTTACCGTCATTGAAACCCCTCTCACCGAGTTTTTAAAAGCAGGTGGAGCCGCCAAGTGTTTAACGCTCAGGGTAACGGAACCCCGCCCAGATTCTCCCCAGGCATCGTCTATTCAAAACCGTACCGTGCAGCTAGAGGGGCATTTGCTCGACTCTGGTCTAGTCAACCAAGCCCTGGACACCATCGTGTCCGGTGGCGGCAGCTTCCAGGTGTTGCACTTTGACCTGGGTAAACAGCGACAGGATATCTCAACCGCAGAGGTTAAGGTCTCGGCCCCTGACGCAACCGTGATTGAAGACATTATGGGGCAGCTGGTGGATCTTGGCGCGGTGGTGACATCGGACGATGTTTCCTCGGATGCCCATTTAGAGCCTGTGGTACTGCCAGGGGTGGCACCGGATGATTTCTATGTGACTGCCATCTATCCGACGGAGGTTTCCGTCAACGGACAGTGGATTCGGGTGCAGGGACAGCGGATGGATGGGGCCATTGCCATCACCAACATGCCAAACGGGCCAGTGGCTCGCTGTAAGCTGCTGCGGGATCTGCAACTAGGAGAGTCCGTCGTTGTCGGCAGTGAGGGTATTCGCACTAAGCGTACCGCCCCCACCCTCAAGAAAGCGTCCACGGAAGAGTTTAGCTTTATGGGGGCGGGCGTCTCTAGCGAGCGGCGGGTGGAGCTAGTGGTGGAACAAATCGCCTGGGATTTGCGCCGAATTCGCGATCAGGGTGGCAAAGCCGTCGTCACCGCAGGTCCGGTGGTCATCCATACGGGCGGTAGCCAGCATCTGCGGCATCTGATTCGCGAAGGCTATGTCCATGGGCTGCTGGGGGGAAATGCGATCGCAGTTCACGACATTGAGCAATCGCTGATGGGTACGTCCCTTGGTATGGATATGAAGCGCGGTGTTTCAGTCCATGGTGGTCACCGCCATCACCTCAAGGCCATCAACGCTATTCGTCGCTGTGGCAGCATTGCCAACGCTGTAGAGCAGGGTATTTTACAAAGCGGCGTGATGTACGAATGTGTCAAAAACAATGTGCCCTTTTCCCTCGCCGGATCAATTCGCGATGATGGCCCGCTGCCCGATACCCAAATGGACTTGCTCCAGGCCCAGACCGACTATGCCCGCTTGATTGAAGGAGCAGACCTGATTTTAATGCTCTCAACAATGCTGCACTCCATCGGCGTAGGGAACATGACCCCGGCAGGCGTAAAAATGGTGTGCGTGGATATTAATCCGGCAGTGGTAACAAAATTAAGCGATCGCGGCTCCCTAGAATCCATCGGTGTGGTGACCGATGTGGGCCTGTTTTTGAGTCTGCTGGTTAATCAGCTCAACAAGCTCACCGGAGAATACGCCCGGGTTTAGGGCCATCCTATCTACCCTTAGGATACAAGCCAGACTCAACACTCTAAAATCGTTCTTTGTCAGCGCCTAAGTCAGCGCCTAAAGACGAAAATGTCAGTGTGCCAGACTGCAACGTAGAAAGCCCATGAGTCCCTATAATAGGATTCTTAAATAAACTTAAAGGTTCTTACGGGTCTATGCCTGAGCATGGGTTCCGCGATGGCATATCGCGGCTTTCTACAATTCGACCAATGGGTGTCTATGCCCTGTCAGGACTGGCGACTGATGGCAAACGTTTCTTTTCTGTGGACACGGTGCGGGGGTACCTGATCGCGGTTGACCCACACACCAACGACACGGTTATCCTAAATCCACATCAGCTAGAAGACAAAGAGTGGATGAACGCACTCGGGCTGTCTCTCTGGCAAGACACCTTTTGGTTTGCCAGGGACCAGGAGGTATTTTGTTGCGCCAGCGCTGACCCGTTAGTTGACAACACCCTAAAGCCCACCCTATTTGCCCGACTGCCCTATCCTGTCGCCGGTGTTGCCGTTTGGGACACCACTGTTTATGTCAGCTGTCAAAAATCGGGCTATATCCATCTGTTTGATCGCAATACGGGCGAACCGCTAGAGAAATTCCCACAGCCGGGTGTGGGTCCAGAAACCTTAGCCACCACTGAGGCAGGGCTGTGGGTATGCGATCAGACTGAGCAAACCGTTTACTGTCTAGACCGAACAACCGGCAAGATTAAACTCAGTGCCCTAACCCCCTACAGTTCGCCTACCGGCATCGCGTTCCATCGCCCTACAGCCGACGAAGCCCCTGTCTGCTATATCGTCTATGCCGATGAAGAACCCTACATTCGCGATAATCCCAATGCAGAGTCCCCCTATGAACTAACGTTTCGCGATCTCACCTTTATCCATCCGCTGTATCTCCACACCAACCAGACCGAACACTACACCCTCTCCAACGGTTACCTGGTGGAATTCTCCTATGTGGAAGAAATCATGCCCCTGGATGCCGTCACCCTCAACAATGTCGAGTGGCGCATTGCCCTACCGTCTAACACCCTGCGCCAGCGCGTCCGCCACGTAGAACCCATTGGTCATCCGTTCACAATTGAAGAACAAAATGGGCAACAGGTAGCCGTCTTTCGGTTTGACCAAATTAAGCCTTTTCAGGGAGGACTCCTGGGCTGGAAAGCCACCATGGAAATGTACAGCCTAAAATACAGTCTCACCCCCGACAACATTGACGCAGACAAACCACTGCCAACCGAGCTAGAGCGCTACTTGATCGATGATGACGATTTGGCCATGGACACCGCCACCATACAGCAGGCGGCCAAAGCAAGCGTGGGGACCGAAACCAACGTGTTGCGTAAAATGCTCAAGATTCGCAACTATGTCTATGATCGACTCTCCTACGGTATCCAGCCCACCATTGATACCCCCGATGTGGCCCTAGAGCGGGGCACGGGCTCCTGTGGAGAATATGTGGGCGTACTACTGGCCCTCGCTCGATTAAACGGTATTGCCTGCCGCACTATTGGTCGCTACAAATGTCCGCCCCATCCTGACTATCGCAGCCTGCCCCTAGAACCCGACTTTAACCATGTTTGGCTAGAGTTTTACGTTCCCGGCATTGGCTGGCTACCGATGGAATCCAATGTGGACGATGTGATCGAACGGGGTCCCTATCCTGAGCGCTTTTTTATGGGACTAGCCTGGTACCACACCGAACTGGGCAAGGGTATCCCCTTTACCAAAATGACTGCCGACGACAAACCCGAAGATTTCTCATTGCGCGATTTAGCCATCAACCATATTCGCTTTCGCATACTCGATGAACTAGACCCAGGCAAGGCATTGGCCACCCCTGAGTAAGTCTCTGTTAATAAACAACTATATAGTGAGCAATCAATGTCTGATTCTTATTCCCTAATGATCCACGGCGGATCGGGTTGCCTAGAAGATCTCAAGTACGAAGCTGGTGAAGACGATTTCCAACAAAGCATCAAAGCAGTTTTAGCCAAGGGGCGTCAGCGTCTTGCAGACGGCGCGCGCGCCTTAGATGTGGTCGAATATTGCGTCTCACTGTTAGAGAACGATCCGCTCTACAATGCCGGTCGCGGGTCTGTGCTCAATGCTAAAGGCCAAGTGGAAATGGATGCGGCCCTGATGAATGGCTCTGATTTACGGGCTGGGGCTGTGGCCTGCGTAAGGGAGGTGAAAAATCCGATCGCTGTGGCGCGTCAGGTGTTAGAACATGGGCAAAATGTTCTGCTAGTGGGGGAAGGCGCGCTAGAGTTTGCTAACCTGTGCAATCTGGAGCGGTGCCATGAGGATTACTTTATTACCCAAGCTCGGATTGAGCAGTTAAAAGAGGCCAAGGTTGCTGGACGCATCACGTTAGATCATGAGCGAGTAAAGCCATCAGAAAAGTTAGGCACGGTCGGTGCGGTTGCCTATGACTTAAATGGCGATCTGGCGGCGGCCACATCTACCGGAGGTCTGGTGAATAATCACTGGGGCCGAGTGGGAGATACACCCATCATCGGAGCTGGCGTGTTTGCTGATAATGAGTCCTGTGCGGTGTCGGCCACAGGCTACGGAGAAGAGTTTTTGCGAACGGTGTTGGCCAAAACAATTGCTATGTTTGTGCAGTGGCGCGGTATGGATGTGGAAACGGCGGCAAAGGCGGGTGTTGAGTATTTAGTAAATCGGGTACGCGGCGAGGGCGGTGTGATTGTTATTGATGGGTTAGGGCGTTGCGCAACGGCTCAGTCAACAACAGGTTTGATCTGCGGCTGGATTGAACATGGAGGAGAGGCCCACTGCACGTTGGGATAAGGCAATGCATCAAAATAATTCGGGGCGTTGCTGCCCCTCGGTATGATTTTCTCAGTGAGATACTGTCCTATGGCATATCTCACCGCTCGGTTCATCCTCTAAATCAGCAACGGCAAAAATCCCCTTGGTTTCTATCTCTAAATAGATAGAAACCAAGGGGAAAGACATCTAGACTGCAACAGAATTAATCTGATGCTGGTTTTACTGACCGCCTACGGCCATGGCCTCTAACGTTGACGGGTCCAAGGGCGTATCTGAAGTATCCGATGCAGCATCCTCAGGAGTATCAACAATCGGATTACGCGCCTGAATCAACTCAATGGTGCGACTTACCTGCTCTGGGAAGATCACCACCAGCGCATCCTTAGGGGCCTGCTCCAGCGCCCCTTCAATGGCCGTTGTCTCATTTAGCTGCACCACATGGGATGCAGAAGACTCACCCGCCTGGGCAATCCCCTGGGCAATCAGCCCCGCAGCACTTCCCGCAGGACGCCCCCGACCGTCATCATCCTCTTTGATAATGATGTGATCAAAGAACGTTGCCGCCAGCTGACCTAAGCCAATCAGGTCCTCATCACGCCGATCTCCGGGTCCACCCACCACGCCAATGGTCGGCCCCGACCAGTTTTTGACAAAGCCGCCTACCGCCTCATAACCGGCAGGGTTATGGGCATAGTCCACCAGCACATGGTACTGCCCCATGTTGAAAAGATTCATTCGTCCCGGTGCCTGCTGCGCCGAGGCTTCAAAGCTGCGTAACGCGGCTCGAATTTGCTCTACCTTAATGCCTTGCACAAAGGTGGCTAAGCTAGCCGCCAGCGCATTGGCAATCATAAACGGCGCGCGTCCGCCTAGGGTCAGGGGCACCTTTTCAACATTTTCAATCCGGTGCACCCATTCATTTTGCAGAATGACAATGTGCCCATCTTGGTAAACAGCGGCAATGCCTCCATCTCGCACGTGGTCTTGCACTAAGGGATTCTGCGGGTCCATCGAGAAGTAGGCCACCTTGCCAACGACCCGATTTGCCATGGCAGCCACCCGCTCATCATCAGCGTTGAGCACCGCGTAGCCATCCCCATGGACGGCTTCTGCAATCACGCCTTTTACCCGAGCCATTTGGTCAATGGTGTCGATGTCTCCTAAACCCAGGTGGTCGGCCGCGACATTCAAGACCACACCGACATCACAGTTACGGAAAGCTAGGCCAGAGCGCAGAATGCCACCTCGGGCAGATTCTAAGATGGCCATCTCCACGGTGGGATCCTGGAGAATCATGCGGGCGCTTTGGGGACCGGTGGTGTCACCTTTTTCAATCAGGTGATCGCCAATGTAAATACCATCGGTGGTGGTAAAGCCCACGGCCTCGTAGACCTGTCTGGCGATGTGGGCAATCAAACGGGTGGTGGTGGTTTTACCATTGGTGCCCGTCACCGCCACGACCGGAATTCTAGTGGGAGTCCCCGGTGGGAACAACATTTGTAAAATCGGCGCTGCCACATTACGGGCCACCCCTTCACTAGGGGCCAAATGCATCCGCAAACCCGGTGCCGCATTCACTTCTAGAATTGCCCCATCAGCCTCCCCTAGGGGTTTGCTGATATCGGTGGTAATCACATCGATCCCAGCAATGTCGAGATCGACAATGCGTGAGACGCGCTCGGCTAGCCATACCGTCTCTGGGTGAATGTCATCGGTGCGGTCAATGGCTGTGCCCCCCGTACTCAGGTTTGCCGTTGCTCGAAGATAGGCCACCTGCCCCGATGCCAGCACCGTATTTGAGGTAAATCCTTGACGGTTGAGCATCTCGTCGGTGGAGGCATCTAACTGAATCTGGGTCAGCACATTGTCATGGCCATTGCCACGGCGCTCATCCTGGTTTTCCAGTGATACCAGCTCCGCAATAGTATTTTCACCATCACCCACCACATGGGCTGGCACCCGTTCCGCCACGGCCACTACCTGATGATTCACCACCAAAATTCGATGGTCGCGACCGGCGTAGAAGTGCTCTACGATAACGCCTCTGGAAATTTCCTTTGCCCGGTCGTAGGCGATCTCTGCTTCTTGCCAGGAGCGAATATCTGTTGTGATACCACGTCCATGGTTGCCGTCTAGGGGCTTGATGACAATGGGATATCCGCCAAGTCGTTCAATGGTGGTTTCAAGCTCATCAAAGGCATAGATCAGCTGACCTAAGGGTACTGGGGCACCCATATTTTCCAGAATGGCTTTGGTGCGTTCCTTATCGCAGGCCAATTCAACACCCAGCACATTGCTAGATGACGTCAGGGCCGCTTGCACACGCTTTTGGTATTTGCCATAGCCTAGCTGGAACAGGTCACAGTTTTCCAACTCCATCCAGGGAATGCCCCGGGCTTCGGCTTCGTTCATCAAAGCATCAGTGGTGGCCCCCAGGGCGGCTTCAGTGCAAAGCTGCCTTAAATCGGCTAAATCGGTTTTTAGCTCAGCGTCAGGATACGTACCTGTTTCTACAATGCTTTGGCATAGACGCACGGCGGCTCGGGTGGCGTAGCGACCAGCGGCTTCGTTTTTATATTCGACAACCACCTGATAAATGCCGGGGGTGCTGGTTTCCCGCGTGCGGCCAAAACCGACCGTCATGCCGGTCAGCACTTGTAACTCGAGGGCTACGTGCTCCACAATGTGGCCCATCATGGTGCCTTCCCTGACACGGCTTAGAAATCCGCCTCGGCACCCTGGCGAACAGTGATGTTCCTCAAGACTCGGGAGCACCTGCACTAACCCATCATAGAAACCAGGCAAAGTATCAGAAGGACTGTCAGCCAGCTCCTCTAAATCCAGACGTACCACAACAAGCTGGGGACGACGGATACTCCAATAGTTAGGACCGCGAAGGGTACGAGTGTGCAGAATTTTCATAGGCGATTAAAAACTATGTGTGGTAGATGCCAGCAGCAATCGAGCGCAGCTTCTAAATTTTGTGTGCAATACTTGCAGCCCTCGCATCTAGAGAGGGTTACGTAAGGACAGGGCCTAAGGCATTGCTTTAGGCTGAACGCTTAATTCATGTGTATTTTTGTTAATTCGATTACAGTTGTAATCGATCTTAAGTGAATGCTCTGAAACTTTGACCGGAAAATTGGATTAAAAAGCACACCAAATTCAACGCAATCCTTGAACAGTGCTCTAGGTTAATGGCAATCTCAAAGACCTTGAGTGAGCTTACTCAAGGCTTTGGGTGACGGCATTGGCCAATATAGCCACCATCAGGTCATATCAAGGGACTAGACATTTGTTATGATTTCCTGACATTTCTTAGTACTTTGCTGAGGCTAAGAATGCGAAAAGTGCATTTTTAACATGCATTTTTTGTGTTTATGCGGCGGAGTTAAGGATTTCTAGACGTGCGCGCTAGACACGCTCTCTGAGATGGAAGGGGAACCTAATTTAAGGTTTTGCTCAAAAGTTGGATACGCGACCAAGGCTGGGGACGCAGACCAC
>ERZ1740059.186-NODE-186-length-33684-cov-9.360701_pt1 | contig 33684 bp, 20 predicted proteins | sample MGYA00581744_ERZ1740059 | MGnify/ENA primary metagenome ERZ1740059 (study PRJEB43018, sample SAMN04849738) | marine metagenome | isolation source: floating plastic debris | place: Pacific Ocean | collected 2008-08-28 | study: EMG produced TPA metagenomics assembly... | reverse complement strand
TAGGCGCTCGGTGCGCTTCGCGCACCATTGCTTGTGCCAGTTGCGTAAGTCCTGATATTTATAAAAAATAAGTTACTACTTTAGGGCTGGTTTATAAAATCCTGGAAGGCATGTTCTCGTTTCATCACAAGGCTTACAGCTTCTTAGTTTGACCATTGTAGAAAGCAATACTTTTGAAACGCTGATTCTTACTTTAAATTACTGGGCATACTATTTATTGAAGAATGAATTTGTTCAAATTCTAACTATCTTACAATTGACAAACCTAAGTATTTATACACTCAAGTTAAGCAACAACTGACAGGTTATGTTCTATGTTAGGTATTTACACTACACCCTCTTATAAATCAACGTAAATTCAAGTTATTTAGCGAAAACTATAATTCGGACTTTTAAACTGGTTTTATTAGTTTTACAGTTCAAGTCAACATTTTTAATGTTTCCAATTGGAGCGATTATGCCTTTGGGATAAACTCTATATCTAAACTTTCGTGACAATTTGTTGAACTTTGTTTAATTTAAGAATCTGGTGCTTTGAACTGTGTATTCCTAACAAAATATTTTCGCTTGCTGGCTAATTTATTTTGTAAATGATTCCACGGCAATTAAAATTGTAAAGCCTGCCTCACAGAGGATTCTGTCCGGCAGACTTTACGCTCGCGTCAGATTTACACCCCGCTATTTTATGATCGAGGATAAGGTGCTGCCGCAATTATTTAGGTAGGTGTGAAAAAATAGCCGAAAACAGCTTTCATGAAACTAAGGATTAATAACATGAAAATAGATTGCTGCCACTAATACATTACCAGCTAGCAGAAGAACGCTAACTATAGTGCGGTAAGGAAAAGGTGCTTTAGCATTTGTTTGAGGAACATCTACACCAACTTCAGCCATAATCGTGTCTCCTGATTTAAGGACTTCTTATTGACACTGTCCCATTTCGTGGAAAAGATTCTTCCAAGTTAAGGCAGTATGACTTAGAATATACTCGTTCAGTAAAACTGTGTCTAACAGATTGAACTGTAATGCCGGGTTCCCAGACTCTCCACGTTTGCTCACTCCGGAGCGTAGTGATATCTCCTTTGATCTCATTAATTCGAGGTTTGGGCGTATATTTTTCGAGAGTACCCCGGTAGGTTTTAACGTCTTTTACTGACTAAATCATATTACCATTTGACGGAACCTAAATATCCCTTTCTCTTCTAGATCTCCCTAACTAAATACAAGGAGAAGTATAGAGTCTATAAAGAGATGTAGGATGCTACACGAGTTAATTGTTTTTAAAACCTGCTAATTTTTTAAGGGAAATTGAAGCCCTTTATAATTCAGTCATTTGGCAATAAGCTGTTATGCATCTAATACTAATTCTGTATGAGGCTGCGCTGAATAGCTCTGTGTCTGGAAGGCTATTTGTAAGCTTTGATAATTTGATAATTTTGCTTCTTCACCAGTACTTGGTTCAGTCAATTATCTGTCAAACCATCTATAAATTGGACTGTATAAAGATTTACGGATTATTTAAATTAAATTATTTTCTAGTATCATATTTTTTCCCTATTTCCTATTTTCCGTTCCTTCGTTTGCAAATAAGTAAGTCGCACAAATAAACCGAACTATATTACATAATGTAAATTTAGTTGAAAGCCTCGATCAATGTCACTAAGAGTGAAAAGTTGCGACCCTTGAGGTTTCCCCAAGGGTCGCACTTTATGTCCTAACGGACACGCTCCGCCACCCTCCGGGTGACCCAAGCTACAGCGCGGCACGACTCGTCAGAGTAACGCTATTCACTATTTCTAATTACTATTTTCAAGGCCAATCTACTTAGAAGAGTTGCGAAGCAATACGAACAGGACTTACGCAATTGTCACAAGACTTGGATCGTGGCGTACCCTGATTGCATTATTATTACCTTAAAAATCAATCAAAGTGTCACAGGGTTCCCATTCAAAATTTTTAATGGGTTCCCCTCACAGCAACGGCACGGCAATAAAGCCCGAAGTTAATCTACACAGCTTTTTGCCTCAATAAAGGGGGAAGAAAATCTACACCCCTTTTTGCCTCCCCTACAAAAAAATGTGCCAGTTGCGTAAGTACTGTTTTTTGACTTTTGACTTGCTGTTATGGATTTTTAGTGGGCAATAGCAAGTCAAAATTCCGAAGTAGTGATACTTTACTAAATATAACCTCTCTAAATAGTTGACGATTCTACATCTGCATGATATGAGCTACGGACTAAAGGTCCGGAGCGCACATGAGAAAATCCTAGCTGACGGGCTATTTTACCCAATTCATCAAATTCTTCTGGTGTCCAATATTTTTGCACGGGTAAATGTTGCAAAGATGGTCGCATATATTGACCCAAAGTGATGCGATCGCACTTAACCTTGCGCAAATCTTTCATCGTCTCGATGACTTCTTCGGTTGTTTCACCGTGTCCCAACATTAGCCCGGATTTGGTGGGAATTTTAGAGTCAATATCTTTAACTAATTGTAATACTGCTAAAGAACGATTGTACTTTGCTCCACGACGAACGGGGCCCTGTAAACGTCGGACTGTCTCGATATTATGGTTGTAGCAAGCAGGTTTTGCTAAAGTAATTATTTTTATTGGTTGGGTTTTCCCATAAAAATCTGGTGTGAGTACCTCAATTTGAGTGTCTCCATTGAGTTGACGGATAGTTTCCATTGTTTTCACAAACCAACTGGCACCTCCGTCTGATAAATCATCGCGAGCTACAGAAGTTAATACAACATAGCGTAATCCTAAAAGTTGTACTGCCCGTGCTACTTTTTGTGGTTCTTCGGGATCTAAAGGCATTGGTGCATGACCTTTATCTACTTGACAAAAAGCGCAAGATCTAGTACATGTTGGTCCCATTAACAAGAAGCTGGCAGTTTTCTGTGAATAACACTCTCCACGGTTAGGACAGCGTGCTTCTTCACAAATTGTGTGAATTTGCCGCTGTTTAATGATACGCTGAACCGTCGATATTTCGCTGGCTTTACCGATAGGCCTACGTAACCAGCGAGGCATTGTGGTAATTTCTGATTTAATGGAAACTTGTTTTGAGGAAGTCATAATCCATGCAGCAATACTTCAGATTACTTTACCTTTAATAAGACCGTACTGAGTTTTACGTGCGTAAGTCCTAATACTTGTAGTTATTCTTCATTTCTAAGCAATATACCTAAAAAGTATTAAAGTAACCGATTAAAAAATTCTGCCTACTGATTCTTTTATATGCTTGATTAACTCTCAAACTCTGATTATTTGGGTAAAAATAACTTTTAATAACCTCATGAGATAAACCAGTAGCAAGCAAATTGTAATGTTTTATAAGGCACCTATATAATTGCTATTTTCGCGGAAATTACTCTCCCCCAATCAATATATAGTTTGGCTATAGTAGGAGAACTCTAGTATTTTAAGCGGCGAAAACGCCATTTAAACCTAAATTATCTTTTAGAGCGAAGCATCGTGGCAAATAATAAAATTTTAGTTATTGATGACACTACAGTAGTCAGGGTAAAAGTACGAGAAATGTTACCTCCAGGGAACTTTGAGGTTTTAGAAGCAAAAGACGGCTTAGAGGGACTTAAATTAATCCGTAAGGAAAAATTTAGTTTAATTATGCTAGATTTCCTATTACCAAAAATGAGCGGGTGGGAAGTTTATCAGGAAATTCAGGCACAGCCAGATTTAAGAAAAACTCCTTTAGTTGTAATGTCAGGGCGCAAAGAGGAAGTTACAGAAAAAATTTCCGAACCATTTGAGCATTTTGAATTTCTTGGCAAGCCTTTCGATCAAAAACAGCTAATTAGCTCAATCAAAGCGGCGATGGCAAAGGCGAAACAACCTCGAGCCCAACCCGTAGGAGTTGCAAGTGCTAACACAAATAGAACAAATGGAACTCATACAAAAAATGGAACAAATGGAACAATTGGAACAATCGTTACAGAACAATCTAATTCCGTGGCTGAAATACATGCACTAAATGAAAAAATGGCGAAAATGCAGGCAGAAATAGACAGTTTGAAAAAACAGTTAACCCAAGTTGTTGCCTATATCAAACAAAAGATGAAATGACAAAAGCTTAAATTTAACATTTAAGCTTAAATCCTCTTATAGCCTGCCTAGACGGGCTTTTTTATTTAGCCAAAGTTAATATTTGATTTTTGCCGATTACAAATGGGCGCTTCCTGCTAGGAATTTTAAATTTAGATCCACACTTATTTCTCTATATACTAAAGCGTTCTCTGGTCTAAATGTATCAATATTTATGTGGATACCATGTACTAGTGAGAAATTACTCGCAATTCCCTCGAGTTGCATTTCTTTAAACAAGTATTATTCCCACAGATTCTAGTAGTCCACCTGCGTAAACTTTACCTGGTACTATTTTGTCTATTCACTACTCACTCGGTTCCACCCCTCAATTTCGGCTTGTGAGAGTACTAGGTCAGTTTTGTTCAAATGAGTATATTTTCTGTAATAATATTTACATTTATGATAAGAATAGTAGATAAAAAATCTTAATATTTTTTATAGTTGTTAGCGATATAGCTACTAACTTGATGGGAACAATAAAACCAAGAAATATTAATAGATTGAGAAGTCTAAAAATGGTTTTATCATCACCACAATTTCCTATGATTTCTGGCTATAGTATAATTGAGCAAATATACTTAAGCAGCCAGACTATTGTTTACAGAGGAGTTAGAGAAAAAGACCAAAAACCCGTCGTCATCAAATTGATGCGAAACGAATATCCCACCTCTAATGAAATTACTCAGTTCCGACATCAGTACTTTATCAGTCAAAATTTAAATGTACCGAATATCATTAAATCCTATAGTTTGGACAGCTATGGTAAAAGATATACATTTATAATGGAAGACTTTGGGGGAATTTCCCTCAGAGATGAAATGAATAGGTGGAACCGTGACAAAATACGTAAAACGTCAGACTTTCTCAGTTATTTTCTTGAAATTGCGATCGCAGTAACATCTGCTCTTGATGAATTATATCGCCACCAGATAATTCATAAAGATATCAAACCAGATAATATTTTAATTAATCCTAATACTCAAGAAATAAAAATTACTGATTTTAGTATCGCTTCAATTTTACCTAGAGAAGTTCAATTTCTGACCAATCCTAATCTTTTAGAAGGCACCCTGGCTTATATATCTCCCGAACAAACCGGAAGGATGAATCGGGGTATTGACTATCGTACCGATTATTATTCTCTGGGTATCACTTTATTTGAAATACTAACGGGAGAATTACCTTTCAACAATGAAAATCCCTTAGAGTTGATTTACTCTCACATTTCTAAACAGCCACCAACTGAAAGAATCATCAACTCGAAAATTCCTTCGATCATATCTGACATAATTTGTAAATTAATGGCAAAAAATGCCGAAGATCGTTATCAAAGTGCTTCGGGATTAAAATATGATTTAGAATTGTGCTTGCGTGACTTGCAATTGGGAAAAAGAATAGAACCTTTCAAATTAGCAACAAAGGATATCTCAGATCATTTTTTAATACCGGAAAAACTTTATGGTAGAAATGTTGAAGTTCAAGAATTACTTAATGCTTTTGATAGAGTAATTAATCCTCCTCAACATCATCTTGAAAAAGAAGATAAAGTACGTAAAGGAGTAGAACTCATTCTAGTAAAAGGGTATTCTGGAATAGGTAAAACCGCTGTGGTCAATGAAATCCATAAACCTATTCTCAAAGAAAAAGGTTATTTTATTAAAGGAAAATTTAATCAATTACAACAGGATACTCCCTTTTTAGGCTGGATAGAAGCTTTGGAGGATTTAATTGAGCAACTATTAAGTGAAAGTGATAAACAAATTAAGGAATGGAAAGCCAATATTATCTTAAATTTGGGCGATCAAGCTCAAGTAATCGTTGATTTAATTCCCGAACTCGAATTAATAATTGGAGCACAGCCAAAAGCCGCAGAATTATCTGGAATTCCTGCTCAAAATAGGTTAAATTTTTTATTCCATAAATTTATTCAAACTTTTGCCATTAGAAAGCATCCTTTAGTTATCTTTTTAGATGATTTACAATGGGCAGATGCTACTTCTTTGAATTTAATTAAATTATTAACCAATGAAAATAAGACAAGAATAATTCAGGAAATACCTAAAAACCTGGAAAAAATGAAAAAGGGATTAGGTATTCAGATACCTAATTTTGTTCCAAAAGAGAGAAATGAAAATGACGATGCTCTGTTATTAATTGGTGCTTATCGAGATAATGAAATTTGTATTAATAATCAACTTCATTTAACTATAAAAGAAATTCAAGAAAAGAAAGTAAAAATTAGTTCAATCAACTTAGAACCGTTACATCAAACTAATCTAGGTTTTTTAATTGCGGATACTCTGAAGTGTGAAGTTGATGATGTTATATCATTTACCCAAGTAGTATTTGCCAAAACTAAAGGAAATCCATTTTTCATTCATCAGTTTATTAAAGCTTTATATCAAAATAAAGCGATCAAGTTTAACTATAAAATTGGTCATTGGGAATGTGATGTTGCAAATGTGAGAAAATTAGCACTTACAGAAGATGTTGTAGAATTTATGGCACTTCAAATAAAAAAACTACCAAAATATAATCAAAGAGTACTTAAATATGCTGCTTGTATTGGCAATCAATTTGACTTAAAAACTCTTTCCAAAATTAATGAAAAGCATCCCCATGATACGATCACAGACTTGTGGTATTCTGTACTAGAAGGATTAGTTTTACCCCTCAACAAAAATTTTGACTCATCGAATGAAGATAATGAAAAAGCAGCATTAATTGTTGATAGTCAATACGAAAAACCAACAGTTTTAGCTAATTTTAGAGCCAGTCATTTCAAATTTATACACGATCGAGTTCAACAAGCTGCTTATTCCTTGATTCCCGAATCAGAAAAACAGGAAAATCATTTACAAATAGGACAACTCCTATTAAAAAATACTTCTGCTGAATCTTGGGAAGATGATGTGTTTGAAATTGTCAATCAGTTTAATAAAGCGTTAGAATTAATTTCTCTTCAGCATGAACGCTATGAAGTAGCAAAAATGAATTTAATTGCTGGACGAAAAGCTATCTTATCAACAGCTTACAAGGAAGCATTAAATTATTTAAATACTGGAAAAGAACTACTTGTTTCAGATTGCTGGAATGTGGAATATGAGTTAAGTCTGGGTTTACATGAAGCATTAGCAGAAGTTACATATCTCATCGCTGATTTTCAGGCTTCGGAGGAGTTTATAGAAATCGTATTAGTACAAGCTAAAACACTATTAGAAAAAGTAAAAGTTTATGAAATTAGAATTCAAGCTTATACATCTCAAAATAAACTTGTACAAGCAATTTCTATAGCTCGTGAAGTATTAGAACAATTTGGAGTTACTTTTCCCGAACAGCCTACTCAAGAAGATATTCAAAAAGGACTTCAAGAAACTGCTGCTTTGATTGGAGATAAGACAGTTGAAGAATTGACAAATCTACCATCAATTACCTGTGAAAATAAACTGGCAATTATGCGTATTGCTTCTAGCATGATTCCACCTGCTTATATTGCCGATCAGTTATTATTTCCACTGATTATTTTGTCACAAGTTAATCTGTCAGTTCAGTATGGTAACGGAGATTTATCGGCATTTTGCTATGGAAATTATGGACTAATATTAAAAAGTATTATCGATGATATTGAATCTGCCGATCATTTTGGTAGATTAGCGTTAAACTTAGTAGAAAATTCTGAATCCAAAGATATTAAAGCTAGAACTTTTTATGTTATTGGGGCTTTTATTCTTCATGGAAAGTCACATATTAAGGAAACTTTACCACTATTACTTGAAGCCTATCAAACAGGGCTAGAAATTGGAAGTTTAGATTTTGTTGGCTATTCTGCAAAAGAGATTTGTCAGCATTCTTATTTCATAGGTAAAGAACTGACATTACTAGAGCAAGATATAAAATCTTATATTAAGATACTAGAAAAATCAAAGCAATTGACCACATCTAACTACTGTAGAATATTTCGGCAATCAGTTATTAATTTACAATCCAAAAACGAAAATGCTTTTATTTTATCCGGTGAAGCCTACAATGAGAATCAATCATTAGCTTCGATGATAGAAGCAAAAGATATTACAGGACTTCACCAATTATACTTACATAAACTTATTCTCTGCTATTGGTTTGAAGAATACGAAAAAGCTCAAGAAAATGCTAATCAAGCAAAAAAATATTTAGCAGGTGGAGCAGGATTTATTACAATACCAAACTTAAATTTTTATGAATCATTAACAGCTTTGGCTTTATATTCTGAAAAAGAATTAGAACAAGATAAATTGCTGGCATTAGTTACAGACAACCAAGTAAAGCTAAAAAAATGGGCACATCATGCCCCGATGAATTATTTACACAAATTTAATCTGGTAGAAGCTGAACGATATAGAGTTAGAGGTAATTATCTCGAAGCAATAGACTCTTACGAAAGTGCAATTGCTGGAGCCAAAGAAAACGAATATATTCATGAAGAAGCACTTGCTAACGAACTTGCTGCAAAGTTTTATTTAAGATGGCGCAAGCAAAAAATAGCTAAAGCTTACCTTGATGATGCTTACTATGGCTATATTCGCTGGGGTGCAAAAGCAAAAGTTAAGGATTTACAAAAACGTTACCCTCAACTACTAACTCATAATGTTTTTCACGAAGAAGTTAATTTTAAGCCAGATGAAAAAGTTTCCCAAAGCGAAAAAATTACAGCTATATCAGAAATTAGTAATAATAAAACTATCTCTGATTATAAAGGCACTATTTCAAAATATTTCGATTTAGAATCAATCATTAAAGCTTCTCACGCAATTTCTGAAGAAATCAAATTAGAAGAGTTACTTTCTAGATTAATGGAAGTAATTATAGAGAATGCCGGAGCCTCCAAATCGGCTTTAGTTTTAAGTAAAAAAGGCAATCTAGACTTAGAATTAACTGCAATTAGTTATAATTCTAATACCTCTTCTATTATTACAGAATTACCATCTACTGCTTTAGATTCTAGTAACAATATTCCAGTACGTTTAATCAATTATGTCAAGCGCACTAAGGAAACTATAGTTATAGATGATGCTAATACTCAAAACTTTTTAGCTGCCGACAGCTATATTATTCGTGAGAAACCTAAAAGTATATTGTGTATCCCCATTATTAATCAATCTGAATTCCTCGGAATTCTTTACCTTGAAAATAAATTAACAGTGGGAGCCTTCACTCACAATCGTATAACACTCTTGAAGTTAATTACTAATCAAGGTGCAATTTCACTTAAGAATGCAATACTCTACAATAATTTGGCTGAAGCAAAAGAAGATTTGGAAAAATACAATCAGACCTTAGAAAAAAGAGTTATAGAAAGAACTCAAGAAATTAATGACAACAATCAGAAATTACAAAAAGCCCTAAAAGAACTGCAAAGTACACAATCTCAATTGATTCAAACTGAGAAAATGTCAAGTTTAGGGCAAATGGTAGCAGGAATTGCTCATGAAATTAATAATCCTATTAATTTTATTCATGGCAATATCATTTATGCTACTGAATATGTTAAAGATTTATTATATGTAATTTCTATTTATCAGCAGGAATACAAAAAATCTGATTCTATTATTGAGGAAAAAACTTCAGAAATTGATTTAGAGTTTATACTTGATGACTTACCCAAAATTATTAATTCAATAAAAGTAGGAACTTCGCGTATTCGTAACATAATCTTAGGCTTACGTAATTTCTCTCGCTTAGATGAATCGGCAATAAAGTCAGTGGATATTCATGAAGGAATAGAAAATACTTTAATGATTTTACAACACCGATTTAAAGCAAAATATAGTCGTCCAGAAATTAAAATCATCAAAGTATACGGGCAACTACCTAAAATCACTTGTTATCCAAGTCAACTTAATCAAGTGTTTCTAAACATTTTTGGGAATGCAATCGATGCATTAGAAGAGTCACAAAACAACGATAATAAAATTGAAAATCCTACAATTGGTATTGACACAGAAATAGTAGACTCCAATACTGTAAGAATTCGGATTACAGATAATGGTGTTGGAATTGAACAAAAAATACAACAGAAAATATTTGACCCGTTTTTTACTACTAAGCCAGTAGGAAGTGGTACGGGATTAGGTTTATCAATTTGCTATCAAATAATTGTTGAAAAGCATAAAGGCCAGTTAATTTGTAATTCCACAGTAGGAGAGGGAACTGAGTTTGCGATCGAGATACCAATGCAGTAGTACTATATTATTTGCCTTTTAAATATTCACAGGAGTTTTCAGATAAATGATGTACAGCATTATATTAAAAACTCCTGTGGTACGGCTATCTGTGCTCGTAAAATGTACCTCATGAAAATAAAATCTGCTGCAAAGTCTCTCCCTTCTTCAAGGGAGAGGTACTCTACGAGAAGACTTCGTCAATGGAGAGCGGTTACAGAAAATCGCTATATATTGTGTACTAAAACATCCTGCAATCTGAAATCCACTTATTTACTTATTGTATTTTTAGAAGCTCACCTTTTGTTTTCATTCCTTTCTAAAGCATTATCAAGGGCAAGAAGGTGAAGTTTTACGATTAGAACTTACGCAACTGGCATATTTTTTGTAGGGTGCTTGTACACTGACTGATTCTTTACGCAATAATGAGGCAATGAGTGTACGACACCATCCGAGTCTTGTGACAATTGCGTAATTCCTGACAATAACTAATCATTCGGATTTCATATTACAGGAGTAGTAGTTGGCACAATTATAATCAGAACATATCTAACTAGCTTGCAAGCAATATATAATTTTCTTCGTTTAACGGACTTTGCAATTTGTGTCCTTTTGCATAGTCAAGAAGTGAATCTGCTAACTTAGAAAATAATTCAAAGATATGATCTACCAACTCAAACGCTTCTTTCTCAACATCTTTTTCTAGCTGTAAATTAGAAATATACTCTGCATTTTGAGAAGAATATATAGTATGACTAGAATCCATCGTAATATGATGCATTCCAAAGTACCTGTATTTCAAATTGGAATCTATTTCTAATTCTTCAACTGCACCACCAGTCTTTTCAAGAAAAATATCTGCTGTCGCTTCTATAGCTTCAATTATTGCTAATTGATGAACAGGTATAGCCTTGTAACTACATCGATATATTTCATAAAATGTCTGCCGCGAAACTTTTAATTCTTCGCTCCAAAGGAATCTTAATGTATCTGTAAGATTCGATGGCATATCGAAACCTAACTTCTTTAAATCTTCTAAAAACCAAAACCAATGATCGTCATCTTCGTGGGTATGTTGGTTGACAAGAGCTTTAATTGGATCGTTTGTTGGCTCATCTCGCAAAACATATTCATTTAATTCTCTAAAGCACATTACAAAAGGTGCAAAACAAGGTGCAAAAGCAAGTCTTTGCCTAGGAGGAATACTTTTATCTTGCAAAAATTCAAAAAATTCTGACTTAGCATACTCTTGCTTTTTCATCTCAATATGTGCAAGAACTTCTTTCATTTCTATTACTCCTTATTTATTTCAAACTGCTTACATAGCAAAAATAAAAACGAACCGTAGCGGGTAGCTAGCAATCTGTAAACTTTATTTCAAGTTATCTTAATAAAGATTTTAGATTTTAAAATTATGAAAATATAGATGCTTAGATAACATATTTAATATTTATTTAATGTTTATTGAAAATTTAATCATTTATGCTTATTTATTTGAGATTCCCAGGTTTTAAATTGAATTAAAGATAAAATCATAGAGATATGTAACTACTCAATTTGATTTAGTAAGTATATATTCATTTTTTATTGATATGAATTACTGTTTTTATTAAAAAAATAATTTGTATAAAAATTTAGTGAGAATGGTATTTAATTTTGATTTAAATTTATTCAGTATACTTACTCAATCAAAAAATTGTATTTATTCTTATTCATATCGGCAAAAAAAAATGACCGTTCCACAATTAGCGAACAGCCATTTAGTATTAATGAAAAATAATTGTTCTGACGGGACTTAAGCATTATGGACAAAAAATTATGCTGCCCTCAAACTCCTTTAAATAAAAGAAGCGAAAATCTAATTCCTTTTACGGTTGCCGATCGCCTGCTAAACTCACTTGAGAGCCATCAACCATTGATTGCTGCAAAATCGAAGTATTAGCGACAGAGTTATTCGCCAACGTAAATAAAGGATTTGAAAGAATTCCAGCAATAGAAGTGGCAATTAAAGTTGTTACCAAACCTATTTGTAAAGGTCTTAATCCAGGCAAATTCCAACTAATTGGCGGATAGTTCTTAACTGCATCCGACATTTCTTGAGGTTCCTTTACTACCATCATCTTGACGACGCGAATGTAATAGTAAATAGAAACCACGCTGGTAACTAACCCCAATAAAACTAAACCGTAAAGACCTGCTTGCCAACCTGCCCAGAATAGGTAAATTTTACCAAAGAATCCAGCTAAAGGAGGGATTCCTCCCAAGGAAAGCAAAGAAAGGCTTAATCCCAAGGTTAAAAGTGGATCTTTCTGATATAAACCAGAATACTCGTTAATTTGGTCGGTTCCCGTCCGTAAGGAGAACAGAATTACGCAGGTGAAACCGCAAAGGTTCATAAACAGGTAAACTAGCAAGTATAATAACATGCTGGAATATCCTGCTTCAGTGCCAGCAATCAAGCCAATCATCACAAAACCAGCTTGGGCTATGGATGAATAAGCCAGCATTCGTTTCATACTATTTTGAGCAAGGGCAACCACATTACCCAATATCATACTCAATACCGCCAGAGCGGTGAACACAAATCTCCACTCACCAGCGACAAGGGGAAATACTGTTGTCAGCAAACGGATAGCTAAGGCAAAACCCGCAGCTTTAGAACCCACCGATAAAAAAGCAATTACCGGAGTTGGAGCCCCTTCATATACATCTGGTGTCCATTGGTGAAAGGGAGCAGCAGAAATTTTAAAACCTACACCTGCAATTACAAACACCAAAGCAATCACTACACCCAATGATTGCCCTAGGTTTGCAGCTTCTATGCCATCAGCGATCGCACTTAGTTGAGTTTGTCCGCCGGATAAACCGTACAGCAGGGAAACACCGTACAAAAATACTGCAGTACTAGAAGCGCCAATCAATAAATATTTCAGTGCTGCTTCATTGGAACGCGGGTCACGCTTGGTATAACCTGTTAATAAATAGGAGGAAATACTAAGAGTTTCTAAGGAGATGAAAATCATCACCAACTCATTGGCACCCGATAGAAACATTGCTCCAAGGGTAGCGGTAAGCAAAATAGCGATGAATTCTGCTAAAGCTGTACCACTTTGTTCGACGTAGCGAATTGACATCAAAATAGTGACAGCGGCAGACAAAGCAATAATACCGCGAAACACGATGCTAAGATCATCGCCATTAAACGCTCCAATAAATGATATGGGATTAACATTCTCCCATTGAAAATACAAGGCGACGATAGAAGCGAGTAAACCTGTAAGTGCCAGATATCCAATCCAGCGCGAGGACGAACGTCCTAAAATCAAGTCTACGATCAAAACCCCTAAAAAGGTGATAATTACAATCCCCTCTGGTACTATCGTTCCAGCATTTAACTGGGATGCAAGATTAACAAAATCCATGAGATATATAGGTTTCGACTATTAGACTTTCAAACTAACTGTGTTAATTCTATTGTTTTTTCCTAAATATTCACCAAAAACCTGTGACGGATGGGCAGATTCAATCTCTAAATTCAGTAAACAAAACGATTAGGCTACTTTTCTTGCTATGAGAATACTTATCCGTGATTTTTATAGGCAAGGTAAAGCGATCGCAGAATCTGAAATGAAATAGAGCTTTACTTAGCAGGGACTTCTCAATTCATAAAACGATATTGCTATTACAGGACATAAAGGTACGGACACGCTTCGCGTTCAGCTTTGCTGCGGCTAATGTACTACAATGTTTTAAGGTTTTGGCTTTATATAATTTAGCTGCACATAAGCTTAATGGCTCAAAATATACGGTCAACTTTCCATGAGTACTTAGTAGGATACTTAGGAAATAACTTAAGTCCTTACCAGATAAAGAATTAGCCTAATATAAATAATAAGGGACATTCCATTTGTGGCTTGTCCCTACTTAATAACAGTATTTAGTTAACCATTAAAAGCTAATACCTTACTTAGTTAGTAGTAGGTAAACTTGTCAGTCAATTTAACGCGCAAGGGAATATCTCCCTCTCTATGAAGTGTGGGCAAGGCAGACATCACTTCCTACGTTACCGAGAGCATGGATTTTTTATCCCTCAGTAGACTTATACAGCCGTTCTGTACGCGCTTCAAGATATTTACTTATTTGCGAGTCTCCTGATAACTACTTGGTTTTCACCTATCAATCAAGAGATTGCTTGCTAATTATTATAATTTAAGCAAAAACTAAGCATAAAATACGCTACAAAATGTTGATAGCCGTTTACAACTGTTAAGTCTTGACCACAAAAGCGGTACCAAAACAGTACCTAGGTCAGAACTCTAAATACTTTCTAATTTATCGCAGTTCACACCATAATTAAGACGAGGAGGGAACTGTGATATTTGCTTAAATATGAATAATATTTAGTAACTATTATCTACTGAGGTTTCTACTACCAGTGCGTCCGCCTCTATCCTCCCGTGGTCTTGCTTTATTAACTTTCATTACACGACCCATCCACTCGGCACCATCGAGGGCTTCAATCGCTTTAGCTTCTACCTCTTCTGATTCCATTTCTACAAAGCCGAAACCTCGCGGTTTGCCAGTTTCCCGATCGGTAGGTAATTGAACACGCTTTACAACACCATACTCCGCAAATACATTACTAAGGTCTTCCTGGGTGACCTCGTAGGATAAATTTCCAACGTAGATTGACATGAGACTCTCCAAAATCCAACCATATAGAGGCAACATACGGAGAGCTGCTTGTGACATTTACTTAATAACAAGAACAGAACCACCGAACGTACTTCTCCTGCATTATCCTACCACAATTTTTTTATTTGCTTGGCTTATTTTTAATGGAAAGAATTTAGAATATTTTTCCCTGAATGGGTGATACAAAAATAAGCATCAGCTTTTACTATATTATTGATAGTCTAATTCAATTGTTTTTTTGAACGCTAACTTGCTTAATGTAATAAATGAACTGAAATTTGAAAAACATTTATCCGAGATTTAATTTCTGAAAGTAGCACTTGCTGACCGCTATAAAATTTATGCTTATCAAGGGGGTGGCAGTTCAAACTAAAAACTGAACTGGTTTTTGAAATCATGTATTACCTATAAAAGCGGGGAATATCGAGCTTGTAGATTAGGTCGATTAAACAGTTTTTTTATATTCCTAATGCCAACAGGAATCAGGTTATGTTGAAAAACACTCAATAAATCAAGTTTCCCAAATACAACAGTCATTTCAGACTTTTGTCCGACTAACTTATGAATTATAGGAATTGCCGCAACTGACATATTTTCTTGTAGGGGCATATGAGCTTTTGATTGATTTTTAAGAAAATAATCAGCTTTTACTCTCAGCCACCAACCTGAGTATTCTGATAATTGGGTCCATTCCTGAATTAGTTAGAATTTCCAATAATTTGGCATTGTAATAATTTTTGTAATGGCTGCACTGTAATCATGTTTTCTCTAGGTAAGCCTATTTAAAATGAGCTACATATCCCCGTTCTTGTGATTAGCATTCGCGTCATCATTCACAGTGTTTATTTTCCTTTGCGAAAAAAATAAAACTATCGACCTGATGTGCCATTAACCAATAAAAACACGTAAATATCATAATTATCGTTTGTATAAAATTGCATATATTCTGAAATATGGTGCTTATATTCAGTTAAATAGTCAAAAATGAATAAAGTACTTATTTAAATTTTATTTTGGCACAATACTAAATATTAACAAAAAAACAGCAAAATATGAAAAATTGTAAAATAGACTTGTTAAAATCCCCCACAATTTTTATACGTCAGACCTTGAGCTATGTTCAATCGTTTTCATTTCCATCGCCTAAAACAGCAGTTAATACAAATGTTAGTCGCCAATTATGTCCAAGATAAGTTAAAGATTGAACAGGACTGCTTTCCTTGATAACCCGATTTAAATCTCTTGCCTTTGGGAGGTGTTTCTATCGCCTTTTGCAAAAATTCGGGGCTAAAAAACTCAGCAGAGAAGGAATTATAACTTCGGTCAAAAAATGTGCAGACCTCAAAACAGGTTAACTCATGATGTATCCGGAATAAGCAGTTCTGATTAATAAGCCGACCCCTAGCTTGAATTGCTACCGGAAAGGGTTTTTAATCAAGTCAAGAAGGCATAATGTAATATTTATTACTTTTTAGTCCTCGATGAAATTTTATCTTGACATTCACAATAGATTGTCCCACTTTGACTATTTAGCTTAGCAGCTATTTTTTCTTTAAATTTCCATGTCAACTCTCGTTATTGTCGAATCTCCGACCAAAGCTAAAACTATTCGTAACTATTTACCATCAAATTATCGAGTAGAGGCTTCTATGGGTCATGTACGTGACTTACCACAGTCAGCTAGTGAAATTCCCGCCGCTGTCAAAGGAGAGCAATGGGCACAGTTGGGAGTGAACGTAGAAGCTAATTTTGAACCGTTATACATAGTTCCCAAAAGCAAAAAGCAAGTCGTCACCCAGCTAAAGGAAGCGCTAAAAGAAGCGACTGAACTGATTTTGGCAACTGACGAAGATCGCGAAGGGGAAAGTATCAGCTGGCATTTATACCAATTGCTGAAACCAAAAGTTCCGACAAAGCGGATGGTATTTCATGAGATTACCTCTGAAGCAATAAAAAAAGCGCTGAAAAATACCCGCAATGTAGATGAACAATTAGTTCGCGCCCAAGAAACGCGAAGAATTTTAGACCGACTCGTAGGTTATACTCTCTCACCTTTATTGTGGAAAAAAATTGCTTGGGGTTTATCAGCCGGAAGAGTTCAGTCTGTAGCCGTGCGGTTATTGGTAAGGCGGGAACGGGAACGTCGTGCTTTTAATCAAGGTAGCTATTGGGACTTGAAAGCGACTTTAATTCCTCCATCTAATAAAGGAAATAAAGAACAATCATTTAATTCGGTTTTGGTAACTTTGGGGGGAACTAAGCTAGCTACTGGTAGCGACTTTGACTCTGATACCGGGGAAATTGCCACAGGCCGTAAGGTTGTTCTACTCAATAAGGAGGAAGCCGAAGCTCTTAAAGAACGGTTAACGAATAAAACTTGGAAGGTTACAAACCTTGAAGAACGTCCCGTAACCCGTAAACCCGCACCTCCCTTTACTACTTCCACCCTGCAACAGGAATCTAACCGTAAATTGCGACTTTCTGCACGAGATACAATGCGGGTTGCTCAAAACCTTTACGAACAAGGTTACATTACCTATATGCGTACCGACTCGGTGCATTTGTCCGAACAAGCAGTAACTGCGGCTAGAAACTGTGTAGAAACGCTTTACGGCAAAGATTTTTTGTCTCCCCAACCGCGAAAATACACAACAAAATCTAAAGGCGCACAAGAAGCACACGAGGCAATTCGTCCGGCTGGAAGCAGCTTTCGCACGCCTCAGGATACCGGTTTGAGCGGTAGAGAACTCCAGTTGTACGATTTAATTTGGAAGCGTACAGTTGCTTGTCAGATGGCAGATGCCAAACAAACTCAAATCACTATGCAATTACAGGTAGAGGATGCAGGTTTTCGATCTTCGGGTAAGCGAATTGATTTTCCAGGGTTTTTGCGCGCCTATGTGGAAGGTTCAGATGATCCAGAAGCAGCATTGGAAGATAAGGAAGTAATTTTACCCGATCTCAAAGTAGGCGATAATCCAAACTGCAAAACACTTGAAACTATAGGTCACGAAACCCAACCTCCTGCCAGATTTACTGAAGCGACTTTAGTGAAAACCCTAGAAAGTGAAGGAATCGGTCGCCCCAGTACCTACGCCAGCATTATCGGCACTATTGTCGATAAAGGGTACGCTCAATTAACAAAAAATGCTTTAGTTCCTACATTTACGGCTTTTGCTGTCACTAAGTTGCTGGAAACGCACTTCTCGGACATCGTAGATCCCAGCTTCACCTCAAAAATGGAGCAAACCCTCGACGATATTTCGACCGGAGAAGCTGAATGGTTGCCTTACCTGGAAAAATTTTATCTCGGCGAAAAAGGCTTGGATACTTTGATTAAGGAACGAGAAAGCCAAATTGATACGAATACATCCAGAACTGTGGATTTGAATATCCCAGATGTTAAAATCCGCATTGGTAAATTTGGTGCTTATCTAGAAGCCGAAAATGGGGATGATGTAGTTACAGCTTCTATTCCTAAAGACTTAACTCCAGCAGATCTCGACCCGGAAAAAGTGGAGAAACTGCTCAAACAAAAAACAGAAGGCCCCGACCAAGTAGGTATTCATCCAGAGACTGCACAACCAATTTTCATGTTGATTGGTCCTTATGGTCCCTACGTACAATTGGGTGAAAAATCCGAAGAAAATCCCAAGCCAAAACAAGCTTCCCTACCTAAAGGTGTAAAGCCAGAAGATGTAACAGTAGAAAAGGCTGTTGGTCTTTTATCGCTACCCAGAAAATTAGGACAACATCCAGAAACTGGCGCTAGCATCCAAGCAAATCTGGGACGCTTCGGACCTTATGTTGTTCATAACGCCAAAGAAGGAAAAGACTACCGTTCTTTAAAAGCTGATGATGATGTATTGAGTGTCACTTTAGAAAGAGCATTAGAGTTGTTATCCGAACCTAAAAAGGGACGTGGTAGCAGAAGCAAGTCGAAAAAAGCATTGCGGGAACTGGGCTCTCATCCCGATAGTTCCGAACCTGTGAATATCTATGATGGTCCTTATGGAGCTTATATTAAGCACCAAAAAACCAACGTCAGTATTCCAGAAGGTGAAACTGTAGAAAGCATAACTTTAGAGAAAGCACTAGAATTATTAGCTAACAAAGCACCGTCTAGCAAATCAACTCGTAAAACGAGCAAGTCGAAAACGAATAGCACTAAATCAAAGAGTTCGGGAACTAAATCAAAAAAGAAAACTGAAAAAAATTAGCGAAGCGTGCTTCCATTAATATTCAATAGTCTGGATGTCCTCACTCTTTCGGACTATTGATTTTCAACTATTGGTCGATAATACCGGTCACAAAATATCTATTAAAGAGTCCGAGGTCGCCCCACCTGTGGCGAATGTGATAATCTAAAAGAAGAAAGGAGTAACACGCTAATAGTCAAATTTTCTATTGAACTTGCTTAAATTTTCCTAATTTAAGTGTCTGCTTATGTTACTTTCATTCTAATTTCTGGAGTTTTATACTTAAAAACAATGGGGTGAGCTAGACCTTGGTTAATGCCTATAGACAATAAGAAGTTTACTTTCTTGGCAAAATTTGCAAAGCATACCCTCCGAGTCAAACCTTAGTTGAATCGCTAACTTTTAACAAGTTGTATGAAGTTCTGTGTCCCACGGACATCAGCTATGGATTGTGATTTATTCCCCAAACAGGGAGTGCGTATCATCATTATTTATCAACTATTAGTACTATTTTCAGTGAAAGTAATCGGATAAAAGGCTCGCTCTTCTAAGGTGACTTTTGGTAAATTAATATTAGTCCCCCAGTTGATCCTTGGAGGCTTTAAACGGACGTGAAGGAAGTATAAGACTACTGCAATTGGTAGGAGCATCTCGTGAAACGTCAACGAGCGTGAAATACAGCAATGTTAGCGTAAGAATCACCACCTCTTATGTTTGGTGGGGATGTTAAATTTGAGTTGTTATCTCAGGAGCGTTCAGTTAAATGGATTATATCGAAAAGGTGCTCGAAAAGCTGAAAGAGTTAGCACGGGAGCTGATTGATGCCCTTTTAGGGCCAGAAGCTGAGCCAGAACCAGAATTAATTCCAATTCCTGTAGATCAGCGTTCTCGTCGTGGTAGATAGCTCAAATGCTCGGGAGGTAACCGTACCTTCCTTGAGCATTTTAGTGCTGCACGGACCAAATCTGAATTTACTGGGACAGCGAGAACCAGAAATTTACGGTTCCCTTAGTCTTGCTGACATTAATGCTCTACTAATAGAAGAAGGGCGTTCTTTGTCAGCTAAGGTGTCTCCCGTGCAGTCTAATCACGAAGGCGCTTTAGTGGATGCGATTCATGATGCATTATTCAAGTATCAAGGCATCATTATTAATGCTGGGGCTTATACCCATACGAGTGTAGCATTACGAGATGCGATCGCAGCGGTGAATATACCGACGGTAGAAGTACATTTGAGCAACATATATCGTAGGGAAGAATTTCGACATTATTCATATATTGCACCAGTAGTAGTTGGACAAGTTAGTGGCTTTGGCGCGAAAAGCTATCTTTTAGGATTACAAGCTTTAGTAAATCACCTCAGACAGCCTTAATTTAGGTATTAAGAACTGAGAATATTTTTGCGGATTTTTTCACGAGTTCTTAATTACTGACTATCAGTGATAGTTTTTGATCAACACTATCATTTAACTTCTGGAATTTCCCAAAAATTCCGTTACAGTGTTGATGCGAATGGTAGTTATAACATCATGAGATATTTGACTTAGTCCTTAGTAACTATATGCGCTATTCACTTACAAGTAGAGTTCGAGGTACTTTGTTGGGAGGTTTACTCGGACAAAGTTTAGCTGCAACAGAAGGTGTAGAATCCTATGATTGGAACTCTCGGGTAGTTCAAAGCATGGAAAGCTTGATTGTGCAGGGCGGATTTGATGTAGATGAATGGAATAAATCAAACCCCGGGCAATGGAATGTAGAATTATCTTGCAATCTGATGTTGGTAAAAGTAATTTTAGCAACTTTACCTATAGCATTATTTTTTTACGAAAATAAGATAAAACTACGAGAAAACTTACTCTTGGCGATCAAAAATAATAATGACTCCAATATAAGGGACGGGGTATTAGCAGTATGTTATCTTATCGCTCAGTCATTAAGTGAAAAAATTAATCCCAATACCCTTGTTGCAGAAATAAATTCTTTTATCGGCGAAACTACAACCGACTTACCAATAAAACTACAACAAGTCAACAATCTAATAGTTAAAAATGGTGGATCGACAGAATTACAAAATTGTTTGGGAAAAGAAAATAGTATAAGTAATATAATCGCTGTAGCTTTTTATTCCTTTGCAAATACTAGAGAAGATTTTCGCCTTACCTGTTTGCAAGCGATTCAATATAAATACGATTCACAGGCTTGTGGTGCAATAGCAGGTGCAATATCTGGGACTTATAACAGCATGGCTGGTATACCCATAACTTGGCACTTAGGATTAGATGAGGCAAAATTAGCACAATGGGGATTCACTAGCTTTTCCCAGATGGTAAAATTAGCTGATGCACTTGTAGCTGTATGGTCCGGGGCATATCGCGTATCACCACAACTTTTAGATAGGAAGGAGGCTAGAGATAAAGATTTAATTTTTTCTCCTAATGAGGCAATTGCAGCCCCATATATCATTCGTTTGCGTTAACTATATTTATCATCAGTCAACTCTGTACCAACCCCGTTCACGTTTACATAATTAAGATAGTTAAAAATCTTTTTCTAGCTAAAAACTATACTTGTTACGGAGTAAACCCAGGATTTACATCAAATGGTAACTATGATGTCAGCAAATAGCTTGAAGCCTGCTTCGGTTCGGAATTTTTTGGCGTTCAACCATTCTTATAAGCAACTGCGCCCGTAGGTGATGAAAACGCAGCCATTTTTTAAGTCCTTGACTCAAGCAACAGCTACCTGGGGACGACGATACAAAGCGCTACGACGCTTATGGGTATCTAAAACAGTTGACACAAATCAGTATAAAAAATCCTTCCGCTCCAGGTCCATGGTAAAGTCGGTTAAAGCTAAATGTGGTATTTACGAAGCTTTTTGGGGCTTTATCCCTCAACATTCTTTGGTTGTATTTGCGATTGCGATGGTGACCATAACAGGATTGCTTGGGCATAAATTATACAGCCAGCCGCAGTTACAAGAAGGAACGATAGCCAGTGAGATAATTGTTGCGCCTTATACCGCGACTATAGAAAATAAACAGCAAACAGAAATACTCCGCCAAGCTGCCAGAAACAATTCTCGGCAATGGTTAATGGTGGATAAACGAGTTAACGAAACAGTTGAGCAGAATTTACGACAATTACTGCAACAAGGAAACGAAATACGTACAATAACTGGTTCTTTTCCTTTTTTTGACACTGAGGTATTGCGTCTTGGGACTCAGAATTACTTGCGTTCTGCCCCTGAACAAGAATGGAAGCAATTATTACTATCCGTGGAAGATGGTAATCAAAATATTGCTAGGGGGCAAAAACCCAAGCATATAGTTGTAGTAAATGAAACCGATAATTCTCTTACAGATACCTCAAGTATTGAAACAAAAACGAGAAATTCCAATTTCAAAGAAGCGCTAAGTCAATTACAGTTATATCGCGCCAGAACATCTCTTCCCAATTTGCAATCGCTGATTAGAAAAATAGAAGAAACACGACAACTATACGCTCAGGCCAAAGCAAAGCTTGCAGAAATTAGCATTTCAAAGCCAGAGGGAATAGTATACGAAGACACCAGCATACTTGACTTTAGCGATGACGAATGGTCCAAAATCCAAATGGGTATTGTGCAAAGTGCTCAATTAATCCTAGCCCAAGGGATTCATCCAGGATTACCCCAAGAAAATTTGGAGTACGTAATTAACCTGCATCTACAAAAGTCGGAAACATTAGTACCAAAAGATGCTAGACTCTGGTCTACTAAGTTATTAATAAGCGTTTTAAAGCCTAATTTAAAGGAAGACAAACAACAAACGGAATTACAAGCCTCAAAAGCAGCGGCCAAAATACAGCCGGCAATGGTAATAGTTGAAAAAGGTCAATTAATTGTTAGAAAAGGACAAGAAATTACGGCTTGGAATTTAGCGGTATTAGAAAACTATCATTTAATTCGCCGCGAAATTAATTGGCTGGGCTTAATGTACCTCGGAAGCGGAGTTACAGCAGCGATTGGAATTTATGCCTTAGTAGAAAGGCGCTTGAAGATTCGATTGCGTCAAAGCGATAGATTATTAGTATTATTACTGACAATATCGTGCCCATCATTACTAATTTTCAGCATACCTTTTACAACATGGAGCGCCGTAGGTTTGCTATTGGGTAGCTTCTACGGACGCACTTTAGGTGTAACAGTAATTGGATTGCTATTGACTTTATTGTTACCTATGAGCATGGATGTAGGCAAAACAGCGATTATAGCTGGTGCTGCAGGAGGAATACTCGGTTCATGTATGGCGCAACGCCTACGTTCTCGCGAAGAATTGGCAGTATTGGGCTTTGGAATTTCTTTAACTGAAGGCGGTGTGTACTTATTACTGAAAGTGCTATTGGGTACCGCATTTACCCCTACTTCTTACCTTGTATTTCAGGAAGCTGGATTATTAGCTTTATCTGGCTTGGGCTGGAGTATTGTTGCTTTGGGATTAAGTCCCTATCTAGAGAAACTTTTTGACTTAGTTACTCCTATACGTCTGGCAGAACTTGCTTCTCCCAACCGTCCGTTACTCAAACTACTGGCTACAGAAGCCCCTGGAACATTTCAACACACCTTGTTTGTAGCTACCCTTGCCGAAGCTGCAGCAAAAGAACTTGGATGTAACGTTGAGTTAGTTAGAGCCGGAACATTATATCACGATATCGGCAAAATGCACGACTCTATGGCATTTATCGAGAATCAAATGGGAGGACCAAATAAGCATGAAACAGAAATTAATGACCCCTGGATCAGTGCTGATGTGATAAAAAAACATGTAAGTGCAGGATTAACTATGGCAAGGAAACATAGTTTACCTACGGCCATACAAGCGTTTATTCCAGAGCATCAAGGAACAATGCAAATTGCTTATTTTTATCATCAAGCTCAGGAACTAGCTAAGGATAATCCAACATTAGAAATCAAAGAAGAAGATTTTCGTTACGAAGGTCCGATTCCTCAGTCACGTGAAACTGCAATTGTCATGCTAGCTGACTCTTGCGAAGCTGCATTACGGTCTCTTCGAGATGCTACTCCAGAAAAAGCCTTGAATATGGTTAATAATATTCTACGAGCTAGATGGAAAGATAATCAACTCTTGGATTCTGGCTTAACACGCCAAGAAATGTCGAAAATAGCTGAAATCTTCGTCAAAGTTTGGCAGCAATTCCACCACAAGCGGATTGCTTATCCTAAAATGAAAGCGAGAAGCTAGAGAATCGGGCATCAAGAGATACGATATATCATCTCTCTACAACATCAGGACTTACCCAATTGTCACAACACCCTGGTTGGTGCCGTACACTCATCGCCTTATTATTTCATTAACAATTAGTCAGTGTACGAGCACCCTACAAGCAAAATATGCCAGTTGCGGCCATTCCTAAACATTTTGAAAATAAACGAACTGACAAAGCCGACTAAAATTCGCCATAACCAATCATAAATATACTAATTACCAGAACATAGATTCAGTCAGTTTAGAACCACCTGCCTTTGCTCCTAACCAAGAGTGAAGTGTAGAAAAAATAACTACTAATGGGACTGAAGAAAAGTGAACAATTCGCAATGCTTGCCAGCTTCCAAACATTTCTACGATCCAAGGGAATTGAGCCGGCTTATATATTCCTATTCCCGTAAACAGTGCCAATAACAAAATAGGAATAATGCTTGTATATACGATACGATGCCAAGCATAAACTAAACGTTGGGAATTTTTGGTTTTCTGTAAAGCTTTTAAATCTTTGCTACTAACAAATCTATGTCGCCATCTGCGACTAATAAAAACGTAAATTCCGTACCATAAAAGGTTTAGTGAGAATACCCACATTCCAGCAAAATGCCAATGCCTTCCTCCGGCAAGCCAACCCCCCAAAGTAAATATTGGGGGAATATGTAAACCCGCACGCCCACCAAAAACTGGGTTCGCATTGTAAATTTGTAATCCACTACTGAGCATAGTAAACAAACTGACAATGTTAACCCAATGAAATATTCTAGCAGGTATTGCTTGAGTTGGTAATTTCTTTTTTGAAGAAGATCTAGTAAGAGTCATATTTTGAAGACACTAAACAAATCAACTACAAATAAATGTAGTGGCTATCATAATCTAATTTGTCACAATTTGACCTATTAAAGAATATATTTTCAAAAAAATCGGTTTTCAAGTTAGCTTTGGTTTAATATACCCAAGTTGAGATTGTTCCTTGAGAATATGATACAACCAGTTAATTTGGACAGATTTTTGCGCATAAAAAGTTACATGAAAATTAATAGACTAAATCTATATAAGTAGGTAGGCATAAATAAATAAAACTATGTAAAGGAATCTAAATGACCTATCTTAGCTTACTCCTGCTTACTATTCATTCCTCCCATGTCATGGGTGCCCGTCATAATGATTATTTTTCCCACGTACCTAATTACTTACAGAGTTACGAGACTTTTAGAATCAGCTAGTTTATTGAAATATTTTCTAATTTCACGAAGCGGCTTATTACCGGATTGCTATATAATTTAACATCAAAATAATATCAGATTGTTTAGCTATTGATGATTTTATAAAAAAAGCGGGTTGAACTCCCGCAATAAAATCACTTGTAGATTTCAACTTGTAAATTTACACTCTCTGACTAGAATGCTCATTCTTAGCTTTTCTCAAAATAAGTTTATCAAAGCTTTACCTACAATCATAAATCTATACTTTGCACTAAACCAAACTTAGGATATAAGTTCGTAGGTAAATCACCACCTTTAGGTTAGACTGACTTACCCTTCAAGTCAGTCAATTTGTTTTCCAAATTGCTTAAATTACCTATTGTATTGATGATATACTACCGGCAAATACTTGAGTGATAACCTGGTAATATGAGCGCCAAGCTATAATTTAACTGAATTTTGACAAGTACTTGTTAAGCTTTTTCTTGCTTCACAAGTTGCATTTTATTCGATTGTACATTGCGAAATTCTACGCCTCTGCAGTATCTTTATTTGCTCCGTGATAGTTTTCTTTGATTAATCTTATGTAAGTGCGATAAGGTATATAGTCTACTGGTTCATATCCATGAAAGCGCAATATTAAAACACAAGCCCATGAATATTTCCGGGCAAGAATTGCTTTAATAACTTCTTCAATTTGTTTATTATTCATTGCCTTCAATTTTGCTCACAGCTAATTAAATATGCTTAATTGAGTCAGAGAAAACACATTTTAGGTATATTAAATCTTTCTACTATAAAGTTTATATTTTTGTGGCAGTACTATTCGATCATTTTTGAGAATCTTTATACAAAATTCATAATTATTTTACCCGTTCATTTTTTTTATAATCATCAATTTAGCAAAGCATTATTTTAATTCTATTTTTACAATCACCAAGTACTCGATTTAGATTAATAATTCAGGCATATAAGAATAATAAAATTTTTATTAAATATTACAAAGGTTTAAATCAATAGAGAAATATCAAATATTTATGAAATTTTATACATGGCTATTTGTTAAATTATTTACTGAAGCTTGAATCACATTTCAGTTCTTTTGTGAAACTTAAGTAAATTAGAGTAATTAAACTTATTTATGCTTAATTAGATAATAGTATATAAGCAAATTTCCATAAAATACAAACAGCGTAATAACTAATTCTGAATACTGAAAATCAATCAGCTAGTACACCACGGCTTAAATAAGGCAACCATTAAAAATGGCTGAAAAGCTCAAAAAATCAAACTTCTTACTTCTTACTTTTTACTTCTTACGAACGCAAGCGGTACTAGTGAAATATACTATCAACAAGAATTTGATTTACACTTAATAAGTTATAAATCATAAAATAAAAAATTATGCCGGGGGTTCGACCCCTTCATGAATTATATTTTATTTAGTACAAGGCATATTCTTTAACATTATCGTAAAGAATTATTTAGGTCTCAATTTAAATCTATAATATGTATTATTACTGGCAATAATCTTACTGTTGTGAAAAACATATAACTCTGTTTCTAACTAACTACTTAATAATTGATTTGTAAATATAACGGTAAAGTAGCTATAACCCATTTCATTCGTTAGTGTAGCCAGTTCAGTAGTTTATATGGGTATTTCACACAGCGAAACTCGCTAACTAAATACTTAAAATTTGTATAGCAACTTACTTACCTATGAAATAATTTCTATTAGTGTTTGGTAAATAATTTTTGTCTCGGTAAGTTACCGCCAAAACTTCTGACACGAGCACAACGGTTAAGTCACAAAGCCGCCGAGCCTTAAATTAAGATTCGATCTCCAGATTTCCGTTCAATACCAGAAGTACACCTATAATGAGTGAAAATATTCTTAAATGGAGATTGTATCGTATCTTACATCTATCCGCATAAGCCATGAAAACTTTAAAGCCGACAAATAGAGCCACATTCTTTTATTTGATTTGTATGGCTAAATTAGGCTTCCATTATTAATACTTGGTAATATCAACACATCAAATACTATTGATATGAGATACAAGTTAGAGTAAGGGTAACTACCGAATTTTTACTCAGATCCAACCACCAAACTCAATTAGAATTGTAAGTATTTTTTGGTAATTGTAAAAATCATAAAAATTAACAATTTATTTATCTAAAACAATCGGTAAAATTACTTTGAGCGATGTAGAGAATATTTATAAAGTATTAAGATTGAAACCATGCTGTTAATGCGATCGCCAAAGCATCAGCGGCATCATCGGGGCGAGGAATGTAATCTAAATTCAATTCTCGTGCCACAGCTTCTTGCACTTCGTATTTTTCAGCCTTGCCGTAACCAGCTAAAGCTAGTTTAATTTGAGCAGGTGCAAATTCTACGATCGGTATCCGATGTTGCCCTAAAACCAACATTATAATTCCTCTGGCTTGGGCAATCAAGATAGTGTTTGACATACGGTAAAAGAAAAATTTTTCAATGGCTACCAAATCTGGCTGGAATTGTTCGATTACAGTATGTAAATCATCGTAAAGAGTACATAGTCTTTGCTCTACTGGAGTATTGGAAGGGGTACTAATAATTCCAAAATCGAGTAATGCAATTGAACAAGCAGGCACCTGTCTTTGATTTGTGTGGCATATAATTGCTCCAAAACCTAAAATAGCTAATCCTGGATCTAATCCTAAAATTTTTCTTTGCATTTACTTTACTTTATTTTCATATATCAGAAGTGATTTTACTTAATTTTCTCGCTAAGTTAACTACATGAGTTTACTTCAATTGAAATTACAAATTGTAATAATTGAATACTTCGAGTTGAATACTCTTAGTGTAAATTCTCAATTAATTATTGTTTAGACCACTGTTTACGATTGCGATATGTCAATTGGTTTTCTCAGACAAGCTCTTAACGTCATGCAAAAACAGTCGCGCCGTCGCACTCCCCATCGAGTTAATCAGTGGTTTAAGTGGTTGTCGCCAGGGTTATCGGTAAAACGTTGGTTTCTAATGAGTATGGCAGGCGTAGTACTGGCAAGTCTGGGCTTCGCTATTTGGAGCGGATTAACACCAATTTATTGGGTCCTGGAGTTAGTTCGAGGCGTACTCTTATTAATAACTAATATTATACCTTACTACATCAGCGGACCTGTGGTGATGATTGGCGGTTTGCTGTTGCTACTTTGGGGACAAACCCGCACGGTAGGTTCGATTACTCGAGTATTACAACCAGAAGGTGATGAAGAATTAGTAGATGTACTCTTAGCCCATCGTAGATTGTATAGAGGACCAAAAATTGTTGTTATTGGTGGCGGCACGGGGCTTTCTACATTATTAAGAGGACTTAAAACTTACAGTGCGAATATTACTGCTATTGTTACCGTTGCTGATGATGGTGGCTCATCCGGGAGGTTGCGTGAAGAATTTGGCGTATTACCACCAGGAGATATTCGTAATTGTTTAGCAGCTTTGGCGGATGAAGAAAAGTTGTTGACAGAGTTGTTTCAATATCGCTTCAGTGCTGGAGACGGCTTAAGTGGTCATAGTTTTGGCAATTTATTCTTGACGGCGATGAGTGAAATTACTGGCGATTTAGAGCGAGCAGTCGCAGCCAGTTCCAAGGTACTAGCCATAAGAGGACAAGTACTTCCAGCAACCTTGAGTGATGTGCGTCTCTGGGCTGAATTAGCTGACGGTCGCCGTATTCAAGGTGAATCAAAAATTACAGAAGCTGGAGGTAAAGTAGTTAAAATTGGCTGCACTCCTGCAAATCCGCCAGCTTTACCCGCCGCTCTCAAGGCAATTAAAGATGCTGATTACATTATTATGGGTCCAGGTAGTCTTTACACCAGCGTGATTCCCAATCTCTTGGTACCGGAAATTGCAACTGCGATCGCTGCTACATCCGTACCTAAAATATATGTGTGCAACATTATGACTCAACCGGGAGAAACTCAAGGATACACAGTTGCCAATCACATACAATCTATCGATAAAGCTTGCGGACAAAAGCTGTTTGATGCGGTTTTAGTACATAAAAAGTCTCTCTCAGCCCGCGCTTTGATCCGCTATGCCAAAGAAAATTCCCATCCCGTATTTTTAGATCGCGAAGCAGTAAATCTTTGCGGGCGTAGAATAGTTTTAGCTAACGTGATGAATGAAGATGAAACAGGTTGCGTGCGTCACGATCATCAACGATTAGCACAAGTTCTCCTACGTTGGTATAGTGGAACCCCGAAAGGAATGCGAAAGTTGTACAAAATGTTCGCCAAAGAATCGGCTGTTAATTGATAATCCACTTCCTTTTTAGATCGAAGAGAGCAAGAAGTTGAAGCCGCTTTTCCTATGACTTGGGTAAGATAATATTTATAACTTTGACACTCTGGCTACCTAGAAGCACAGAGGTTATTTCAAGTGCAAACAGCATATCTTGAAATATCATTATTCAATTAGTTATAAAAGACTGACATCTCCAAAACCCAGGTCAATTTCCATGAAGAGCCTTATATTCTCTCTGAATCCCGGAGTATATTTTAAAGTATTGTAGTAAGTGAGCGTATAGCAATATTTAACCTCATTAAAAAGTGCCTCCTGGTTTTGCATCTCCTACCGAAAAAGCTGAGAGTGGCGGCATTTCCACAAATTTTAATAATTTCTATAAAAAATGAAAATTTTTCTAAAAGATGCACTGGCAACTCAACGTCTCGGTATAATTTTGGGTGAGACGCTAATTGCTAATAGTGTAATTTTACTAGAAGGTGATTTGGGCACAGGTAAAACTACCTTAGTACAAGGCATAGGCGAAGGTTTGGGTATTAACGAATCAATCGTCAGTCCCACCTTCACCATTATTAATGAGTATAATGGAGGGCGTTTTCCTCTTTACCATCTAGATTTATACCGACTAGAAGCTTTGGAAATAATAGCGTTAAACCTCGAAACTTACTGGGAAGGTATTGAGGTTTCGCCGGGAATAGTAGCTATTGAATGGGCACAACGGATGCCTTACAAGCCAGAATCTTATCTCACCATAAATTTAACTTACGAAAGCGAAAGCCGATACCTTGAGGGGGCTAACTCTGCTATGCGTTTGGCCGAAATCATCCCATTTAATTGCACTCTTAGTAGAGAAATTCTGGCTTTAGGCAAAGAATATCATTGTCAGTAGCAATAAATTCCCTTACAAAAGATGAACATTAGAGTATACTCCCACAAGTAATCTCAACTCCTTCTTTATTGTGTTTTATCTGCCACTTCCTCGTTCATCACAAAAGCTGCAATACATTGTAATTATAATCACCTTAATTCCTGCTAATTTATTTACAAAATAAAAAAACATAATTGATTTTCAAAGACTTATTTTATACTAATCTTACCGATTGATTAAGTATCATGCCTGCATCAAGTAACATTTAACGAAAATGTATAATACCTAACACTCAATAAATAAACTTAGTAATTTCTATTTTTTATCAGTAACTACTTAGATAAAGTCTTTTAGAAAGGAGTATTCATCATCTTTAGCAATTCACTCTGGTGCAACTTGTGTTTATTTTGACACTTTTATTTATAAGGTGCATGAGTGATTATTCGTAAGGGAAAATGCTAGTATTCTATTGAAAAAAATAAAGATAATATTAAATTAGGCTTTTATTCTTAAGTGGATTTGCATACTTATAATAGTTGTAGTATCCAGATCATTTAAGTTTGTCAAATGCAAAAAATACTGAAAACTTTTGATTTAAACTACAATTTACCTGATTAAGCATAGAATATATACTTAAATGTAAATATTGATTTAAAAAAAAAATAATAGTATAAATAACGACTTTTAAACGGAGTTTAGATTTTTTGAGTAAAAATATAGCGGTTTTCAAGCTTGGTTGAGTCAGAATCACCATTGCGGGAGAGGTGTTCTGCTTTTTTCTGGCTTCTTCATCAAGTCACTTGTTTAAAAGCCGCCCATTCGGGAAGCGAGAAACAGTAAGTCTTTATATTTTTAGTTGACTGGAAGTTTGTATCGGTACCCGTAAGAAAATATTTGGTTGAAATTCCTGTAATCCTTTGAAGATAAATAAAACGCTTGGTTGGACAACAACAAGCGCTTACAGAGATAAAAGCTTATACACGATCAAGTTTTACTAGTAATCGAGGTGACAGTAAGATTTCCTAGACTTGATTACCTGAAAGGACAAAATGTAAGTTGAATTTTAATGCTCAAATTTTAAAGGTGTGCCTCTAATTTCCGTATTTAATTTACCTCTGTCATAAACAATCTCACCACCAACAATAGTTGTTACTGGCCATCCCGTCAGATCCCATCCTTCAAAAGGACTCCAACCGCATTTTGTCACTAGTTCTTCGCGGCGGACTTTTTTTCGAGAATTTAAATCTACAAGCACTAAATCGGCATCATAACCGGCAGAAATAACCCCTTTATTAGGAATAGAATAAGCAGAAGCTACAGCAGTTGACATCCAGTTAACGACTTGGGCAAGAGTACAGCGCCCGTCTTCTACCGCAGTTAGCATTAAAGGCAAAGAAGTTTCGACTCCAGGCATACCTGAAGGAGTTTTAGGATAAGTTTGGGCTTTTTCTTCGAGGGTATGGGGTGCGTGATCCGTAGCAATGAAATCAATAACCCCATCTAGCAAAGCCTGCCAAAGTACTTCGTTATCGTCAGATGTTCGCAGAGGAGGATTCATCTGAGCCAAACTGCCCATTTTTTCGTAAGCAGTTGTATTTAAAAATAAATGTTGGGGTGTTACTTCTGCTGTTACCCAACTCGGTTTATCTTGACGCAGTAAATTTGCTTCTTCTGCTGTAGACATGTGCAGAATATGTAACCTACGGCGATATTTTTTAGAAAGTTTTAATGCTCGCTGAGTTGCGATCAATGCTGCTTGATTATCTTGTATCTGAGAGTGAATAGCTACATCATGAATATTTGCGAATTCTTCTCTACGTTGTTTAAGTCTGGTTTGATCTTCGGCGTGAACTGCAATTAAAATTTCGCCATTGGCAAATATCGCTTCTAATGTTTCTTGAGGATCTACTAGTAAAGGGCCATGCATCGAGCCCATAAAAATTTTGATTCCTGGTGTGGGGCTAGCGTATAACAATTCAGACAAGTTATCTGACGTTGCTCCAATAAAAAAGCCATAATTAACAAGGCACTTACTAGCAGCAAGCTGTAACTTATCATTTAAAGCTTCCTGACTAATGGTTAAAGGGCGGGTGTTGGGCATTTCTAGAAAAGAAGTGACTCCTCCCTTAGCACAAGCACAAGAAGCAGTAAACAAGTCTTCTTTGTGTTCTAATCCTGGCTCCCGAAAATGTACTTGTGGATCGATAACTCCTGGCAACAAAGTTAACCCATCAGCGTCAATTAAGCGGGTAGATGTTTCATCTATTATCTCTGATGCTGAAACTTTAATAATTTGGCGATCGCGCGTAAGCACATCCCCAACGATCGAGTTACCATCAGGTAAAATAATTCTCGCACGGCGAATTAGCAAACTAGGAGATGACATGAGGATACACTCACTTGAATAACAGCAAATTTTGACATACAGCTATGCTTATTGAAGTTAAACTGGTGAAATACAACACAGTGGCCACTATATGTTATTGGCAACGAAGAATGTTTAACTTTTCAATTACAAATAACTACGTCAAGGGTTCCCAGTAAAAATTTTTTTATAAAAAAAATTCTTATGGGTGCCCGTCAAGGGTTCCCAGTAAAAATTTTTCCGGAGAAAAAATTTAATGGGTGCCCGTCAACATGACAACATAACTCGTAACAGTATCTTTGTACAGTTAAGATAAACAAATACAGTCTCCCTAGAAATGGCTCTTTTTTTGGAGCATAATCTTAGTTCAACTTGAGTAATTACATGCAAAATCCAGTGTCTGATCGCCATTCTAACCAACAACCCGATAATTCCTGGTTTTTTGAATTAGGTAAAACAATCGGATTAAGCATCGTGCTTGCTC
>ERZ1740059.185-NODE-185-length-33788-cov-7.548098_pt1 | contig 33788 bp, 26 predicted proteins | sample MGYA00581744_ERZ1740059 | MGnify/ENA primary metagenome ERZ1740059 (study PRJEB43018, sample SAMN04849738) | marine metagenome | isolation source: floating plastic debris | place: Pacific Ocean | collected 2008-08-28 | study: EMG produced TPA metagenomics assembly... | reverse complement strand
TTGTTACCATTTGGAAGATGAAAGTTCCTTCCATGAAGTGGGATGAATTACCTTTATTTTGCTGGGCAATTTTAGCTACTTCATTATTGGCTCTTCTTTCTACACCAGTATTGGCGGCAGGTTTAGTACTGTTGTTATTTGATATTAATTTTGGAACCTCATTTTTTAAACCGGATGCAGGCGGTAATGTGATTATTTACCAGCATCTATTCTGGTTTTACTCCCATCCGGCAGTTTATTTAATGATTCTGCCTATTTTCGGAATTCTTTCCGACGTGATTCCGGTTCACTCACGCAAACCAATCTTTGGATATAAAGCGATTGTTTATTCTAGTTTGGCAATTTGCTTAGTGGGTTTATTCGTTTGGGTTCATCATATGTTTCCTCTTGACTAAAGTCACTTAAAATTTATAAATTGTTATTAGATAGACATTGTGAGCTATACACATTGTTTATTTTAAACAGTTTTTTAGGGAATAATTAAGGAACAGAGGTAATGAAAACAGACATCTACCAAGAAGCATTTAAAGATTTCGAGTCATCAGCTACAACAGACGGTAGTTACTTAGGTATAAATAAAGCAGCAAAAGAACAAGAATCACACATGAGAATAAAGGTACAGGAAAAGTTAAGAGAAGCTAATTTGAGGCTTAAAGAAATCCAAGCAAAGGTTTCTTTAACAATGAAAGGTAATGCGATACAGTTACGCGCTACACTACCACTCAAGCCAGGTGACACTAATATAGAAGGTAGAAAAACAAAGCAGTATCAGATATCACTTAATATTCCGGCAAACTTTGACGGATTAAAAACTGCAGAAGAAGAAGCTTATGAATTAAGTAGATTAATATCAAGAAAATGTTTTGAATGGAATGATAAATATTTAGGTTCTAAAGCAGCTAAAAATATTGATATAAATTTTGGAGAAATATATGAAAAATTTGAAGATATTTTTTTTAAAACAAGAAAAAGAGATATGAAAAGCGAACATACTTTGAGTGAATATAAAAAAGTCCTAAAGAGAAGCTTTGATTTTAAACTAATTGTCAATAGAAAAAATATTGAAAGTTCTATTGAAGAAATTAAATCTAGTAATAATAGATTTCAAGCGATAAAAGTAGCAAGCATTATCTGTAAATATTTAGAAATAGATATTGATTTTAAGGATCTTAAACTTCCTATTAAAGCTAAAAAAAGAGATATACCTCAAGATAAGATGATTCTCGATGGTTTTTATGCTTTTGAAAAATACCACGAATCAAATAGAGATAAAAAAAATCCTTATTTGAATACTTATTTAATATATAGATTAGCTTACGGTTTAATAGCCACTTATGGATTGCGTCCTAGAGAAGTATTTAATCAACCCGATATCGATTGGTTTATCAGTGAAGACAATATCGATAATACTTGGAAAGTTCATAATGATAATAAAACGGGAGCAAGAGAAGTATTACCTTTTATGTCAGAATGGATTGAATTATTTGATTTAAAAAATGAAGAGTCACTTGAAATGCTCAAAAAAAGAACTGATAAAGTGAAAAATTCATCACAGCTAACTATTATAGTAGATAAAAATTCTCAATGGTTTAAAAGAGTTGGATTAGCATTTAAACCTTATGATTTACGTCATGCTTGTGCTATTAGAGCGCACTTGCAAGGCATACCAATTAAAGCTGCGGCAGATAATTTAGGGCATTCGATAGAAATGCACACAAAGGTTTATCAAAAATGGTTTTCATTAGAAAATCGGAAGAAAGCCATTAAAACAGCTTTAAATGAAAAAGATGAGTTAGAAATGCTTAAAGCTAAAAATATTTATTTAGAAAACAAAGTAGAAATGTTGACCATGGAGCTAGAAAAATATAAATTGAATAATTTAATGGCATTATAGATATAATATTATTCATTAATTATAGAATATAAACCCTGAAATTAAAAATAGCTTCAGGGTTTATGTTTTTTATTGATACAGAATTAATATTAAAATAATTAATCAACGATTTAAACTAATGAAAACATTTATTTAGAGAATAAATAGTGAATATAAAAATCAATTTTTAACCTAGTTTTATTGATTTTTCGTTATTATTGAATATGTATTTAAGGAATATTTAGATAATCTTTATTAAGATAAACATTGAATATTTACAAACTAAAGGTTTTAATTGTTCATCATATGTTTACCAGCGGAACTCCCGGTTGGATGCGGATGTTCTTTACAATTTCTACCCTCCTCGTTGCAGTTCCTACTGGAATCAAAATATTTAGTTGGGTTGCAACTCTTTGGCAAGGAAAAATCCGCTATACTAGCGCCATGCTGTTTGCGATCGGCTTGTTGATGATGTTCGTTTTGGGTGGTATTGGCGGCGTTACTTTAGGTACTGCTCCCTTCGACGGACATGTCCACGATACGTATTATATCGTTGTTGACTGAAAGCTCTATATCCTCGTAAAGTGTTCACTGTAAACGTTTCAGATTAGTTAGTTGTTCAAGTTGAACATATAAAAATTAGTCAACAATTAGTCAACGCTTAGTCAACAGATGACAGATATACAGGGAAAGGTGTATAGCGACTTTACGCCACCAGCAACTACTGATGGGAGCTATCTAGGTACTCAGGAAAACGTAAAAGCAACAGAGAAACATTACCAAATGAAATTTGATGAAGAATTAGTAAAAATAAATCAGAGACTGAAATCTAGCAATACTAAAGTAACCATAGAATCCACCAGAGGGGGTTTACAGCTACGTGCTACTCTTCCACTTAAGCCTGGAGATACAGAAAAAACAGGCAGAAGCAAGAAGCAGTACAAGATAAGTTTGGCTATTCCAGCCAATTTTGATGGTTTAAAAACTGCTGAAGAGGAGGCTTACGAATTAGGAAAATTAATAGCTCGTCAAACTTTCACTTGGACTGATAAGTATTTAGGAGTGAAAGCTACCAAGGATAAAGGAATTACGTTTCGAGAATTGTACGAACAAATTGAGAAAAGATATTTTAAAACGAGAAAAAGAACTCTTAAAAGTGAGAATACTTTAGCTAGTAGATTGTGTGTCTATAAAAAACATTTTCTTGGAGATGAAGTAATTACTGGCGATCGCATTATTAAAAAAATTGTTGTTATCAATCTCCCTGGAGCTAGACAAAATGCAATAGTAGTAGGGAGGATGATAGCTAAGTTTTTAAAAATAAAAATTAATTTTACTGACTTAAAATTAAAGGCAGAAAAAAATGAAAGAAATATTCCAACCGACCAAGAAATTATTAAATGTTTTAATTTTTTTAGAAGTCGTTATGAAAATAGAAAAAGATTACGACAAGAATTTAGAAACAATTGGAAAATTTATCAATTGATTTATGGATTTTTGGCTGTCTATGGACTTAGACCGCGTGAAGTGCTTAACTGTCCAGATTTAAATTGGTTTACCTCCCCAGAAAATAAACACAATACTTTTAAGGTTCATAAATCAAATAAAACAGGTTCTAGAGAAGTGTTTCCCTTTGTTCCTGAATGGATTGAGTTGTTTGATTTAAAAAATGTAGAAGCAATAGAAATGCTAAAGCATTATTCATCTTCTTGGAAAAATCATCACGAATTACATCACAGAGTTGGTGTAATTTCTCTTAATTTTAAAAGAGCTTGTGTACCATTTAAACCCTATGATTTACGTCATGCTTGTGCTATTCGCGCTCACTTACAAGGGATGCCAATCAAAGCAGCAGCAGACAATCTTGGTCATTCAGTTGATATGCATACTAAGGTGTATCAACAGTGGTTTGGATTAGAAAACAGGCGTAAAGCATTTGAACAAACTTTTCAAGAAATGAATGAAAATGAAAAGTTGAAAGATGAGATTACTAAGCTGAGAAAGCGGATAGCTGAACTAGAATTAGAAAATGCTAGATTGCATTTAGAGAATAAAGTTTTTTAAGGTATGTCACCTACTTTTTGTAATCTTAAATTCATGTATTGAGCTATTTATTCTATGGAAAGCAAGAAACAGTTTTATCTACGCTTACTACGACGCTAGGAAAAAATAAAAGCTAATTTAAATAAGGAAGTTAATACCTGTCCCACTTCCACCATTAAACCAAATGTACGCAACAAAAACCTCTAAAACTCTTTTCTTCTCTTCATTAATTGGTATTTTCTAAAAAACCTTACCGTGAATCATTGGTGTGAAATCTTCTTTTTGTGATAACGACGATGGCACGTAAGACCGTTTGATAGACTGGATTTGGTTTTTTATATTATTGTTTTACTCTTTCAATTACTGGATTGGGGGAGTATTTTTCTGTTGAGTTCGATCTTGGCGCAAACTTGTAATTCTGGTCTCGGCAGTTTTAGATTACCAGTCTCTTGGGTTTATCATTGGGTCAAACTTGTTTGCCAGGTCGTTCTAGCTGATGCGCTGTCTTCCTTAAATTCCTAAATGATTGCGAACATCTGGAACTGCGGCTATCTCCTCAAACTTTTATTTCAAAAAGTTCGTTCATGTTTTTGAGGTCAAAGTACTTCATTAAGGTTTCTACTGTAGCCACATCGATACGTGTTACCTGACTCCGGCTGAATCTCCCAACTGTAGAAACGGCTAACCCGGTTTCTTTTGACAACTTCTCTTGGGTAACTCCTTTCTTGTCCATCAAGTCTTTTAGCTTGCTAATCACTGGCATAGTCCACTTATCTGATTTCTTTTCTTAGAGTAGCCCACAAGCGCTCTAGTTGCACTAGTGATAAGTTGGTCTTATTAAGTGAACCTCAAGTTATGATTTTTTATTGAGCGATAGTATTAGTAGCGCACATCCGCTCATTTAAATGCTATTTTAAATATATGAGAGGAAAAAACGGAACCGAGGACACCACAGCCAATGTCAATAAGCGCTTAGCTGGTACTCCCTCAAAAAAGGTTTCTAGCTTCTTCTCCAAAAAAAAAGACCACATCCTTATTAATAATTAATAGGAGTGGCGAAATCAAAAACTAAAACTTGCTTCTTAAACTAAATCCAAAAAGCGATTGATTTGAGGAGCGGCAAGATAGTAATTTATCAGTTGGGTTTTTGGAATAAAAAACTAGTAAGGAGAGAAATTAAACTAAAAATATTAATCTACTAATCACCTGTTTTCGTTCTTCCCTAGTCATGCCTGTAATGAGTGATTCAACGACTTTTATTTTTTCATCAGTCGTCAATTTATGTAGATGCGCGAGGGCTTCTTCACCTAGAAGTATCTCTCTTTTATCTACAGTTTGTCTTCCATCTAAAATTGCCAACAGTTCTTCTACTGAATATTCTGTGTGAGGCGCAATCAATGTCACAGTATCAATTGTTGGCATATGTACACAGTTTTCAATCCGAGAAATAGTTGCTTTATTTACACCAACAATTTTGGCGTATTCACGCAAGCTCAAATAGCCTCGCGATCGCTTAACAATTTGTCCAAATTTTTGTAAACCCAGCCGCTTGCTTTTCATTGAAGGCTCGTGTATCGGTGAACAGAAAAATCAATTTCTCCATAAATACATGAATTCGCCTTCAAGCGCAATAATGTTGTGCTGTATAAAGATGAGACACTTTTACAAAGTTACTGCTATATCCATATATATATTGGTTTTACACGTTATAAAAAGATAACAAGATGTGTTTTTTTATGCGGATATTACACCTTCTAAGGTGCTATATAATGGCAAGTAGTTAAAGCCCTTAAGGTAACAGGCGCGAAGTAAGTTCTCCCAAGGATATACATCTATGCCGTAACGCAACTGTTGACTGCGCTGCATTTTATCCTCACCCATCCTTCGTGTACGACTTGAATCAAATATAATTCTTTGGCGCTGACTTGTTTTTATGGTTGATTACAAGAGCCAAAAAATGAAAAAATATTGCTCGTCCTGGATGCAATGGACGAGCGATAGCTGCTTTAACCAGTTTCAGGTTAAAAAATATGGATGTAAACAATAAATCTGTAAACTTATTATACGATGATAAGTTTGATATTCGCAATTATGTAGAGAGATTAATTCCAACTAATCAAAAGAATCGATTTGTATGCCCAGTCTGTAACGGGTCTAATTTAACAATTCAACCTAAAACTGGCGCATACCAATGTTGGAATGGCTGTGAAGTCGCTGATATCCGTCAAGCAATCGCTCCAATTGAAAAAACTAGAAATTTTTCTCACAAGTCAAATAGAAAACCTATCAAAGAAAAATCGAAAAAAACTATCGCGATACCCAGTGGAGCGACTTTGTTAACATCGGCGGAATTAAGCGACATTCCGGAGCCTAAACCTTTGACAATCAAGCGACTAAAAGACGTACCCCAACATTCCAACCAAACCACTTACTACTACTCCGATGACCAATGGGTAATTCGCTTTCAATGGGAAGACAGCAGTAAGCCGAAGGGATGCGATAAAACATTTCGTCAATACAATCGTTTACCTGACGGAACCGTGGAGATGAAAAAAGGCGATCGCCCCTGGATGGCTTACCGTCTTGATGAAGTTTTGGCGCATATTAATGATGTGGAGGTTCCTGCTGTTCTCTGGGGTGAAGGCGAAAAATGCGTAGAAATTGCCCGTAGCGATGGCATTTTATCGTTAACGCTGCAAGGAAGCTCTTGGAGTAAAGCGGATATTGTGCGCTCTCTTAAACCGATAGCTCAAGCTAATTCTCAATGCGTCCAGGTGTTTATTGCTGACACGGATGCGACGGGTGAGAAAAAGGCTAAGACTTTTAGTGATGCCTGTGCTGAGACTGAATTGCCGTGCTTGGTCATATCTCCTGAAATGTTTGAGGTAGAGGGGGATATAGAGCAAATACTTGAGAGCATGGAAACGCCTGAGTTTATCAAGAGGCTTGAAGATGAAATACACACTGCGGCATTCACGAAAGAAGTCGAGGAAGGGCTAGAAGAAGATTTAAAACAATTAAGCCCTAAAAAGACTCTGAATCAGCAAGCATTTGAGGTATTCTTCGGCGACCGTCCTTGGATATGTGCTGATAGCAAGCTTTATCGGTGGGAAGGAAATTATTACAAGTTAGTACATGATGACGAGTTAATTCCCCCGATTAGTGCATTTTGTAATCAGTTTGCAGTTGAAAAACGCGGAGAAATACTCTATCCCCATGCGAATACTCGCAGCGTTAAAGAAGTTTTGAGTTGGGCAAAGCTTCGTCTGACCGTTCCTATAGAGCGGTTGAATCCACCGGGGATTAATTGCACTAACGGTATAGTCCGCGTTGAATGGGAGGGTAATTTACCAACTTTTCAGTTACAACCTCATAATCCTGACGACTTTTATACCTATTCACCACTGGTTGCTTACGATCCATTTGCTAACGACACCCATTGCGATCGCCTTTTGCAATGCCTCGATCCGGAGCAACAAGAAGTACTCTTGAGAAATCTTGCTGCATCAATCGACTTGCCTACGATTCGCAGGATTCGCGGTAGGGAAGTTAAGGTACTGCTGCTCTCTGGCTTGGGTAGCAATGGTAAGGATTCTTTGCGTGAAGTGGTTAGCACCATTTGGGGTCATGAGGGGATGACTTCTTGTTCCTTGGCAGATTTTAGCAGTTACGACGATGGGCGTAAATTTAGCTTGGCTCCATTGATGGCGAGTAGGATAAATTGGGCTTCTGAGAATCCCCAAACTAGCCGACTCGATAAAATCCAGGCGCTAAAATTATTCGTCACTGGTAACAAGTTACACGCCGAAAGAAAGGGTAAAGACCACATTGAATTTACCCCAAAGGCAACTGGGTTATTTAACGTCAATGAAGCTCCCAGTTTACAAGGAACAATGCAGGCGATTTTAGACCGTATAGCCGTCTTGCAATTCCGCAAAACCTTTAAGAGTAAACCTAACCCCAACAATCCTAACGAGTTATTGGCTGACCCGCGCTTTGCATACGACCCGGATTTCATTCGTACTGAAGTAGCACCAGCATTTTTAAATAGAATGCTCAAAGCGTTAGTTGACTTGTGCGCTGATGGTATTGATTACGAATGTACTGAAGATGCATTCAAAGATATTCAGAAAGCTAACAATCATCTATTCCAATTCTGCGAGGATGTTGGTTTGGAAGCAATCGCCGGACAAGAATTGACCGCCAAGGAAATCTGGCAGGTTTTGGAACTGTGGTACATCGACCAGGGTACATTAATCATTGCCGAGAATGGTAAGCGCCAATGGGTTGACCAAGCAAAGCCTGGTGATAAAAACGTTAAAGGACTAAACCAGGTTATTGCTCGCATTTCTCAACTCTTTCCCCAAGCTAAAAGAGGGACTCGTTATTGTCCGCTCTCTCATCGGAGTATTCCGATTATCACTGGAGTCGGCTTTAGTAAACCTGTTCTACCATCACAACCTCAGTCAGTGGTTACAGAATCAGTGGCAACTCAGTCTGAAGCCATACCAGAGCAGTCTAAGCCGATATTTGCAGAAGAAGTGGCAACCCAACTTGAACTTCCTCAGCCAAGTCAATTGGTGGTTTCATCAGAACCTCAGCAATCACAAAGATTGACCGACGAAGAGTTGAGAGATTTACTAACTGGCTGGCAAGAAATAAATCCGGCCGAACAACTCTTGCATCGCTTAGCTGAAAGTAGCATTGCTAAAAATCATATAACCTGGCGACAAATCAAAGATCAATTGGGCAGTCCCTCCGAGATACTCAAAAAAATCAAGCAATGCCGAAAAACGCCAGACCAAGCACGCATCGTTGATGAATTGCGTAACGGGATGTTGGCTCAGTTACTCTTTGACCATATTGAATTGACTGGCGATCGCACCGATCTAGAGTTAGTTCCTGACTTTATTCGCGAACAATTCAATGAGTTAGTAAGAGAATTTGAGCAGCAAAAATTCAAAAAAGGTCAAAAAGTAAAGTATGAAGGTGAATTGTGTGAAGTTTTTAGCGTAGATGGCGATTGGTTGAAGGTTTTAAACCTTGAAAATAATCGACAATTGCTAGTTTTTACTCCAGAAGAAGAAGTAATTATAGTTTCGTAAACCAAATGCTCTGAAAAAGGAGTGTTTATTTATTCACAGATAATAGGAGATTTCATCATGTTCGCATTTCCCCGTTTAACTAAAATTGAAACCCAAATTCAAGCATTGCAAGCTGAAGCTGAAAAGATGAGAGAGGTTAGCAATGTCGCTTCGGCAGCCTTGAATGCGATTGCTGATACTCACAATCAGTTGCAAGAATTGTCTGTAACCGAAGAAGAGTTAATAATGTGGCAGAACAAAGTAGTTGATGTAGTAGGTATTGTTGAGCCAACTGTTGGAGCAACTAATGAAGATAACAGCAGGCTTGAAAAAGAAAATGAAGATTTAAAGCAGGAGATTCAGAACTTAAAAACAAGATTAGAAGAGTTGTCCAAAACTGACCAAGTTACAAAATTACAGCAAGATTTAAAAGAAGAACGCACTAGATTCGCTGACAAAATCGAAGAAGTTTCAAAGAAATTTTTCACGATGGAGCAGGAGAATAAAGCTTTGAAAAAGCAAGTCGAGGAAACTATAGTTAATCCTGATATTCAAAAACTCCAAGACGAGAAAGAAACTTTTCTTAATAGATGGCACGAATGCCGAGGTAAGTATTTCGATGCTTTGGGGGAGATTAAGCTTTTGAAAGTAAAGCTTGGCGAGGATGAAGACTATGAACAAGCCGAAGAACAAATACTCTTAGAGCCAGTAGAAAGGACTGAAGAACAACCAAAAGAAGAGCAAGCATCCTCGGAGTTTGATGTAACTCCAGATAAGGATAAACCCACAACATTTAAAGTCGGAGATATAGTAAAAGTTGTTGGAGAGTCTTACACAGGTCAAGTTGGACGAATTGTAGAGATTGATTTCTCTTTGTTTAAAGTGGCAACCCCTGAAGGAACCTTTGCCTTCTTAGCTAAAGATTTAGTATTGGTTACAGAGGTAAGTGCTGAAGAGGAAAAACCAGTACCAGTGGAACCAAAAGCTGAAAAAATGATTGTCCACGAACCCATAACCTGTAACGAACAAGAAATAGAAGAGTTTTTGAAAGGCTTGGTTAGAAGTAAGAAAGCTAGGGCAGAGTTAAGCTGGGAACAGATTCGAGAGGTAGCTAAAAGAGATACTAATTTCTTTAGAACAATTCAATTAATGCCTAAAAGCCCAAGACAGGGCGACATCTTCAGTGATTTGCACAATACTCGCTTTGCTGATTTATTGGTTAAGCATATTGAAAGCACTGGCGATCGCAGTGATTTTGATTGGATTCCCAACAGATTGAAGGAGCAGGTTGAATCACGGATTGTCAATGCACCAGAACAATTAACCATACCTGCTGCATAGGGAAAACCCACAAGTATCTCCTGTGGATTTTATATTCTTTTTAAGCGCATGAGAATAACCGAGTTTTGTATATTCAAGAAGTCTAGGAGTTTTAGCAGTGCAAATAGTGGAATTATTCGCAGGTGGTGGTGGAGTTGCTTGTGGAATTAAAGAAGTTAATCCTACTGCTGAAGTTTGGGCGGTGGAATTTGACCCAAGCAACCAAAAGTTAAGCGAAAAGATTGCCGACAATTATCAAAAGAATTTCCCCGACCATCACTTAGTTCGTAAATCAGTGCAGCAATGTCAAGAAGAAAAATGGGCTGGATTTCCAAGGAATCCCGACTTACTTTGGGCATCTACTGTTTGCTGTAGTTTTAGTATCGCCAGAGGTAAAAAAATTGAAACGATGACTGATTTTGATATGGCGATCGCAACAATGGGAGCCGTCTTTCATTTACAACCAAAGCACTTTGTTTTGGAGAATGTACCGGGTTACAAAAATTCCAATACTTTCAAATTTTTGATTTGTGAAAACCTCAAGGCAATGGGATATAAGCTTGAGTGGTCAACTTGTAGAGTATCGTCAATTCAAAAAAGATATCGAATTATTTTGTGTGCGTCAAAAACCGAGGAGTTACTTGAAGACGTAGACCTTGAACCTGTTTATAATTGGTGGGATTTTATTAAAGATGTACCCGCAGAGAACAGCGACAAAGAACCAATAGAGGTAAAATTCCCAACCTGGAAGTTTCGCATAGGTAGAAGATGTAAACTTGTTACGTCGGACTCCTCGTTTCCAACAATAATTAAGTCTTATTTCATGGACGGGAGAGGAGGCAACCGAAATAAATTTGCTGACATCTTTTTACCAGATAATACTGTTAAGTTGGCGAATATGGAAATGATTAAACGTTTGAGCGAATTTCCGGAATGGTATCAACTAAGCGGAATCACATCGGTAGACGGTGCTATTCTAGGAAATGCTGTCCCCCCTGCATTCGTATCTAAGTTATGGCAAGGATTTCAAGCCATCAACACCTAAAGCCACAAGTATTTGAATCTTTCCAAAATGGTGAAACCCCAAACCGAGTCATTGCCCAGTTTGGTATCCCCAAAAGCACTGCATATGACTGGTACAAAGAGTTTAAAGCCAGCCTCGACAACCCGATTAACAAACCCCCCGATTCCGGAATAAATCTGGTAATTCCGGAATTACCAAAAGCCCAAAAAGAGATTCCGGAAAAGAATACCAATGTAACTGTGGTTACTCCAGAAGTAATCGAGGATGAAACTAACCAGGTTGTGGAAAAGAAATCGGACTTTGATTTAATTCGCGACCAATTGCGATCGCTAACTGACCCGGTGCGGTGGGGTGGTGGTGTGGCGGTTCAAGCTTGTGCTTGTCTAATGAAACTTATGCAATTACAGCAGGATTTACCAAAGCACCTCATTGATGGGGAAGAACAGAAGACGATTGATGAAGTAAGGAAGGAAGTTGCTGATATGGACGCGGAAGAATTGAGCCGTATGTTAAAAGAATTGACTGATGCAAGTTGATTATTCTTCACCAATAGAAGAACGCTACAAAAAACGTATCAACTTACTTAAAAATTTGAAGACCACCAGAGCCAGGGCGATCGCACTTGAACTTAGTAAGAAAGACCCTATTTGGTGGATAAATAATTTTGCAGTGACATACGACCCCCGCGTTAAGCCGTCCCTTCTCCCCTTTTTCCTTTACCCCCGACAAGCTGAATATTTACTTTGGAGACGAGAGCGCAGAAAATACAAGCACAACGGAGTTACAGAAAAATCCCGCGATACCGGCGTTTCATATTTAAATTGTGCTTCTCAATTGCACTACTGGTTATTTGAAGATGGCTACAAAGGAGCATTTGGTAGCAACAAAGAAATCAAAGTTGACCGCATTGGCGACCCAGACAGTTTATTTGAAAAGCTGAGGATTATTCTTCAGAATCTCCCCAACTGGATGCTACCCACAGGCTTTGACTTTGATAAACACGACAATTTTTGTAAGTTAATTAATCCTGCTAACGGTTCGACCATCACTGGAGAAGCGGGTGATAACATTGGGCGAGGTGGACGTTCGGCAATTTATGACGTGGATGAGGCTGCTTTTTTAGAACATCCAGAGAAAGCAGAGCGAGCATTATCTAACAACTCAGATTGTATTTTTTATACCAGCAGCGCTAATGGTACTAATTTCTTTTACCAGAAAAGAATGCAGTATCCCCCTGAGTGGGTGTTTACCTTGTTTTGGCGTGACGACCCCAGGAAAGATGACGACTGGTATCAGCAGATGTGCGTTAAGTACGATGAAATAACAGTCGCCAGCGAAATAGATATTAACTACTTTGCATCGGTAGAAGGAATATTTATTCCCGCTCATTGGGTAAGGTCAGCGGTAAAACTTCAGATTCCTGCAAGAGGTATACGCAAGGCTGGCTTAGATGTTGCTTACACTGGCAAGAACTTCAATGTATTTACTCCACGCATTGGTAATGTGATTCGTCCTCAAACAGTGTGGAAGGAAAGTAATACTACGGTTACTGCTTACAAAGCTCGTGACTTAATGATTGAGTATGAACTTGAACATATGAATTTAGACGGTGACGGTGCTGGGGCTGGTGTGGCTAGTACTTATGCATTAATCAAGAAATTGCCATTTAGTTACACTGCTATTAGGTCGGGTGGTTCTCCCAGCGATCGCGAGTGGGAAGGTGAAAATCGTACTAGTAAAGATAAATTCGCTAACAAGCGAGCAGAGTTGTGGGGGATGGTGCGGGAACGGTTTAGAAAGACCTTTAACCATGTACAAGGGATTGCAAAGTACAAGCTAGATGAATTGATTTCCATTCCCGACGACGCGACATTAATTACTCAGCTTTCAAGCCCTCTGGCGAAGATGACTTCAACAGGAAAAATTTTGGTTGAATCTAAAGAGGAGATGGCTAAGCGTGGGGTGCCTTCTCCTGACCGGGCTGATAGTTTGATTTATTCAGAAGAATATCCTGGATATGGTTATAAGTGGTATTGATAAGCTGCGGAATGATCTAAGGTTTATTCCTTTGGGAAATACTTTTACTTCTCACCTCATACGATAGGACAACCAGAGATATTACCGTTTACGCTGCTTGATTTAATCAAAAATGGATAAAGTCAAGTTTAGAGATGACTTATTTTGGTGCATTTGCTTAAAACTACTATCTAGGCAGAGCTAAAGATTCTCTACTATTGAGCGGTATATCAGAATAAAACTGTTGCGTCCAACGTCGATACTGCGTAATTGGTCCATCCACTTCACTTAACAACGGTTGACTGCGATAAATCTTGTTTTCCCAAATTGGAATATCTTGTTGCAAATTGCAACTAACTTCTGCCATACTTTTACTTCTCAAGACATAAGTAATAATCTTGTTAAATACCTTTTTTGTACTCACTAATACATGAACATCAACAAACTGTTCATCAATAGGAGTTAGCATAAACAACGTCAGACTATGAAACTCAATCACTGCTTTCACCTGGGTGTAACTAGCCTGATAACCCAAACCATAGGAGTTAATTTGGACACAAGCTTCAGCATCAATCCCTAATTTTCTAAAAATAGATAATCGATATTTGGGGCACAATCGATGTACGAGTACGGTACCATTGATATCAAACTCAGCTTTTTCTAAGGCACGGAATGATTCTCCATGCAAATGGAGCATATGGGCAGTATCCATTGCATTTTCTGCCATTTCTTGGGGATGGGTACGGATTTTCCAGCTTCGCCGCTGAAAGGGAGTCCAATCCTGGGAATTCCACTCCGGAAGTTCTGGTATCTGCCAGCTCGGTGCAACTCCAAAAGGGTGGTAGTAAACCATAATTAGTCCGTTAAACTCACAAACTGGTAAAGAGCTAATTTTTGCTTTGGGTGGTACTTTGTTACTGTAAGGTATTTCTACGCATTGCCCCTTGTTATCAAAACACCACCCATGAAATGGACAGCGGATTATGTTACCTTCTACTTGACCTCCATACCCAAGATGTGCACCTAAATGCGGACAATGAGCATCAAACACCTGGGGTTTACCATCTTCCGTGCGAAACAGAACTAAATCCTTACCAAAGTAATACAATGGTTTGACTCTACCAGGAAGTATTTCATCACTATAGGCAACTCTAAACCAGCCACTCGGAAATGCACAAAAGGGAAAGCGTGTATTCATTGGATCTCCTTTGGGGTAGATGACACAGACTTGGAAACAAAGGAATTCCAGTAATTTTTGAGCAATAATTTTCCGTAAATACCGAATGTAGAAGCTATTGTTTTCCAGTCTAAGGTACTGAAGAAAGAGTCAGCCAGACCAAAGGGAAGCATAGAAGGGATAAATCCTCTAGCATACTCAAGTACCCATGCACGTTCTGGAATAGATAGCCCTTCACTCTGAAACTTATCCAGGTAGTATTTATCACCAGCCTTACGTGATACTCGTTCATAAGGACGCTTTTCGCTGAAATACCAAAGTTCTCCGTCGATCACAAAATCATATATTTCTGTAAAATGTCTGCCTGTGTGTCCTGCGGTACCAATAGATGAACCAAAAATAAGCAGATATTCTTGAAACGAAGCATGAAGAACAGCAATGCTATACATGCAACCACCAGCATTATTTAACATCCACTCAATTTTGTTGCTAATTTTTCCTGGATATTGTTGTTCTAACTCTGTCCTCAGCGTTTCAAACATTTGTTCGCATGGTAAATCCAGAGATTTTTTAGTAATGGTGTGCAGGGTGTCAGGATTAAAAATGTAAGGCATGGATTATTAAATGAGTTTTTTATTCTTAAAATAAGTTAGTAATTAAAATTACGACTTCAAAGCATCTAATTCAGGTATTAAGGTTTCGCTATAAAACTGATTCGCTCAGCGTCGAAATTGTTTCATTGAACCATCTCCATCACATAGCATTGGTTGGCGATGATAAACTTTTTTTAACCAAATTGGTAGTTTTTTAGCTTTTAAGTGATGCTGGTGTATTGTTTTGTTTTTCCAGTTCTAATGAGCGAGCAATCGGCTTTAAGTCGTTTCTGACATTGGGACTCATACAATCCTAACGCCCATACAGGAAAGTAACTGCGGTAAAGTTTGTAATCTAAAAGTGCTGTATGGAAAAATACACCAGCAAAGTCTTGTTTTAGCCACTCGCCATTTTCATGTTGCTGAGTTACTAGGAACTTTGCTCCTTTTTCGATTGCTTTCCAATTAGGGGACTCTGCCTTCAGTAAACCCATCATTGCCCAAGCTGTTTGGATAACTTGGCTGTCAGTATTTTCAACATACTGCTGCGATAAACAACCCAGATGATTTTCTCCCCAACCGCCATCTGCTTTTTGCTTACTTGCTAACCAATCACAAGCCTTGCAAATTGCTGGGTGGTTGGGATTATCTGTTACTGCCAACAAACCATGAATGCCAAACATCGTGCCGTAAATGAAATTTACTCCCCAAAAGCCCTCCCAAGAACCATCTGGTTTCTGTTGTCGCTGCAACCAAGCAGCAGCACCTCTAATAGCAATGTCAATTTCTTTCGACATCACATCAGAATACCGAGAACGAAACTCCTTAAGTGCTAATAAACAGGATGCCGTACACTCAATATAAGAATGTTCGGTCATTGAGTTAGCAAACATTTCTGCTGGATTCATCCACTCTAATTTGGAGGCAATTTTGCGTCTTTCATAACTACCAAAACCACCATCGGAGTTTTGACAACGTAAGAGAAATTGCACTGCATCCTCTAAATTGCCACCATGAGGTGTATCAAGCAATGCTAATAATGCTTCTGCTGTGCAATCACTCACGGGCCAACCATGCCAAACTCCCGCAAAACAGAATCCTCCTTTGGGGTCAATCCGATGGAACTTGTCAAAATTAGCAAAGGTTTGGCGAATTTGCTGAGTACTCAGGAATTGTTGTGCTTGAGTTAAACTTGCTACCACATCTACATGAGGACTCGCTGCTTGTAAAGCTTGAATAGCAAAAGCAGTATCCCAAGTGCTACTACGTGCCCCTGCAATCCGCAGTCCCGATTCTTCATCTTGCCACATCCAACCTTCAAACCGTTCTAAGGCCTTCCCCAAATCTTGATCTTCAGGATTGTTCAGCCACAGGGCAATCAGATTTAGCATTCCGCTGACAGGAGACAAGCTTGTGTAATCAGTAGTCTGTAACTCAAAGTGGATCAGGTCAATCATTTGGGCAATGGCTTTCTGTCGCAATTGATGATTATGCCATTGTTCGTAAAGGTTGCTGAGTTTGTAAATTACTTTCAGTACTGCACTGGGAGGATTGTAAACTTCCTCTGGTCTTAGTGCTTTCCGCGCCATTTTAAAATTAACTGTTTCATAATCACTGATATACAGTTCACAGCGCAACTGAGCAATTAAAGGTGTGAGTGGAGCTTGAAACTTGCAACCATAAATAAAGCCCATTGGCATGTAAATTAGTCGAGTATGGCAGTAGAAATTACCAGGGTGGATAGGAAGCCAAGAAGGCAGCAGCCAAACTTCCGGTAAAACTGGGTTGACACCTTGCCAGTCGTACAGATTTAGCATTGCCAACCAAAATTTACCCCAAGTAGGAATCCCTACTACTCCCCCTTGGGCTTGGATAAAATCCAATGCTGGAGTTAACAAAGGGTCGTCTTTTTCCACTCCTAATAACCTTGCCGCTACATATACAAGTGTTGTCACAAACAAATAAGGTTCCGACTTTTCATGTAGTCCCCACAACCCAGAAGCTAGACGAGTGCTAGAAAATTGTTGCAGAATCGCCTCACGTCGTTCTGATGAAATCGGCCTTTGAGTGATATGGCACATGAGAACATATTGGGCTGGTAGCATAGAGCACCAAACAACTTCCCCTTCCCAAGAACCATCCACTTCTTGTAGCTTGATTAGATATTGAACACCACGTTGTAGTGCTGTCTTGGTAGAGAGTGAGAAAGGTGGTGATGCAGAGAATTCATTCCCTCTGTCCTCCTCTTCACATCTGTGTTGATTCCTTAATCCCTCTACCATTTTACGAACCCGTGATAATCCAATTGCAGCAGGAATTCGCAACCAATCAACAAAAGCACCTAATACTTGGGTCATGTGATGCCAATTACCTTGTGAAGCGTTTTCTTTGATTACAGAAGATACAGCTAAAGTAACTCCTTTGAGGAATGAGCTACTAAACTGCAAAATATTTGTTTCAGCTCCAGATAAGAGATGCATTGTACGGACGCATTCTTGAGGTTCTTGTCGCCACATATAATAGATAGCTTTGCGGATAGCTACAGCACTGTCATCTTTACGGCTAAAAACTTGATGTAATGTGGTAGCCAGCATTTCTGGTACATAGGTTTTGAAAGTGCGATCGCGTTTATATTCCTCAAAATTCCGACTTTTTACCAAACTCCGTGCATCGAGAAAACCAACTGTCATCCCCGTTGCGGTCATCGGGTGAAAATGCCCAGTGGCATCACCTACCAATGCTAAACCATTACGACCATAGTGAGTGCGAGGGCTATACTGGTTTGCAACCCAGACCACAGTTTGCTTTTCCAAAGCTTGGCGAAAAGCAGGCAGCAATATATCAGGTAATATTGGACTATAGGCATCCCACAAATAAGCAGGCTTTTTCTCAAAATTGATTGGTACATCCAAGCAGATACGGACTTGATTCAGACCAATACGATAAACCAGTGCTGGTCCAAGTCCACCTAAAAATACGTGACCAAATCCTTCAACCGGAAGTTCTACACTTTCCAGCAGTATTCCTGCCATATAAGAAACTATCTGACGGTCATTAGGTACACTAAGAGCTTTCCGTGAGATTGAGGAGCGACCATCAGCACCAACAATCAGCTTTGCCAAGACTGTTTGAGTTGTCCTGTGCTTGTGTTGTTGAAAACTGAGTTGTTGACCTTGAATGTCAGTTACTCTGGCGTTACTAATGAAATGGATATTTGGGTGTAAAGTTACTGCTTGGCGCAGTTTTGAGAGTATGACATTATGCTCGCAGCCCACACCCTTGGCATCATTTGGGTAGTTAAGTTGAATTGGTTGAGTTTGATCTTCAGGAAAGACAACAAAGCCTTGTCCTGTCGGATATTCCAAGTATTCTGGAGTTACTCCGACACCTAAATCCCTTAAGATTTCCACAGCAGGAGGATGCAACCATTCACCAGCCAAACGTTTTTTACTTTGGGACTGTGCTTCTAACAAAATAACTTTGGCATCTCTATGAGCAAAGGTTAAAGCGGTTACACAACCAACAGTTCCTGCACCAATTACAGCAATATCAGCATTCATCTACTCAAAATTCCAAATAAAAATGGGAAACCCTCATAGTCGAAAATTGGCGTTGCTGAATTTAGTAATGAATTATATTTATTTACAGTTTTGTATTATCATCAAAACCCTGATTGGTAGGTTAAATTAAACGAGATCAAGATAACCTAAAATTTTTAGTTCATATGTTGATTCAGCAATGCCCGAAAATTAAAACCCGATTCCTCGACGTTTCTAAATTAATATACAAAAGGCAGCATCCGAAATCGTACTTTGGCACAATATGCATCCCACAAGCTTCCATATTTCTTTTGACAACGCTGTTCATCGCGCCAAGCTCGATGGGGCAATAGCAAGCATAACCATAAAGGTAATAAGTAAGGAATAAAGGAGTTAAAACCTGAAGTTAATGCTAAAGCAAAATATACACAGATTTCTCCTGTATAGTTAAGTTTGCGACCAATTCCCCACCATCCAGATATCAACAGCTTTCCTTCTAAGGTTTGGGCTGGTTTTCCCCAAATTGCTGCATTCGGGTTTTTCTTAAATTGGTGCTTCTGAGCATTAGCACCGCGAAATATTGCTAAACCTATTAAGTAAAGCAAGCTGATGCTAACAACGGTAGATAATGACATTGGCTCAGTCCTATCCACCACATACCAACCAATAATGCTGTAAAAAAACGGTACTAAAAGCAAATCTCCCCATACCAACATAAACCCAAATTTTTCAGCGATGATATCCCAGGTGGAGAGCATAAACTCTTCGTAATAATAATGACTAGCAAGGTAGGACCACCAAAAACCCTGGAACATCAACATCTGAGTGGAAATTTCACCATACTTCTCATACTGTACGTAAGCAAATGTCGCGTTGAGTAGTCCCAATCCAATTAGAGAAGGTTGATAAGCAAACATTTTCAGGTCAACGCCTAACCAAGTTGGGTTCAGTTCTACTCCAAACCATAACTCCTTGACTATATTTCTAGGAATATTAATAGATTGGTGTTTCGCTTTTGCATACAAAATACCAGTTAAGGTAAAGGCAAACAAATTTGCAACGATAAACAAAGACCAGAAATAAGTATGCAGGGGTGCTAGGGATAGGTGGAAGACTTGGGTGAGTAATGCTATTGCACAGGTAGTTACTATAAATAGCAACAATCCGTTGAGTTTGTAGGATTTGCGATCGCCATCTGATAGTAGGCATCCTTGATGTACTTTTCCTGGTAGGAACATAGTTCCAACGAACATGACTATCATAAAGCCCACAAACATTAATGTTGCATAGCACAGACTCACGATTGTAATTGAATTTGGTAGATCGGCCATGCCTTTATGCTCCCGTCATGTTCTGAGAATTCAAAATGGTTTTACTTACTACCAGTTACCTGCTCAATCAAACTAACAACAGCACTACGGCTGAGTTTAGGTTGTCCGAGGGCTAAAACATCTAATGTGGCATGAGCTAATGCTAAAGGAATTTGACAGAACCCTAAAGCCGGACCTTTAGGAAGTGCTTTGGTATAGGCATTAGCTAAAGAAAGATTATGGCGTGCATACTTTTGCATATCCTCTTTTGTCCAGCCATTAGGAAAGAAATCTGCACCCCTTATTAAGTCTTCACTACGGTTACGGAGAATATTTACAGCTTGTAAACCTCGACCAAATCCAATTGCCTGGGAACGGTTAGATGTGGTTCCATCATGCCAAGCCCACAAGTCTGAAAGTAACAATCCCACAGCACCAGCAACACTAAATGTATAACAATTTAAGTCTGCTTCCGTATTTATACTCCAGCCTTGTTTAGCCCAATAAGCCATGCGGTCTGCCATTGCTGCGGTTGCATCCCAAATGCGAGGTGCAATACTTTCGGGAGCTAGTATTGCCCATTCACCAATGCGAATTGATACTTCTGGGAGAAAATTTGTGTGGGATGAGAGCGCTGCTGCAAAGTCATCTAACGCAGAGCAATCGCTCATTGACTGTAAAGTCACACTAATATTTGAGAGCAGGTTTGCTTTGGTGGAATTATCTAAATGAGGGTGGTCTTCAATTTCATCTATTGCTCGCATACATAAATATGCCGAAGCTACTGCTTCTTGTAACCCTGAAGGTAAACGACTAATAGGAATATAAAAAGTTCTACTAGTTGTTTCCAAAGTTTTTAATGCCGCCACTGAAAGTAGATTCATTCCCCTTATCCTTTGTTAAAAGCAGCTTTATATTAACAATAGCTTTAGTAAAAATATGATGTCTTCAGAAGAAACACTTAAAGTATTTTTACTGATAAAGATATTCCATGGGCTACCAATGAAGGTAAAACAGGGGTTTTACCTAATTTTCATCAGTGTAAATACTTGATAATACTTTATTAGAAGGTGAATTTTTTCCGTAAAAACTACATGAGTTAAAAAAAAAAAATCATATAAACTATCAGTATCAGGACTTAGGCAATTGTCACAATATTTGGGTGGTGCGTAACACTACAAACCTTATTACTAGGTTGATAATTAGTCAAAGTGTCACAGGGTTCCCATTAAAATTTTAATCGGTTCCCGTCACGTGCCCCTACAAGGAAAATATGCCAGTTGTGTAAGTCCTAAGTATATAAGACCTTAAATCGAGAGTTTTATTGCATTTTATTTTGTCTGTGCTGTATTGGTAAAAGCAACAATAGGTTTCTCTTGGGAAAAATTAATAAAGTATTTAGGATGAACTAGCTGTTTTATGAAACGAGTGGTGGTATTTGGAGCCGGACCAGCAGGTTCTGCGGCAGCAATGAGCCTGAAAAAATTTTCTGGGATTGAAGTAATTTTACTTGATAAAGCAACCTTTCCCCGGCGTAAAGTTTGTGGCAGTGGACTTTCTCCCTGGACTTTACAACTTCTTGACAAAATGGGAGTAGGGTCACTAATTCGCAAAGAAGCTTACCCGATTAAAGCTGGTTTAATTGGTGGGGCTGGGGGAACAGTCGTAGAATTACGTAGTAACTATGAAGCGTCTGTTCTTTTACGCGCTCGATTTGATACTTTGCTTGCTTATGAAGCGGCCCAACGAGGTGCTAACCTACGAGAAGGTATCCGTGTACAAGAATTGGTGCGAGAAAACGGTCGTTTGTTGGGTGTAAAAACTAATCAAGGTGAAATCGAAGCAGATGCTGCTATTGTTTGTAATGGCAGCGCCAGTAAGCTAGCTCAAGCGAAACGTCCAGGAATTACCCTACGTGCCCTTATGGGATGGTATGAAGGGGTAGAAGATGTATCTGATGCCGTCGAAATATACTTTGACCCGATGGTTAAACCCTATTATGGATGGGTTTTTCCTGAAAGTAAAAACCGTGTAAATATTGGCATCTGTTACAACCCCACGATCGGAAATCTCAATGCAAAACAACGTTTTCAAGCATTCATTGAAGGTCGCCTAGCTCAACGCCTAAAATATGCTACTCCTATTAATTATTTGGTAGGACACCCCATAGCAATTACCCACAAACCCACAGCCTTGGTACAAGCAGGAACCTTAATTGCTGGAGAAGCTGGCAATCTAGTAGATCCAGCAACAGCAGAAGGAATTCATACTGCTCTTGCTAGTGGCATTGTTGCTGGAGAATTTCTTGCTTCACTTTTAGAATCAGGAACTGAACCAAGCTTGGAACAGCTTTCTCCATATACAAAGTTGATCCGTAAACAGATTGGTTCTCGTCTGATGACAAGTAATGCATTTTTACAAGTGGCAAAGACACCTATTTTGGATTTAGCTTTGCGTTTTGGGTCTCTCAAACCAGTTAAAAATGTCCTCACTTGGGCATTAGCTGGTGCTTAAAATTAAATTTACTGGCAAAGCTTCTAAATATTTCCTGAAGTTGTGAAAATTATGCAGATTTTTGGGAACATTACATGCAAGAATCAACATTCCAGCAAATCATTCAACAACCAAGGGCAAGAATTGCAAAGTATCAAGAAATAATACCGGCGTACTATAATCGTGTAACCCAAACATATCTCAAACAATGGGGTGAGTCTTTTCATCTAGCTTTGTTTTCGGAAGCCGAAACTCTTCGAGAAGCGCTAGATGCTACAGAGAGAGCGATCGCCAATGAAGGTGGTTTTTCTCCTGGAATGAAGATACTTGATGTGGGTTGTGGTGTGGGTGGTCCAGCATTAAACATTGCAGAATATTCAGGAGCGCATATTACTGGCATCGATCTTGTGCCAGAACATATTCAAATTGCTCGTCAGCGTGCTTTAGAAAAAGGACTATCTGATAGCACTGATTTTGTCTGTGGTGATGGCATGAACATGCCTTTTGTGGATGGTTCATTTGATGCTGTATATATTTTCGATACGGGTTGCTATATGCCTGACAAACAACCCTTCTACAAGGAATGTGCGAGAGTTTTACGTCCTGGTGGGTTGTTTCTGGGTCTGGACTTAATACGTCGGGAGGGACTGAGTGCTGAAGAACAAGCAAAGTATATTGAACCTATTTGCCGCTATCAAGCGATACCATATTTAATTAGCTTAGAGGAACTACATCAATGTCTGACTAGGGCTGATTTTGTTGTGAAAACTATTGAGAATGCTGGCGAGCTTGGGAATGTCTTACGCAACTGGGAAATTATTGACAATAATTTTTTTAAGTATATTAACGATGTTTTGCTTAAATTTACGCCACAAAATATACGCCTATTAATCAACGGTGGGAATGCTCTTTTGGCAGGTGCAAAAGCTGAAGTAATTATTATGGGTCACTGGTATGGATATAAGGCTAACGTTGCTGAGGAAGTAGAATGACAATTTTAGTTACGGGTGCTAGCGGTCACTTAGGTGCAAACCTAGTCCGGCGTTTATTAGATGATGGACACAGTGTTAGAGTGCTTTTACGGGAGGGAAGCAATAATGCTGCTGTAGATAAGCTCGATTTGGAACGGATTTACGGCGATTTACGAGATTTTTCCTCAGTTGTGGCAGCAGTAAAGGGATGCGATCGCATTTATCATTGTGCAGCAAAAGTCTCCACTCTAGACGGTAAACCCCAATTTCAGCGGGAAATTTATGAGTCTAATGTCTTGGGAACTATCCACATCCTGCGTGCAGCATTAAATGCAGACGTTACCAAAGTTGTAGTTTCTGGTTCTTTTAGTGCTACTGGTCATCATCCAGAAAAACCCAGTGACGAAACTGTACCCTTTTATCCCTTTTCGCCCCATTTGCCTTACGGATTTACCAAGGCTTGTGTTGAACATGAATGCTTGAAAGCTTTTGCTGATGGGTTAAATGTAGTTGTTGCTGTCTCTTGTGCCATTCTTGGTCCCAATGATTACAAACCATCCCGGATGGGACGGACATTGATGGATTTTGCTAACGGTAAATTACTAGCTTACGTTCCTGGTGGTTTTGAATTTGTAGCTGTCAAAGATATTGTTGAGGGACATATCTTGGCAATGTCCAAAGGAAGACCAGGACAGAAGTATATCTTTAGCAGCAAATTTCTCACCGTTGATGAATTAATGGGCATATTTGAGGAAGTAACTGGTAGTCCTCGTCCACGTCTACGTTTACCAGGTGTGATGATGGCGGGGATTGCTGAAGTTGCGGACTTTGTACTACCACGATTTTTTCCCCAAGTCCCACGACGCTTCACATCAGGTGCTGTACGTATATTGCGGATGCATCGTTATGCAGATATTACCAAAGCTAAAAACGAGTTGGGTTATCAACCAACTAGTATTCACGCCAGTATTCAACAAGCCTATGACTGCTTTGCTGCTAGAGGTTTAATTACTCCTGTGGAAGGTAATTTCGTAGCACGTCCCAGAGAAAATTTTAGCTAGAAAATCTCAAATTAGATGACTACCAGTGTGACTCATCAGAAAAAACAGCCTCCAGTATTACATGGGGGATTACCTTATTTAGGACATGCATTTGAGTTTGCCCGTAACCCCATTGGCTTATTATTGCGAGGACAAGAGCAGTTTGGGGAAGTTTTTAGCTTTTTACTAGCAGGTTCCCAAATAACTGTTTTCACGGGTTCTAAAGGGAATGAAGCCTTTTTTTGCGCACCTGACGACCAGTTTAGCCAAAAAGAAGCTTACCAATTTATGGTGCCGATTTTTGGTAGAGGGATTGCCTACGACACCACACCTGATAGGATGAGCGAACAGTTGGGATTTATCTTTCCTGCACTCAGGGAGGAACGTCTGCAAACCTATGCACGGTTGATGGCATCTGAAGCAGAAGCTTATTTTGATAATTGGGGAGAATTAGGTGAAGTAGACTTACTCACTGTCATGAACGAACTGACGGTGTTTATTGCCAGTCGTTGTTTAATTGGACAGGAGTTTCGTGAGAATTTGACCACGGAATTTGCTCGTTTATATCATGACCTAGAAGGTGGGATTAATTTATTGGCTTTCTTCAAGCCTTATTTACCTCTGCCTTCTTTTCAAAGACGGGATAAAGCTCGTGTCCGCATGGTAGAACTTATCTCTGGGATTATTGCCAATCGTAGAGCGCGTGGTTTTGAAGGTGAAGATTTTCTCCAAACTTTAATGACCGCACGTTATGCTGATGGGACAGCTTTATCGGATGATAATATTACAGGTTTATTGTTAACACTACTGTTTGCAGGTCAACATACCAGTGCGGTACTAGCAGCTTGGACAGGAATTTTGTTACTACAACACCCCGAATATTTACCAGCTATTGTGATAGAGCAGCAAAAGGTTCTGGGTGATGGTAAAAACTACTCCCTCGAAGCATTACGTCAATTGATGATTTTGGAAAGGTCAATTAAGGAAGCTGAGCGTCTGCGACCACCGTTAATTATGCTGATGCGAAAGATTTTGCGTGATTTTGAATACAACGGGTACCATATTCCCACAGGTGGGTTAGCGATGGTTTCTCCCGGGGTATCTCATCGATTGGCTGAGTGTTTTGCTCGACCAAATTGCTACGAGCCAGACCGTTTCACACCAGAACGAGCCGAAGACCGTAAATCCCCTTATAGCTTGATTGGATTTGGTGGTGGTAGACATCGTTGTATCGGTCAGACCTTCGCCTATCAACAAGTTAAAGTGATTTGGAGTGTGTTGTTGCGGCAGTTTGACTTGGAGTTAGTTCATGAAAACTACGAGCCAAATTACTCCACTTTTGTGGTTGGACCAAAACAACCTTGCCTGATTCGTTATCGTCGCAAACAGCAAGTTAAGCCAGTAAATATATTTACTATTTCAGGGGCAATTTAAACAAAATGATATTTTGGTCTATCACTCTTTTATCTTTCTTAGCTATTTACTTGCTTATTCAAGCAGCCCTGATAATTAAACTTGTGATTGGACTGAACTTTATATAAAAACTGAGAAGCAATATGCAAGAAACTATTTTTCAGCAGATAATTCAAGATCCAGTAGCAGCAGACAATTTGCCTGTGACCCGTCGTCCTCCAACTTTTAAGGAGGCAAAAAATCGGCGACAAAAAGTGCGTTCAGCAGGCATGAATCCAGATTATTGGTATGCTGTTGAGTATGACCGCGCCATTAAACCAGGACAGGTAGTGGAGGTAAAGTTTTGGAATACCTCTATTGCCCTGTATCGTGGACTAGAAGGTCAGGTAGTAGCTCTGGAAAACCGTTGCGCTCACCGTCAATTAAAGCTGTCTTTAGGGCAGATAGAAGGCAATCAGCTAGTTTGTTCTTACCATGGTTGGTCTTACAACTCCCAAGGGCAAGTTATAGATATCCCCCATGACCTGTTTGATAAACCAACACCAGCCTGTAAAATTCGCACTTATCCAGTAAAAGTACGCTATGGGCTAATTTGGATTTTCCCTGGGGAACCATCATTAGCACAAAAAAACCAAATTCCCGAAATCCCTGAATTATCAGATCAAAATCCTTGGGCATGTATACCTCTAGATTTTACTTGGCGAGCGCACCATTCAATGATTATTGATAACGTCAGTGATTTTACTCATGCTTACTTACATCGTCGTTACCGCCCATTTACAGATGCCAAGCTAACTAAGTGTGAGATGGTAGGCGATCGCGTTTTTCTGAGTTACGATACTAAAGTTGGTACAGGTAAAATTTCTGGACTATTTGTTGACCGTAAGCGCGTCAATACTAACTCGATGGATCTCTGTTATGAGTATCCTTACCAATGGTCAAATACTGATAATCGAATTAAACATTGGTGCTTTATATTACCAATTGATGAACGTACCAGTCGTGTTTTCTTTCTTTTCTATTTTGATGCTTTAATCATTCCTTTTACAGGAATTCAAATTCCTCAATGGCTAATGACTTTAGTACTAAAAATAGCCAATCGTTTACTTATAAAACCGCTGCTTAGCCAAGATGGAGTTGCAGTAGAAGCAGAGCAAGAGGGTTATGAAACTCATTTTAATGCACCTATTGTTGAGATGAATCCAGCGGTGAATTTATTCCAGCAATTGACAATCCGTAAATGGAAAGAACATTTAGCAAATATGGAAGAGAAAAAATAAAGTAAACATGGCATTTTATTTTTTTGCATAGTCTTTTTTATTCAGATGCCACATAAATATTTCTGATTGAATCCAATAGTATATTGTGAGGATTTTAATGATTAACACTGTTGTTCAAACAAATATAGATTTCAATTTATCTACCTATTTAAGTTCACGTAAAACTATTCTGGAAGAAGCTTTAGAAGAAGAAATTCCAGCAACTTCTTCAGAAACAATCTACCAAGCAATGCGCTACTCGCTTGTTGCTGGTGGAAAGCGGTTACGTCCAATTTTATGTTTGGCAAGTTGTGAGTTAATGGGCGGTACTATGGAAATGGCACTACCTACAGCTTGTGCCTTAGAAATGATTCACACCATGTCTTTAATTCACGATGATTTACCAGCAATGGATAATGATGATTATCGTCGTGGCAAACTTACTAATCATAAAGTTTTTGGTGAAGGAGTGGCAATTTTAGCTGGAGATGCTTTGTGGGCATATGCTTTTGAATTAATTGCTAGTAAAACTCAGCAAGTATCAGCATCAAGAGTAGTTGAAGTAATTGCTAAAATTGGTTGTGCTATCGGCGCTAGAGGGTTGATAGGAGGACAGGTTGTAGATTTAGAATCAGAGGCTAAGTCAGATATTTCTTTAGAAAGATTAAACTTTATCCATCAACATAAAACAGGCGCACTTTTGGAAATAAGTGTAATTTCTGGTGCTATTCTCGCTGGGGCTAATAAAACAGATATTGAACGACTATCAAGATACGCGCAAAATATTGGTTTAGCTTTTCAAATTGTAGATGATATTTTAGATATCACGGCTACATTTGAGGAATTAGGCAAGACAGCACAAAAAGACCTAAAAACTCAAAAATTAACTTACCCTAGTTTTTGGGGTCTTGAGGAATCAAAACATCGAGCACAACAATTGGTTGATCGAGCAAAAGCCGAATTAAAATCTTTTGATAAAAAAGCTAAGCCACTATTAGCTATTGCCGATTTTATTGTTAATCGTAAGTATTGATTGTTTTCTAGGAAAAATTAAGTAATACTGGAGTTCTCATTTACCAAAATAAACTAATTTTCAGACTTATAGCTAAGTATTTGTTAAAAAATAAATTATTGTGCTTTTTGATAATTTAAACTTTTGAATTTATAAATTGTCAGTGAAATTTTCTATATTTCGTATTTTTTTTGGGGTTAGCATTTTTTTAGCTGTTGCAAGTACTGCGGTTACTTTGTTATTCAAAAATTTTAACGAGACAAATGTCAAGAATCAGGAGATATTAAAACCTGAAATACTTGAGATTGTTGCTCTTGGACGTTTAGAACCAAAAGGAGAGATTATCTCTGTAGCCGGACCTTTGGGAGAGCGAATTGCCCGTTTAGAGGTTACTGAGGGAGATTTTGTTAAAGCAGGACGTATTTTAGCTTATCTAGAAAGTTATGAAGCACAACAGCGATCGCGCAATTTAGCAGCCAGCCAAGTCGTAGAAATTAAACAGCGAATGCAAACTGACATTAAAATACGTCGCTCGGAAATAGATTTGGCTCAAACACAGATGACTCAGATCGATAAACCTCAATTATTACAAATACAATCACAGCAAGCAGTTGTACAGCGACTAACGGCAGAATTATTACAAGCAAAAAAAATACGAAACCGTTTTGAATATCTTAGTAACCAAGGAGCTATTTCACAACAAGATTTTGACACTAAACAATTAGCACTCAAACAAGCACAAGAAAATTTAAACCAAGCACAAGCAACTTTGGTTCAATTAATCAAAGCCCGTGATGCTGATATCAAAAATGCTCAAATGAATGTCCAACGTACACAAGATGCTTTAGCTCAAGTCTACAGTTACAGTGGCTTACAGTCAGCAATTGAGAATTTAGCACTAACAGAAGCTAGGCTAAAACAGACGATGATACGTGCCCCTCAAAACGGACAGATTCTGAAAATTTTTGCACGTCCTGGAGAAGCTATTGACAATCAAGGCATAGTAACACTAGGTGATACCCGACAAATGTACGCAGTTGCAGAAGTTTATGAAACAGATATTAATCAGGTGAAGCCAGAACAAAAGGCGATTATTACCAGTCCAGCTTTTGCTAAACCACTGACTGGTAAAGTAGTACAGCTTGGTAAATTAGTATTCAAAAACAACATTATCGGTGACGATCCAACTGCGGATACGGATACTAGGGTTGTCGAAGTAAAAATTCGTTTAGATGACAGCAAATTGGTTTCTGGACTGACTAATTTGCAGGTAAAAGTAGCCATTCAAGTGAATTCTCTGGGAGATAGAGATAGTGCGTCTTAGAAAATTACGATCTTGGGGTGGACCTCCTCTTGCCTGGTTAAATTTGATTTATGCCAAAAATAGATTAGTAGTAGCAATCGCTGCCATTAGTTTTGCTGTCACCATGATTTTTATGCAATTTGGCTTGTTTGTTGCAGTTCTCAAAGGAGCAACTTTAGTTTACGATCATCTGAATTTTGACATTGTATTAATGTCAAGTAAATCTTTAGAAGCGACCTATACTCAAACATTTTCAAGAAAACAACTCTATCGCGTTGCTGGAGTCGAAGGTGTAACATCTGTCATGCCTTGCTATATTGGCTTTAAAGCTTGGCGTAACCCTGAAAACAAACAAAAACGCTCAATTTTAGTTATGGGCTTTAATTTGGAAGATAGGATACTAAAAATTGCAGAAGTACATAAACACTTATCAGATTTACAGCGCCAAGATACTGTTTTACTCAACCTTCTTTCACGACAGGAATATGGTTCACCGAAAGTTGGTTTGAGAACAGAGTTAGGCAAACGACGTATTGAAGTTGTTGGGCTTTTTAGTATGAGTACTACATTTCGAGCTGATGCTTCTGTAATTGTCAGCGATCAAAATTTTGTACGTCTGAATCCAGGAAGGAGTATTGATGATATTGATCTAGGTTTAATCACTATTAATCCTAAATATAATATAAATACTACTATTGATCAACTCCGTCAATTACTACCAGAAAATATTGAAATTTTAAATCGTAGTCAAGCTGAAGCTAGAGACCAAGAATTTTGGGTAAGAGCAAGCTTAATTGGCTATGTTTTTAGTATTGGTGCATTTGTTAGTTTTACTGTTGGTACTGTGATTATATATCAAATTCTTTACACTGATGTTACAGACCACATTCAAGAGTATGCCACATTAAAAGCCATAGGATATGGCAGCTATCCTTTAGCTAAAGTTGTTTTACAAGAATCATTGATTCTTGCTGTCTTGGGATTTACCCCAGGTTTTTTTATTGGTTTAGGACTCTATCAAATTATTTATATGGTGACAAAATTACCTATTGCTATGAGTTTACAATTAGGAATACTCGTATTTATATTTACTGTTTTAATGTGTAGTATTTCTGCTATTTTATCTATTCGTAAAATTATAGTTATTCATCCAGCGGATGTATTTTGACAGTGAGTAATTGGATTTTATTTAAGTTATATCTGGCTTGGCAAAACCTCACTTTTAATAAACAAAGGTTTATAGTTGCTGTAAGTGCGGTAGCCTTTGCTGTTACACTCATGTTTGTTCAAGTAGGATTTCGTAACTCTTATTTAGATACTAACTTTGAGTACATTAATAGATTTAATGCAGATTTAATTTTAGTTAATAGTCAGAGATATGTCAGTTTTGCTGATACGACTTTTAAGAAAAATAGATTATATTTAGTAGAAAAATTTCCAGAAGTAAAAGTTGCTTATCCTCTATATATACATATTGCTAACTGGAGAAATAAGGGAGAAACAAGAGAATATCCCATGCGTCTATTAGGTTATAATATTTCTAAATCAATTTTATTAATTTCCGGGATAAAAAAGTATACAAATACACTCAAATTAGCTGATACAGTCATAGTAGATCGGAAATTCCGCAGTCCTTTTGGTCAACTTCAAAAAGGTGATGTTGCAGAAATTATAAATCGAAAAGTTAAAGTAGTAGGTACTTTTGAATTGGGAAGAGTTACTTTTGCAGATGGTAATTTAATTACAAGTTATCAAAATTTTTTGAGGATTATTGCTAATAAACCGGTGGGAATTTCTGGAAAAATCCGTACTTTGGATGATATTGATATAGGTTTATTGCAAGTTAACACAGGAGTAAATATTGATAAATTTGCAAAAGAAATCAATAAAAACTTACCTGGTGATATAAGAATATTTACAAAACAACAATTCATAAATCGTGACCGGATTTATCTTGAATCTTCTACAGGAATAGGGTTTATTTTTTTCCTGGGAACAATAGTTGGTTTTGTGGTGGGTATAATTGTAATTTATAACATTATTTACTCAGATATTTTAGATAATTTGCCTCAGTATGCCACACTTAAAGCCATGGGATATTCTAATTCTTCTCTGCTTTATGTAGTTATGGCTGAATCCTTAATTTTATCAATTTTTGGTTTCTTTCCAGGTTTTGGTTTTAGTATTCTTATTTATAACAGGATTGAAAATGCCATAGGTTTATTAATGAAGATAAACTTGAATAGTACACTTTTAGTTTTCTCTTTAACCATTATCATGAGCCTAATTTCTGGGTATATAGCATCCAGAAAATTACATAAAGTTGACCCTGTTGATATATATGAATAATAGATGCAAGATAATCCATTGATTAAAATTGAAAAAGTTAATCATTATTTTGAAGAAGGTAAATTACGCAAACAAATTTTATTTGACATTACTACTGACATTTATCCAGAGGAGATTGTGATTATAACCGGTCCTTCCGGTTCTGGTAAAACAACTTTATTAACATTAATTGGTGGATTACGCTCTGTTCAAGAAGGTAGTTTGAAGATTTTGGGAGAAGAATTATTATTAGCTAACAACAAAAAATTAGAAAAATTACGTCAGAAAATAGGTTTTATATTCCAGTCTCATAACTTGCTATCGTCTCTAACCGCAAGTCAAAATATACAAATGTCTCTGGCTTTGAATTCACATATTTCCAGAGCAATTGCTTGCCAAAAAGCAGCAGAAATATTAAAAAAGGTCGGATTAAGTTCTAAAATCAATTCTTATCCTCACCAATTATCTGGAGGACAAAAACAGCGAGTTGCGATTGCTCGTGCCCTTGTCAATCAACCAAAAATTATTTTGGCGGATGAACCAACAGCATCTCTTGATAAAAAAAGTGGTCGGGATGTTGTAGAGCTAATGCAATATTTAGCAAAAAAAGAAGGCTGTGCAATAGTACTAGTCACCCACGATAACCGAATTCTTGATATTGCTGATCGCATCATTCATCTAGAAGATGGTCACTTATCTTCCTCAACAAAAAAATTGATGGCAGATTTTGCAAATACAATGGTAACTATGACAAAATCCAGTCAAGGAAAACTTCACCATCGTATTCAAAATCTATCTATTCAAGAATTGGCTGATTTACTTGTTCTATTCACTAAGGAATTTGAGCAGTTTTTAGAAATCATGGATATGATGAATGAACTGACCATTGAAATGAAACTGAGTGAAATCATTCAGGCTGTCACTATAAAAATTACTCAAATTCTACAAGCTGAAAGAGCAACTATCTTCTTTATTGACTATAAAGCAAGTCAACTTTGGTCTAAATATGCTAAGGGAGAAGGTGAACATTTTATTTCAATTCAAATACCTCTGAATACTGGAATCGCAGGTTATGTAGCTATGACAGGAGAAACTGTTAATATTTTAGACGCTTACAATGATTTAAGATTTTACAACAAAATAGACTTGACCACTGGTTATTTAACCAGAAGTATCCTTTGTTTACCGATTTACAGTACAGAAAATAAGATAATTGCTGTTGCTCAACTATTAAATAAAATTGGGAAAATGGGTTTCAATGATGATGATATTCAGAAATTGAGTAAACTAACCTCTTCTTTAGGGTTGATTATTGAATCTTACTTGGCTATTACAGGCAGGACTGTGGTCGGGCATTCATAAAGCGTTACCTAGCCCATGCCCTTTGGGCTTATCGCCAAATTGGAACTAGATTCAACAACATAAAGTGGTTACAAATGGTCATCTTCCAAAAGACCACAGTTGGAAATTACCACTGGAACTACTACAACAGTAAGGGTAACAGTAGAAGAACGAGCGCCGATTACTTTTGTATTACCTATTTTGCGGGAGTTGAGTGGGATTGAAAATTCTTAAACATGAAATATCAACAAATCCTCAATCTAGCCCAGAGGTACGATAAAGCAATTGAGCATCTAGAAAACACCGCGATCGCACGTCTAAATAAAACTTTTGACGATGCTTACAGACAACTTCTAGGTCAAATCAAATTAAGTATATACACTCAAAAGCAGCAATATAACTTACTCAACAGAAATGTGTTTGTTGCCGAACAATTACGCGAAATACTTAACTTATTCATCACCAACAATAATCACGAAGATACTTTTAACGTCCTACTGCAAACCGCAGCACAGCAGGGCGTTTTTTTTTCAGCACAGGTAGCTGATGTTGCTTTTGCGAATATCCCAATAGAGGCGATCGCGTTTCAAACGGAAGAAACGTACAAGCGTTTGATTCGCCACGGTCAAAGCTTTGCAGAAGATGTTAC
>ERZ1740059.184-NODE-184-length-33849-cov-5.374297_pt1 | contig 33849 bp, 37 predicted proteins | sample MGYA00581744_ERZ1740059 | MGnify/ENA primary metagenome ERZ1740059 (study PRJEB43018, sample SAMN04849738) | marine metagenome | isolation source: floating plastic debris | place: Pacific Ocean | collected 2008-08-28 | study: EMG produced TPA metagenomics assembly... | reverse complement strand
TGGCCGAACAGTTCCGCGACCAGTCTGGTACCGACGTTCTGTTCTTCGTCGACAATATCTTCCGCTTTACGCAGGCGGGTTCGGAATGTTCGGCTCTCCTGGGCCGTATTCCTTCCGCTGTGGGCTATCAGCCGACACTCGCAACGGACATGGGCGCGATGCAAGAGCGGATTACATCGACGAAAGCGGGCTCGATCACGTCAGTTCAGGCCGTTTATGTGCCTGCGGACGACTTGACCGACCCAGCCCCCGCGACGTCGTTTGCGCACCTCGATGCGACAACCGTGCTTTCCCGTGCGATTTCCGAGTTGGGTATTTATCCGGCTGTGGACCCGCTCGATTCCACGTCGCGTCTGATGGACCCGGCGGTTGTGGGCGAAGAGCACTATCAGGTCGCCCGTGATGTTCAGGGTATCCTTCAGCGCTACAAGTCGCTTCAGGACATCATCGCGATCCTCGGCATGGACGAACTTTCCGAAGAGGACAAGCTGACCGTGGCCCGTGCCCGGAAGATCCAGCGCTTCCTCTCGCAGCCGTTCGACGTGGCGCAGGTCTTCACCGGTTCGCCTGGCGTTCAGGTGCCGCTTGACGACACGATCAGCTCGTTCAAGGCCGTTGTTGCTGGCGAATACGACCACCTGCCCGAAGGTGCCTTCTACATGGTGGGCGGCATCGCCGAGGTGATCGAAAAAGCCGAGAAGATGGCTGCCGAAGCTGCGTAAATGTGGTGGCGGGGTGAGCCCCGCCTTACGAATTGACCCAGGCGTAGGGTGGGGTTCACCCCACCACCTACCCAAAAAGGGAAAACGACAATGGCTGATACAGTCCAATTTGATCTGGTAAGCCCTGAGCGTCTGTTGGCTTCGAAACAAGAGAAGGAAGTTCAAATTCCGGGTGCTGAGGGCGACATGACCGCGATGCCGGATCACGCACCGCTGATCACGACGCTGCGCCCAGGCGTCCTTAAGGTCTCCGGCAGCGATGGGGATGCATCTTACGTGGTCACCGGCGGCTTTGCTGAGATAAACGCATCTTCGATCTCGGTTCTGGCAGAGCGGGCCATTCCGCAGTCGGAAGTGACACAAGAGCAGTTTGCCGAGATGATGGGCGAGGCCAACGCGCGCCTTGAAAAGGCGCAAGCCGCAGATAGCGCAGAGCCGGGTCAGGTAGACGACGCGGCCAAGTTTGTTGCCGATATGGCTGCCTTGGGCGCTGAGATCGGCATGTCGGCGGCCTGACACGGAAAATCGTGAAAAACCACATGGACCCGCATTTGCGGGTTCATTTTTTTTGCACAGTTACTCCAGCATATTACACGCCGCAAAATTGTTCGCTTTGCGCCCTAGTTCCTTCAAGAATTGAGCGAAGTTGCACGCTACAGTGTTTAAAGAATCTTAGACGTCGACAGTATGAAGTTTATCTCCAGCAGCATGATCGGGATCGAGCAGGGCGACGACGTTCTGTTTTCAGATTACCAAGACGAAGGCGACATGTGGACTGGCAAAGGCCCGCGAGAGCGTCGTCACGCGGTATTTTTTGAACGCCCCTACCATAAAGTGCCGTCTGTCTTTGTGTCTCTCTCCATGTGGGATATCGACACTGAAAACAATGCTCGCGCCGACGTTTCTGCCGAAACCATCAGCGAAGACGGGTTCGAGATCGTGTTCAAAACCTGGGGCGACACCCGCGTTGCGCGCGCCCGTGTCAGGTGGATGGCCATTGGGCCGATTGTCAATGAAGACGATTGGGAACTCTACTGAAACGTCCGGTCAAGTGCCGAACTGGCCTTCGTAGATTGGCTCCAACGTCGGTGTTTCAAACAGAGATGACACTGATGTCCCAGTCCAAATGTTCAAGATCGCTTGGGCAAACACCGGTGCTGTTGGCAATACTCTGATATTGGTAGCTTTCTTCGTGGCGACTGTGGGGGCAATCGTATCAGTCAGCACAAGCGATTTCATCACCGAGTTTTCAACGCGTTCAACGGCTGGACCCGACATGACACCGTGCGTGATATAGGCATGCACTTCGCTTGCGCCATGTTGCATCAACACTTCTGCGGCTTTGCACAACGTCCCCGCCGTGTCGCAAATGTCGTCCACGATCACGCAAATCTTGCCAGTGACATCACCGATGACCGTCATCTCAGCCACTTCCCCGGGCTTTTCACGACGTTTGTCAACGATGGACAGTGGCGCATTGATCCGTTTGGCAAGCTCTCGGGCGCGCGCCACGCCACCAACATCAGGAGAGACAACCATAACGTCAGACAACTGATCATGGAATTGTGTCATGACATCGAGCGCAAAGATCGGTGACGCATAGAGGTTGTCGACGGGAATATCGAAGAAACCCTGTATCTGTGCGGCATGAAGATCCATCGTCAGCACCCGTTCGATCCCAGCACCTACGATCATGTTTGCCACCAGCTTGGCCGAGATGGGTGTGCGGGCTTTGGTGCGGCGATCCTGACGGGCATATCCAAAGTATGGGATCACCGCCGTAATCCGGCGCGCAGAGGAGCGCCGGAGCGCGTCCGCCATGATCAAAAGCTCCATCAGGTTGTCATTGGCGGGGTTCGAAGTCGACTGGATGATGAACATGTCCTCACCCCGGACATTCTCAAAAACCTCGATGAAGATCTCTTGGTCGTTGAACTTTTCCATCCGCGCATCAACGAGGCTGACGGGGGCACCGCGGTAAATCCCCATCCGTTTGGTGATGGCATTTGCGAGAGGCAGGTTGGCGTTGCCGGAGATGATCTTCGGCGCGGGCGCGGTTGGCATGGCTGGCAGGCTCCCCAAGGGCCGCATGAGACTGGCGGCATGTAACAGAATCGCGACGTTGACACCGGATAACATGGGCGTACGTTCGGGCCTAGACACGCAGGCCAAAGGAGCGCCGTTTATGCCCCACATAGACTACTTTTTCGCAACAATTTCCCCCTTCTCCTACCTCGCCGGTCTCAAATTGGAGGAGATTGCGGAAAAGCACGGGGCGACCGTTACGTATAAGCCGCTCGACATTATGGCGCTCTTTTCGCGTACGGGGGGCACCCCGCCCAAAGATCGGCACCCCAACCGAGTTGGTTACCGGGCGCAGGATTTGCCGCGTCAAGCGAGGAAAGCGGGCATGGATTTGAACTTTCAACCGGCGCATTGGCCCACCAATGCCGCGCCGTCGTCCTATGCAATGATTGCGGCTCAGACGGCAGGTGGCGGCGACCTGGGCAAACTGGCCCATAGTTTCTTGCGTGCCTGTTGGGCGGAGGAAAAAGACATCGCCGAAGACAGTGTGGTGAGAGAGTGTTTGGAAGCCTCAGGTTTTGATCCAGATCTGGCAGACACCGGGCTATTGGCCGGGGCTGAAACCTATGCGGCCAACCTCGAAGAGGCAGTCAGCCGAGGTGCTTTTGGCGCACCGTTTTACATCACCGATAGCGGGGAAATGTTCTGGGGTCAGGATCGCCTCGAAGAGCTCGACATGCACCTGTCTGGAAAGCTGTAAGCCATTGCCCAAAGCAGAGCGGGCGGGCTTTCCCACCTACTGGACAACCTACGGTCAGGGCCCCAGAGAGGCGCTTATGATCCATTGCGGTCTGGCCCATTCGGGAAGCTGGGGGCGCGTGGCACGCACGCTGTCTGGTGCCCTGACCATGACGGCGTTTGACACGCCGGGTCATGGGCGGAGCGATGCTTGGGACGGGCGCGACGAAATCCAAAAGCTGACTGCTGAGATTGCGGCCGATTTTCTGACGCAGCCCACCGACGTGATCGGGCATTCTTTCGGGGCAACGGTAGCTCTGCGGTTGGCTGCGATGCGGCCCGAACTGGTGCGCAGCTTGACCTTGATTGAACCGGTCTTCTTCGCCGTTGCCCTTGCGGATCGCCCTGAGATTGCGCCCGCGTTCAAAGCCTCGCAAAGTGACTTTGGCACCGCGATGGAGCGAGGCGACACCTTGACGGCGGCAAGAGACTTTACGCGCATTTGGGGCGATGGCACGCCTTGGGAGGTGATCCCAGAAGACGTAAAGCAGTCGTTGGCGGATCAGATGTACCTCATCATGGCCTCACATGACGCGCTCAACAATGACGTGGGCGGCATGCTTGAAGAGGGTGTTTTGGACACGCTTCACTGCCCGGTTCTGTTGATGGAGGGGAGCAAATCCCCAGCCATCATCCGTGACATCAACAAGGGACTGTCGGCGCGTTTGCCCAATACGACGCATGCGATGATCATGGGCGCGGCCCACATGGCGCCGCTCGCCCCATCCGATCAAGTGGCGGTTGAAGTTCTGCGTTTCCTAGATCAGTCGAAAGAGACGTAGCTAGATTTCGCCGCTGGCGATTTCAACAAAACGGTCAATATCCGCCTCATCAACGGACCAACCGACAACCAAACGCATGCCGATGCGTTCGTCCTCGGGGCCGTCAAATGGCCCATGCATCTCATATCGAGCCCCGGCAGCGTGAAGGTCGCGATGGATCCTACGCGGCAGGGTGGCGAAGATCATGTTGGCGGCCGGTTCAAACAGAAATTCAAATTCCGGCGCATCGCGCAACCCGCTGATCATGCGCGCGGCTTTGGCATTTGTAGCTGCCGCCGCCTTTTTCCAGGCGTCATTGCGCAGATACCCCAGCATTTGCGCCGAAAGGTAGCGATGCTTTGAGAAAAGATGTGCCCCGCGTTTGCGGCGCAGTTCAAACTCCCACGCGTGTTCGGGATTAAAGAAAATTACCCCTTCGACACCCATGCATCCGTTTTTCGTGCCACCGAAGCTGACCGCGTCAATGCCCGCTTTCCATGTCATCTCTGCAGCACTGCACCCAAGAGACACCATGGCATTGGCAAACCTGGCGCCGTCCATATGTGCGGTGAGACCATGCGCTTTGGCCACTTTTGTGAGCGCGCGCAACTCTTCAAGGCTGTAAATCCGCCCTCGTTCTGTCACCTGTGTCAGGGCCAGAGGACCTCTCTGGGAGGTATGCACATCTCCCTTCGTCCACCCGATGATCGCCGCCTCAAGCGCCTCAGGCGTCATCTTGTCCTTCTCACTCACCAATGTGAGCTTGCCACCCCCGGTATAGAACTCCGGTGCGTGGCACTCATCGATATGGATATGCGCAAGCGGCGTGCAAAAGATCGTGTCCCACGGCCTTGCGAGCGTGGAGAGAGCAAGCGCATTGGCGGCCGTGCCGGTGGAGACCAGATAGACGGCGGCCTCGGGCGCTTCGAACTCAGCCCGCACCAGCGCGCTCACCTCCTCCATCATCTCGTCGTCACCATAGGACGATTGGAAACCCTGATTGGCCTCAACCACCGCGTCCATCACTTCCGGTAGCGCCGGGGCGCAATTGTCAGACTTGAACATCATACGCCGGGTTCCTCAATCAGGTGGTCTTCCCAATCGTCGTCGCGCACGACTGATTCAGACACAGTCGCGTATTGCATGGACACGCCTGCCCTGTGAACAGTTTCGGGATCACCCGAAAGCAGCGGATGCCACGCATAGAGCTGCTTGCCTTGGTGCAGCAATTTGTAGGCGCAGGTTTCGGGGAGCCAATACATGTGCCTATCCAGCGTTTTGGGCGTGAGGGATATGCACTCAGAAACGTATTGCTTGCGCACCTGATATTTGCTGCACAGACAGGAGCCATCGTCAAAGAGACGGCAAGCGACGCGGGTCAGCACAATCTCACTCGTCTCTTCGTCTTCAAGTTTGTTCATGCAACACTTGCCGCACCCGTCGCAGAGCGCTTCCCATTCCGGTTGGGTCATTCGGTTGAGCGGCGTTGTCTCCCAATACCTTGGGCGCAACCCTGTGCGATCAATGACATCGCTCATAGCGCGTCCAGGATGTCGCGTGCCTTTGCGCAATCCGCATCCATTTGCGCGATGAACGCCTCAAGGCCGTCGAATGTCTCTTCGGGTCGAAGATACTCCACCAAAGCAACAGACAGCTCTGTCGAATAAAGATCACCGGTGAAATCAAAGATGAATGTCTCAATATTGGGCACTTCACCCTGGAACATCGGGCGCACGCCCATGGATGCCGCCCCTTTGTAGGATCCCTCATGCGGCCCGTCCAAAACATCGACCAGCACCGCGTAAACGCCAAACTTTGGTGGATGCAGCCCTTCGATGGACATGTTCGCCGTAGGATAGCCCAGCTCGCGCCCGCGCTGTTCTCCACTCACGACCGGGCCGTCGATGCGGTGCCAATGCCCCAGCATGCGCGCGGCATCTCTTGGGCGCCCATCGCTCAGGGCATTGCGGATCGCTGTGGAGGACACCTCCCCATCGTCCACGCTCAAAAGTGTCGCGGTTGTCACACCAAACCCAAAGGCGTCACCAAAGGCCTGAAGGTCCTCCACGGTGCCCTTGCGTCCTTTGCCAAAACAGAAATCCGCGCCAACAACGACGTGTTTGAGCCCCAAGCCGTCTGCAATCACATCGCGGGCAAACTCTTCTGGGGTCAGCTGGGACATGGCCACATTGAAGCTGAGCTCATAAAGCCGCTCTACGCCAAGTTTCTCCAGCCGGTTCGCGCGCGCTTCTGGGCCCATGAGGCGAAAAGGCGGCGCGTCCGGGGCAAAAAACTCGCGCGGGTGCGGCTCAAACGTCAGAATGCCCAAGGGCGCGCCAATATTGGCACCGGCCTGCCGGGCAAGATCGATCACGGATTGATGCCCCAGGTGAACGCCGTCGAAATTGCCTATGGCGGCGGAGGCGCCACGGTCAGCCGGGTCAACAAAAGAGTGGTCACGAATAATGCGCATGCGCTACGCCTAGCCAAAGCGCGATTGATGCGCAACCCGAGGAGGCGGGGACATGGCCAGACCCACAAATTTGGCAGAGTATGAGGCGTTGACCGGGTTCATGAGCGATGAAAGCCTCGCCATCGGTTTGGCCTATCGTCCAGAGCCCACCGACATCTTTATCTCGCCTTATTCCAAATGCGGGACCACGTGGATGCAGCAGATTGTGCATGGGTTGCGCAGCGGTGGATCGATGGACTTCGAAGAGATCACGCAGGTCGTGCCTTGGCTTGAAATGGCCCATGACATGGGCACCGATCCTTCTGCGGACCAGGTCGCGACACCGCGTGCGTTCAAGAGCCATCTTCGATGGGATCAGGTGCCTAAGGGCGGGCGCTACATCGTTGTGCTGCGCGATCCTGTGGATGCGATGGTGTCATTTCATCGCTTCATGGACGGCTGGTTGTATGAGCGCGGATCAATCTCAATAGAAGAGTTTGCAGGGTACTATTTAAGGCGCGGAGCCGATGGCTATTGGGAACATGCCGCGTCCTGGTGGCCTCAGCGGGAGCGCGAAGACGTGCTTTTGCTGACCTATGAGGACATGAAGGCCGATCTGGCCGGTGTGGTTGATCGGGTGGCCGATCACATGGGGCAGGGTTATGATGCCGACCGCCTGGCACTGGCCACCCGGCAGGCGGAATTTTCGTTCATGAAGGCCCATGCTGACCAGTTCAATGACAATCTCCTGCGACGGATACGTGATCCCGGAATGGGGATGCCACCGACGGAGGTCACGGGTAAAGTGTCCAAGGGCAAGACGAATGCTGAGGTGCCACAGGCTGTGCGCGATATGTTGGATCGTCGATGGGCTGAGACGCTCGGATCAAGGTTCGGCCTCGCATCCTACAGCGATATGCGAGACGCTATTGCTTTTGGCTGAAAACATCCTCGCCGGAGGCCTGATGTCTCTCCGGCGTAGATGTCAGGTAACTAGCGTGGAAATCAGTCGAACTTGCCCGATGGCGCGAGCACGGTCGCCTCGCCGATCAGCACTTTTTTTCCATCAACCATGCAGCGGCAATCAAGCTGAACCCGACGGCGGCCATGATCGATGCCGATCACTTCGACCTCGGTCAGAACCTGATCCCCCGGCCTGACGGGGGCCAGAAACTTAAGCGTTTGACCCATGTAAACCGTGCCATGACCGGGGAGCTGTTCGCCGATCACGGCCGAGATGAGACCTGCGGTGAGCATGCCGTGCGCAATACGCCCTTCGAAAATCGTGTCTCGGGCGTAATCATCGTCCATGTGCACCGGATTGTGGTCTGTGGACACCTGAGCAAACATCTCGATGTCTTCATCGGTGACGATTTTGCGCAAAGACCGCACCATCCCCATTTCAATCTCTTCAATGGTGATTGTGCCGCGGGGCATATTATCCAACATGACTACCTCTCAAACCAGCGCCTTGGTAACAAACATAACGCCAAACAAGATCTCAGAGTAACTTAATTACTTCGCAAGCGCAGAAAAGCAAGCGATTCTTTGTGTTATCGCAAGAATCCAATGGTAAATGTGGGATCTATATTCTCTTCGGCCAGATACGCCTTCAGAGCCGCCGGATCGGGTTGGCGCTCTGTCTTGGTGGGCCCGGCTGCCAGGCCGCCTGAGATAAAGAGATTGTCGATATCCTCACCGACAGCGCCGGTGATATCTGTCAGAATTCCGTCTCCGATGGCCAACATCTTTGACTTCATCACGCCGGGCCGGATCGCCTCCAAACGCCGATACGCCAGATCGTAGATCGGTGGATACGGTTTGCCAAAATAGAGGCTTTCCCCGCCCATTTCCGAATACATGCGCGCGATGGCACCTGCGCACCATTCCCGGACATGACCACGGTCGACCACGATATCGGGATTTGCGCACAGAAACTTCATGCCCTTTTGCTTGGCATAGAGAAGATCTGGTCGCCATGTTTCGGGATCTGCCAAAGCATCAAACGGGCCCGCACAGACAACGCCTTCCGCCTCCTGCAAAGGCACCCGGGTAATCTCGACAGGATCCTTGATGATCGCGAGGGGATCGAAGAATTTAAGATCAGATTCTTTACCGATAAAGTAGACTTTTTCCCCAACCATGCCGCGAAACATCGCGGCGCGCGCACTGTCACCGGATGTGGCGATCACGTCCCAGCAATCCTCTGGCACGTCGAATGACTTGAGCTGTACTGCCACGCGATCGCGCGAGCGCGGTGAATTGGTCAGCAGAACCACGATCCCGCCCGTTTCGCGATAAGCCTGCAATGCCGCAACGGCCTCCGGGAAGGCGGTCTTGCCGTTGTGAACGCAACCCCAAAGGTCGACGAGCAAAGCGTCATACCTGTTCGAAACTTCGGAAAGTGAGTTTATGATCTGTGTCATGCAGGGCCTGCCTTGGCGGTGACGCACGCGTTGCGCGTCATATGGCAGGCACCCGCCTTATTGGCCAGCCTTGATTTCTGGCAGCTCGGCCCGTTGACGTTTGTAAGTAAGGATTTGCCCTACGTCCTTGCGCATGGCCTCAAAATCCCTCTCAAAGTCCGCACGGTCCATCCCGAATGTATCGCGAAACGCCTGATCCCAGCTCTGCGTCTTGCCGACATTGATCCAATACTCAAGCAAGGGTTCAGGGCCATAAATATCTGCCAAGATCCTGACTGCAAAATGCCCGACATCGTAGTGAGCCTCGTTTGGCCAGGGCCGCGTGTCGCTCAAATCTCTGAGCGGATCATCGAAGCCGTATGCGCCGAGATAAAGCCAAAACATCCCGGGGAGGTCTTCGTCAACACGATCTGCTTCGATCACTTGGGCAAAATATTCTGCTGTTCCTTCCGTCATCCACTTTGGCCCGATCACCCTTTGGCGATCATTGCCAATGCGCCGCAATGGGTAATCTGCGGAAAGATCATATTGCACCATGTGCACAAACTCATGGGCAATAAGCTTGAAACTTTCCAAGTGCTGTTCCCACCAGGACCAACCCAAGGGATGCTCGGTGTCGTACGGATGCCAGCAAAGCGCGATCAGGTATCGCATCGCTATGCCCAAACTGAAGTCGTCTCCACAGCGGTCATCTGCGATCTGGGGGAGACCAGTGCTTCTGAAATTTCGCCTTGCGCCCCATTCTCGCATCAATCGGTTGAGGTCTGACGCGTTTTCAGCTCCAAGGACATCGAAAGTTGCGGCAAGTTCGATCTGGTGGCTTTCTCGAAAATACTCTTCCGCTTGTGTCAAAGCGGAAACCATCATGAGTTTCTTGATCGTTCCCTGCGCTCCGGCTTCGTCCACATAGAGCCTGTCACCCCAACCTTGCGTCGCGGCAGATGGCCAGAACGTCGCCAGACCAGGCTGCAACGCGCCGAGTTGTCGACACCACCGAAATGCCGACTTTTGTGATAGCCCGGGAAACGTTGCCTTTACAGCTCGATCCTGTGTGTCCAACCAGTCTGAGGCGGCCGCAATGGACTGAGGGCCAATGATACCGTCAATTGGCCCCGGAGCGTGGCCCAACGCGGCCAGTTGATTTTGGACACAAACGGCATTCTCTCTCGGTGACCCGGATGCGGTTGCGGCGCAAAAGCTCAAAAAAATGAACGTAAGCGCGGCCGCCGGCCGCAATCTCAGTGCACCGCCACTGGCTGCATGTCGTTCTGCCGCGCTAGCGAATAGGCCAGCGCGCGGTCACGCACCAGGGCGAGCTGCTCACCTTCAGAGTTGTGGACCGCATAGATCGTCTCAAGGCCTTCCGCTTGATCGCGCACTTCTTGCGGTAGTTCATCAACCTTCACAGCGCGCACATAGACGATCGCTTGTTCATCGGATGCGTTGAAATCGTATGTCGTATTCATTTGCTCATCCTCTCTTGATTTGTATTGTCTGCACCACTGTTTCCGGCTGCGAACGGAAAAGGTCCACATGGAGCAGGCCGTTTTCCATCACCGCTTCGCCCACTTCGACCCCATCGGCCAAAACGAAGGAGCGTTGAAATTGCCGCGCGGCGATGCCTCTGTGCAGAAAGACGCGGCTGTCACTGTCGTCCTTTTGACGACCGCGGATCACCAGCTGCCGGTCTTCCAGCGTGATCGCCAAATCAGCCTCCGCAAATCCGGCGACGGCCAGCGTGATACGGTATGAACTGTCAGACGTTTGTTCGATGTTGAAGGGTGGGTAGCCCTCATTGCCGGATTTCGCGCTGCGCTCCAGCAACCGCTCAAGCTGTTCGAAGCCGAGCATGTAGGGGTGGGACCCCAAAGACAGTTTTGTCATCGGCGCGTCCTTTTCGATTAAGCGACCGTCCGCATTGAGCACAAACCCCTGTCAGGCAGTTTGTCTTATTAGAAATATGGGTGTTGAAGTTGAAGGGTGCAAGCTCTTAACGAAGTCCCTATATTGAGGTAGCGTGCCGTATCGGTCGTAGAGGAGCCAAGCATGAACAGCTACAGCGACTTTTCGATGAAGTCAGAAGAGGTCCTGCGCGTGGAGCTTGAAGAGTTTCGCCGACAGCATCGCGATCTCGACGAAGCCATCGCGGCACTTGAGGAAAGGCCGACGAGCGATCGCCTGACGATCCGTCGTCTGAAACAGCAGAAATTGCGCCTTAAAGATCGGATCGCCTGGATCCAGGATCGGCTCACACCGGATATCATTGCGTAAGCGCGCGTCTTGCGTATAGTGCCGCCTTCCTCGATAGCCGAGGTGAGGGATAGCACATGGCGGACGTGAAAGTGGGCATCATCATGGGCAGTCAATCAGACTGGCCAACCATGAAAAAAGCCGCAGACATTCTCGATGAACTGAGCGTGGTATATGATGTCCGCATTGTGTCTGCCCATCGCACGCCGGATCGGTTGTGGGACTATGGAAAAACCGCAGTCGACCGCGGATTGCAGGTGATCATCGCCGGTGCCGGAGGCGCAGCGCATCTGCCCGGCATGATGGCATCCAAGACGAGGATCCCCGTGATCGGTGTCCCGGTCCAAACCAAAGCGCTTGCAGGTGTCGACAGCCTCTATTCGATTGTCCAGATGCCCAAAGGTTTTCCTGTTGCGACTATGGCGATTGGGGATTCGGGCGCCGCCAATGCTGGCCTGATGGCCGCAGGCATTTTGGCCACCACCGATGATGCCCTGGCAGCGCGTCTTGATGCGTGGCGTGCGGCCCTTTCGGCGTCCATCCCGGAGGCACCGACAAATGACTGAACCGCTCAAGCCCGGCTCCGTCATCGGCATACTGGGCGGCGGTCAGTTGGGTCGCATGCTGTCTGTTGCAGCCAGCCGTCTGGGCTTCAAGACCTGCATATTTGAGCCTGGCGGCGATTGCCCGGCAAGCCACGTATCCAATTATCACTTCCAGAAGCCTTACGAAGACGAGGCGGCGCTCAAGGCATTTGCCGAAGCCGTCGATGTGATCACCTATGAGTTTGAGAACATCCCCACGGCCGCGCTGGATGCGATCGAAGCTGTGCGCCCAGTGCGCCAAGTGCGCCCGTCGCGCCGCGCGCTTCAAGTCAGCCAGGATCGCCTGGGCGAAAAGAACTTTCTCTCTGATCTCGGTTTGAAAACGGCCCCGTTCGCGGCGGTGGATGATGAAGATAGCCTGGTTGCGGCTCTGGATCAGATCGGCGCGCCTTCCATTCTGAAAACCCGTCGTTTTGGATATGATGGCAAAGGCCAGGCCCGGCTCACATCTGCAAATGATGCGTCGCAAGCACTCCGGGACATGGGCGGTCAGCCTGCGATCCTGGAAGGCTTCGTTGAGTTTTCCTGCGAGATTTCCGTGATCGGCGCGCGCGGGCTGGACGGGCAGGTGGCTTGCTTTGACCCCGGAGAGAATGTCCACCGCGAAGGGATCCTGCGCACCACCACTGTGCCCGCCGATGTCAGCGCCGCGCAGCGTGCCGATGCGGTGCTGCTCACCGGGCAGATCCTGAATGCGCTTGAGTATGTCGGTGTTCTGGGGGTTGAGCTTTTCGTCACACCCGGTGACCTCATCGTCAATGAGATCGCGCCGCGGGTGCACAATTCCGGCCATTGGACACAACAGGGATGCAGCGTGGATCAATTTGAACAGCACATCCGCGCCGTTGCAGGTTGGCCCCTTGGGGATGGATCGAGGCACACGGACGTTGTTATGGAAAATTTGATCGGCGATGATGTGAACCACCTCCCTGATATCGCTAGGGAATCAACCGCCTCTCTGCATCTCTATGGCAAGGCCGACACAAAGCCCGGCCGCAAAATGGGACATGTAAATCGCGTCAAACCCTGATTTGGCGGCTTCTTTCTTTTTCCAAATACCCTGGGGAGACGCGCACAGCGCGGCTGAGGCAGCGCCCGCTAGTGTCCATTCAACCCACGACCCGCTCCAACGGATCGTACCCAAACCCACGCTGAAACGCGACTTGGGCGAGACTGTCTGGTTTCAACCGGATGCTGGCCAGTTCCTCCTGAGTGAAAAATCGGCGGGAATGTACGATGTCTTCGGGATCCTGCCAGCCCTCTTGTAGCGTCCCAGCCAAAATCTTGGCCCGAAAGAACAAATCTACCTGATGAAATTGCCGCTCAGGATCATGGAATTCATTGATCAGACACGGCGCGCCCACCTCAATTGTCAGCCCGGTCTCTTCGTGCACTTCGCGTTTGAGGTTTTCGGGCAGCGAGGCATGCGGCTCCGCACCCCCGCCAGGGGCGCACCAAAGGTCACTTTGATCGCCCGGATAGGCGTTGACCAGCAAGAGACGGCCCGCTTGCACAATCACCGCACGCACCGCCAGTCGCATGTTTTCGCCCCCTCTCCTTACGTTGGGGATGTATTAGCGTCAGCTTTATGCATATCTCAAGCCTATGAAACACTTGCTTGCCTGTGCACTCATGATCCTTCCCTTGCCCGCCTGGGCAGAGGATTGCGTTGTCCTGCTCCAAGGTCTGGCCAGCACAGAGGCGACATTCATCGTGATGGAGGAGGCGCTTGAGTTGGAAGATTACAGGGCCTTTAGAGCAGATTATCCCTCGACCGATGCGCCCATTGCCGAGCTTGCCGAGGTCACGCTGCCGCGCGCGATCGATACTTGCGGCACGCGCACGGTTCACTTTGTGACCCATTCGATGGGGGGCATTCTTCTGCGCCATTGGTTGGCAGAGAACCGCCCTGCACGGCTGGGCCGCGTTGTGATGCTCGGGCCCCCCAACCAAGGCACGCAACTGGTTGACGAACTTGGTTGGATTGAAGTCTTCGAATGGATCAGCGGGCCTGCGGGCGCCCAGCTTGAGACAGGTGAAGATGGGATTGTTGCTTCGCTTCCCCCGGTCGATTTCGAACTGGGGGTAATCGCGGGGACACGGTCACTGAACCCGTTCTACTCGCACCTGATTGATGGCCCTGACGATGGCAAAGTCTCCGTCGCATCTACCAAAGTCGAGGGTATGGCCGATCACATCAAACTGCCCGTAAGCCACACCTTCATGATGAACAACCCAGTTGTGATTGCGCAGACCATTCAGTTCCTCCAAGCGGGAGCCTTTGACCGTGATCTTGATATCGGCGATATCTTTTTTAGAGATGCGGAATGACCCACGCCTTGCGCCTGACGGGCGCAAAGGTTCTTACGTCCCCCGGACTAAGAGACATGCCTCTGCATCTGGAAAACGGCGATATTGTCGAGACATGTGACGGTCGTGATGTGGATCTCTCGGGCTTTTGGGTTCTGCCCGGTCTTGTCGACATTCATGGTGACGCCTTCGAAAAGCACCTCGCCCCGCGGCGCGGCGCCATGAAGAGCCTTGATTTGGGCCTGATGGCCACCGAAGCGGAATTGGCCTCCAACGGGATCACGACAGGTGTCCTGGCGCAGTTTTACAGCTGGGAAGGAGGTATGCGCGGGCCGGACTTTGCTGGCCAAGTCTTTGAAGTGCTCCAAGAGGTGAGCATGCGGCTCGATACCACGCTGATGACGCAGCTGCGATTTGAAACGCATATGATTGATGACTATGCGGCCATGATCGCCATGGTGGAGCGGTTTGGCATATCGTTTGTGGTGTTCAACGATCACTTGCCGCACGCGGATCTGGCCAAAGGCAAGATGCCTCCGGGTCATGTTGGCAAATCTCTCAAAGTCGGTCGCAATCCGGATAAAAACCTCGAGATGATGCTGGCCATGCACCGCGCCAGCGCAGACGTGCCAAAGGCGTTGCGCGCGGCCGTCCCAAAACTCAAAGCGCAGGGCGTGCGCATGGGCAGCCATGATGAAAGCACAGCAGAGCAGCGCCGGTGGTGGCATGATCTGGGCGTACATGTCTGCGAGTTCCCCGAAACTGTGGCCGCGGCCGAAGCGGCCCATGGTGCGGGCGATGCCGTCATCATGGGCTCTCCGAATTTGGTGCGGGGTGGATCACACAAAGGCAATGTGAGCGCGCTCGATGTGGTGACTATGGGGCTCTGCGATGCGCTCGCCTCGGATTATCACTACCCCTCGCTGCGTCGAGCCGCCTTTTTGCTGGCTGACAGCGGTGTGTGTGATCTGCCGTCTGCGTGGCGTCTGATTTCGGAAGGGCCTGCCCGTGTGCTTGGTCTCACGGATCGCGGGCGGCTGGAGCCAGGCAAACGCGCGGATATACTGGTGCTCGATCCTGAGACACGCGATGTCTGCGTGACCATAGCGGGCGGTCGCATCACGTATATGCGCGGCCCGGCAGGAGACCGGTTTCTCGCCTAGTGCGGCAGACTTTTGCAAAAGTCTGCTTCAAAAAAGTCTCCTTTTTTGAAGCAGTTTCTTGCAAGAAATTGCGCGCCTCTATCGCAGGACAGACACGGCCACGCCACCTAGTACCAGGGCGGACGCAAGCAAGGCCTGCAGTGTCAAAACCTCACCCAAAAGCACCACACCTGCCACCATGGCAATAACCGGGACGGTCAATTGTGCCACTGCGGCGACAGAGGCCTGCAATTGGGGCAGGACTTGATACCACATGGCGTATCCCAGGCCCGATGTGATGGCCCCGCAGAGGACCGCCAGCCAAACGCCTGTCAGTGAAATCGCAATCTCAGACGCGGGCAAACCCACCCCTAAGATCGCACCAAGCGGGGCGGCCAGTATGAAATTCGCGGCTGTGGCCTGCAAAGCATCCTTGGAGGCGCGTCCGGCTAGGGAGTAAAGCCCCCATCCAAACCCCGCGATTGCCATCAGCGCGCCGTGAAGCATGCTGACTTGAGGGCCGCTCTCTGCGGGCCATAGCAACCAGGCAAGGCCTGCCATTGCCATACCAGCCCCGAGCCAGCGCCGCAGCGGCATTACCTCTCTCGCCCAAAGACCGCCCGCAAACATGGTGATCTGCACCACGCCAAAGAGGATCAGCGCACCCAGACCCGCATCAAGCGCGTTATAGGCCACGGAAAACTCATACATGTAGAGCAGCAGGGACAGCACACCGGTCACCCGTGCAGGCCCGCGCAACTGCAGCCCCCCGCGCAAGATGATGCAGAGCACACCCAACATGACGGCCCCTGCGGCCAGACGGATCGTGCCGAAATCTGCCGCTCCGATATGTCCGCCCGCCAAAGCCACGCGGTTCAAAAGGGAGTTTGACGCAAATGCGATCATTGTTAGGGGAGCAAGCAGGAGCAGGGGCATTACAGTGCTTCAAAAGCCTTGGCGTAGGTTAAGGTGTCTTTTGGCACGGTGTCACCCGGTCCGGCCAGCAACGTATCTGTGATCGGATAGGGCGACGCTAGATCAGCAGCTCTGCAGAGATCGAAACCACACTGCTCGTAAAAGCTCTGCTCGCCCAAAACGACAATCCATTGCTTTGCGGCCTTCGCCCAAGAGGTCAACTGACCCAGCATGCGGCGCCCATGACCCTGGTGTTGATGATCTGGATGGATTGCAACAGGTGCCAAGGCCAGCCATCCTTTCGGACTGCGCATTTGAGAAAGAGCGTAATACCCGATCGTTTGATCCTCAAGCGGCAGGACCATCTCTCCGGCCATCGCTCCGGTGGCCCTGAGCTGGTCGACCAAACGCGCTTCGGCATCGCTGTCGAAACTAGCTTTGAGCAGATCTTCGACAGCACGCTCCTCGCCCGGTTGCATCGGTCTTATGAACTCTGCGAACATTATCCGGTCCTCTTGAGACGCGCTTCGCGCGATGCCAACAGACCTGCGCCAAACAGGATCACGACGGCACCCGTGACAGAGATCGCGTCAGGACGCACACCAAAGATCACCGCGTCATAGATCGCGGCAAATACCAAGGTGGCGTAGAAAAACGGCGCGACAAAGCTTGCATCTGCTCGGGCCATGGCGTTGACGAAACACGCTTGCGCGGCCGCCATGAGAAATCCGATGCCCGCCAACGCCGCCCATTGCGCACCGGTTGGCCAAATCCAGACAAAACTCGCCGCGAGCGTGGAGAGACACACTCCGATGAGATTGTTCACAAGCAATATCTGAGGCGGGCTTTCTCGGCGCGCAAGACGTTTGATCAGGATAATCTCCGCCCCAAACATCTTAGCCGCGGCAAGGGCCAGAAGGGCGCCAAGCTCAATCGCGGCGGTACCAGGTCTGGTCAGGATGAGCACGCCAACAAGCGCAATCACTGCGGCACTCCAACGGACGCGCCCCACACGCTCACCCAAGAACGGGATCGCCAGCATCATAGCGAAGACCGGGTTGAGAAAGCTTATCGCGGTAGCGTCTGACAATGGAATGAACGCGGCAGCCGCAAACATGAGAGTAACACCGCCCCAGCCAAAGGCAGACCGGGCTACGTGCAAAGGCAGATGCGGCCGTTCCAAACGCGTCTGCGCCAAGGCGACAAAGGCCAGGATGGCAATCAAGGCGAACAAAAAACGACCTTGGCTTATCTGCAGCGGATGCAATGGCGGGCCGAGATCCCAAGAGCCAAACGATCCGGCGCCAAGGGCTTTGGCCAAGAGCGTGGTTCCGGCCACAAACGCCGCTGTAAGCAGCGTCAAAAGAGCTGCAAGCGGGGGATTGGGCGCGCGCGGTGTCATCAATCCCCCATGCCTCGTCATCACTGCGCGCGCAAGCGTCATAGGCTGGGACGAAGTAGGTTATGCGCCGATGCGCCTGCGATCGAAGGGCAGGGGCTCACTTCGATCAAATCTCCTTTTATGCGATATTTGATCTTTTCATGTTGTGCAAAACCAACTAGACGGCCAGCATGATCAAACGCCGCACATACGCTCTTCGACGTCGACGCGCCTGACGCGTCCCTGATCACCTGCGCATTGCGCACCTTCCAAATCAATTGACACACCCGCAGCCCTTTGGCACCTAATGGGCTTTCTTTTAAAGGATGACCGATATGATCGCTTCCGTTCTGCCGACCTACAATCGTGCACCGCTCTCCTTCGTCAAAGGCGAAGGCAGCTGGCTCATTGAGGCAGACGGACGCCGATTTTTGGATCTTGGCGCGGGCATTGCCGTCAACGCACTGGGGCATGCGCATCCCGCGCTTGTCGCGGCCTTGACCGAACAGGCGCGCGCGCTGTGGCACACGTCCAACCTCTATCACATTCCACAGCAAGAAGCGCTTGCCGACAAGCTGGTGGCGCATACTTTTGCGGACACCGTTTTCTTCACAAATTCGGGTACGGAAAGCTGCGAATTGGCGGTGAAGATGGTGCGCAAGTATTGGCATGATCAGGGTCATCGCGATCGTGTTGACCTTATTGCCTTTGAAGGGTCTTTTCACGGCCGGTCCTCGGCCGGTATTGCCGCAGCCGGTTCAGAGAAAATGACGAACGGGTTCGGCCCGCTTTTGCCGGGGTTCACGCATCTGCCTTGGGGTGATCTTGAGGCCGTTGAGGCGGCGATCACGGATCACACAGCCGGCGTTATGATCGAACCTGTTCAAGGCGAAGGCGGTATCCGCCCCGCAACTGATCAGTTTTTGAAAGAGCTTCGCGCGCTGTGCGACGCCAGAGGGATCATGTTGATCCTCGACGAGGTGCAATGCGGGATGGGCCGCACGGGTAAGCTCTTTGCCCATGAATGGGCGGGCATCACTCCGGATGTCACGCTCGTTGCCAAGGGCATCGGTGGCGGGTTCCCTCTGGGCTGCGTCCTGGCTACGGAAGAGGCCGCGTCAGGCATGACGGCAGGAACGCACGGATCCACCTATGGCGGGAACCCTCTCGCCTGTGCCGTTGGAAACGCTGTGATGGATCACGTGGCGGATGAAGCGTTTCTCTCTGAGGTGAATCGCAAGGCCGGGTTTTTCAGGCAAAAGCTGGAGGCGCTTGTGGCATTGCATCCTGATGTGTTGGAAAGCGTGCGAGGGCAGGGCCTCATGCTGGGCCTCAAATGCAAGGCGCCCAATGCAGACTTGGTTCAGGCGGGATATGTCTCCCTCGTGGCGACTGTCCCTGCCGCAGACAATGTGGTGCGCCTTCTTCCGCCTTTAACAATCACAGATGACGAGATCGCAGAGGCGATCGAGCGACTTGACCAAGCCGCGAGTGCAGTTGCGCGACAGCATATGTCAGAGCCTGCCTAGCGCTTCATTCTTCTCAGTTCTTCTAAGCTTGGGGGCCCCAAGCTTTCTCGGCCAAAAGAGCCCAAAACGATGACCCATTTTCTTGATATTCACAAAACCGATCAAGCCGCTCTGCGGCACATCCTTGATAGCGCGCAAAGCATGAAATCTGCACGCTCGGGCCGCCCGCGTGGCGCGCCCGATGACGACCTTCCGCTTGAGGGGCGCATGGTCGCGCTCATCTTCGAAAAACCCTCGACGAGGACGCGCGTCAGTTTTGACGTAGGCGTGCGCCAGATGGGGGGTCAGACGATGCTGCTGTCGGGTGCGGAAATGCAGCTTGGCCACGGCGAAACCATTGCCGATACAGCGCGCGTCCTGAGCAGGTATGTGGATCTCATCATGATCCGGACGTTTGATGAGAGCGTGCTTTTGGAAATGGCTGAATATGCCGATGTGCCGGTGATCAACGGCCTGACCGATCGCACGCATCCTTGTCAGATCATGGCCGATGTCATGACCTTTGAAGAGCATCGCGGCCCGATCAAAGGCAAGAAGGTTGTTTGGTCGGGTGACGGCAACAATGTGTGCTCCTCTTTCTTGCATGCCGCCGGGCAATTTGGGTTTGATTTGACGTTCACGGGGCCGAAACAGCTTGACCCAGAGGATGAATTCGTAGGTCTCGCCCGGAAGTCTGGCAGCCGCGTGACGATAGAGCGTGACGCGTTCAAAGCTGTGGAAGGCGCGGATCTGGTGGTCGCAGACACTTGGGTCAGCATGCATGACAGCCAGTCGACCAAGGAACGTCGCCACAACATGCTGCGCCCTTATCAGGTGAATGAAGAGCTCATGTCATATGCCAAGCCGGATGCATTGTTCATGCATTGCCTGCCCGCTCACCGAGAAGAAGAAGCCACGAGCGCCGTCATGGACGGGCCGAACTCCGTTATCTTTGATGAGGCAGAGAACAGGCTGCATGCGCAAAAGGCGATCATGCGGTGGTGTCTGGGGGTCTGAGGGTGCTTGCAACCCGCAGTTGCGACCCTACCAGCGCCAGCTTGGTTAAACCGGACTGTGTCCGCTGGCTTGTGCAAAAATCGCGCTTCACAGTTGGACTTGCAGATACAGATCAAACTGGTTTGCGCAGGTTGTGCAATACGTGGCGTGCTGCGAGGGTCGGCGTCATCTGGTCGTCAGCCACCTGTCGACCGGCGATTTCCATCTGCGCCCGCGCTTTCGGCGTTTGCAATTCGGCGAGCAACCCGTCTTTGACTTCTTGCTCGAACCAGTATTGCGCCTGGGCCGCTCGGCGCGCATCAAAATGACCTTCGTCTCGGCGCCAGGTGACAAGAGACGTCATCTCGTCCCATGCCGAGCTCAAACCATCCTCTTGCAAGGCAGACACCATCATGGCCTTTGGAAACCCGTCGGGATCTTGCGGGCGTTTGCGCAAGAGGCGAAGCGCGCCGGTGTAATCTGAACAGGTGCGCGTGGCTGCGGGCTTGAGGTCACCGTCGGCTTTGTTCACCAGGATCATATCGGCCATTTCCATGATCCCGCGCTTCACACCCTGAAGCTCATCCCCGCCTGCCGGGGCTAAGAGCAAGATGAAGAGATCAGACATCTCCGCGACAACGGTCTCCGACTGACCAACCCCTACCGTTTCGATCAGGACCACGTCAAAGCCCGCCGCCTCACACACGGTGACAGCTTCGCGCGTGCGGCGGGCGACACCGCCTAAATGAGTTTGGCTTGGGGAGGGGCGAATAAAAGCGAGCGGATCGCGGCTGAGCCGGTCCATGCGGGTTTTGTCGCCTAGAATGGAGCCGCCCGATCGTGCGCTCGAAGGGTCCACCGCCAGCACAGCGACCCGCAGGCCTTGCGCGGTCAGCATAGTGCCGAAGCTCTCTATGAAGGTCGATTTTCCAACACCCGGCGTGCCGGAAAGACCCACGCGGATCGCTTTGCCTTGCCCTTGTAGCCCGGCGATCAACTCACCTGCCTGTGCCTGATGATCGGCACGCCCGCTTTCGACCAAAGTGATCGCCCGGGACAAAGCACGACGCTCCCCCTTGATAATTTTCTCACGAAGCTGTGCAATGTCCATGAAAGCGGCTCAGAATTGTTTGACGGCTCCTATGCCCCGTCTGACGGTACCTGTCCAGAGGCCGCAACTTGGGAAGGGACACGCCCATGGGACATCTGTTGCGACGCCTGATGCTCGTCGGGGCGATGATATGCAGTGCTTTGCCTCTTTGGGCAGAGCAATCGAGCATGAGTTTTGACGTTCGAGTGTTAGGCGCGCGCGTCGGAATTTTCAGCATCGCGGCCACCGAATCCGGTGGCGGATATGCGGCTCGGTCGCGGTTCACCACAGTGGGCTTGGTGGGCGCGATCAAGAAAATGGAGGCCGATGTCGCGGTGCAAGGCCGCGTGGCGGGGAGCCGCATGCAACCTGTGAAGTACAACGAAGCCATTGATGACGGCACCCGTGTGACCGATGTTGTGGTGAAGTTTGCGCCGGGTTTGCCGCGGCTTGTCTCGGGCGACGTCGGAAGTAAGTCGCCCCCGGCCACAGGTCAAAAGCTGGCCCGCGCGATAGATCCGTTGACCGGTGTCTACATCCTATTGCGGGATCAAGAACCGGCCGATGTCACGTGTCAGTTTTCCGCAGACATCTATGACGGGCATCGTTTGGCGCGCATCGCGCTTACGCGCGGAGAGCTACATTCAAATGGCAAAACCTGTCATGGCACATATCGCAGGCTGTCGGGCTATTCGAACAGCGAAAGTCGCAAGCGGGCTGTGCCGTTGGCCATTGACTACGTGTCTTATGGTGACGTCTTCCGCGCCGACCAAGTGCGGGTGGAAACGCGCTATGGTGCTGCGGTGGCCAAACGCCGGTGAGCCTTCCCATTGAACGCGTATTGCCGGAGCTTTTGGCTGCTATCCGGGCCCACGGTCGCGCCGTACTTGAGGCGCCGCCAGGCGCCGGCAAAACCACCATGGTGCCGCTTGCCATCTTGCAAGATGGACTGACCCAAGGCCGCATTCTGATGCTGGAGCCCCGCCGCCTTGCTGCCAGAGCTGCGGCAGAGCGTATGGCGCAAATCCTGGGCGAAGAGGTGGGCCAGCAGGTCGGGTATCGCATCCGAGGTGACGTTAAAGCCTCCAAAGCCACGCGGATCGAAGTTGTCACCGAGGGCATCCTCACACGTATGATCCAAAGCGATCCGGAGCTCAAAGATGTCGGTGCAGTGATCTTTGATGAGTTTCACGAGCGCTCGCTCAATGCGGATCTCGGCCTTGCTCTGTGCCTCGAGATTGCCGGTGCGCTGCGGGAAGATCTTGTTCTGCTTGCAATGTCGGCCACGTTGGATGCAGGGTCAGTGGCTGCATTAATGGACGCACCTGTGATCACCGCCGAAGGCCGCAGCTTTCCTGTTGAGATCCGCCATTTGGACAAACCTCTGCACAAGGAAACCCGGTTTGATGCTGCCGTCGCAGGTCTGGTGTGCGAAGCCTTGCACAAGACAGAGGGCGGTGTGCTTGTCTTTCTGCCGGGCGAGGGCGAGATCAGACGTGTCGCGGAGCGTCTCAAGGGTGATTTGCCTTCTGATGTTCAGTTGCGACCGCTCTACGGGGCCTTGCCGTTCAAAGACCAACGCGCGGCGATCACACCTCTGAGGGATGGCCGCAAACTGGTGCTGGCCACATCCATCGCAGAGACATCACTCACCATCGAGGATATCCGCGTCGTGGTCGACGCAGGCCGCGCCCGCCGTGCAAGGTTTGACCCCGGCCCGGGCATGTCCCGACTTGTAACCGAACCGGTCAGCAAGGCCGAAGCCATCCAGCGCGCGGGCCCTGCGGGCCGGGTCGCTGAGGGCGTATGCTACCGGTTGTGGACCAAAGGGCAGGAGGGCGCGCTCTCGGCCTATCCACCGGCTGAGATTGAAGCGGCCGATTTGGCCGCATTTGCGCTTGAACTTGCGGTTTGGGGCGCGCGCCCGGATGAGCTCCCGCTTTTGACCCCGCCCAACCCGGGCAGCTTTGCTGAGGCACAAAACCTTTTGCAGATGTTGGGCGCGATTGATGGCGACGGCCGGATCACGGAGCATGGCAAAATGCTCGCGCGCCTTCCAGTCCATCCGCGTCTCGCGCATATGCTCGCCACGGCGGGGCCCAAGGCCGCCAAACTGGCAGCACTTCTGTCTGACCGAGATCCGCTGCGGGGGGCCGATGTTGATATCACCTTGCGCCTAAAGGCCTTGCAGTCGGGCGGCACGCCGGCGCTCAAAAGGATCAGGGAAGAAGCCAAAAGGCTGGCGCGCCTCACGGGCGGGCTTTGCGCGCGCGAGATCACGACGGCGGGTATGGCCGCGCTTGCCTATCCCGACCGCATCGGCCAGCGCCGCACAGGTGAGGCCCCGCGCTATGTGTTGTCTGGGGGAAAGGGCGCAGTGTTGCCCAATGGCGACCCGATGAGCGGCGCGCGTTTTATCGTGGCCACGGATCTCGACGGCGACCGCCGTGAGGCGCGTGTCCGTCAGGCGATAGATCTCAGCCAAGCGGAGTTGCGGGATCTCTTCGGCGATCAAATCCAACGAGAAGACGTCTGTTACTGGGACAAACGCGAACGCCGCGTTCTGGCACGGCGACAGGAACGGTTTGGTACTCTCGTTTTAGAAGACCGTGCGTGGAAAGACGCGCCGGGGGACGCCTTGGCCCGTGCGATGCTCGATGGTGTACGTGACCTTGGGATCAATAGGAGTAAGGGAGCCCGGTTCTTTGCTGCGCGGGTCATGGTGCTGCGCAAGGCCGGTGAGGACCTGCCCGACATGGCTGAGGATGCCTTGCTTGATACGGCTGAGGACTGGCTCCTGCCCTATCTCAAGGGTCTGAAAACGGCGGCGGATTGGAAGGCGCTCGACATTCTTGATGCCCTGCGCGCGCGGCTGACATGGGAGCAGATGACAGCACTTGATGCCAAAGCACCGCCCAGTTTCACAACGCCATTGGGCCGCAAAATCGCGATAGATTACGCAGGAGACACGCCCGAAATCCAGTTGCGCTTGCAAGAGATGTTTGGCCAAACGACGCATCCCATGATCGGGCGTACGCCCTTGCGGATCACGCTACTATCCCCTGCCGGGCGACCCTTGCAAACGACGCAAGACCTGCCCGGATTCTGGGCCAGTTCCTACGCGGATGTGCGCAAAGACATGCGCGGACGCTACCCCAAACACCCGTGGCCAGAGGACCCGACCGTTGCGGACCCAACCTTGCGCGTCAAACGCCCGAGAACTGATTAGGCCCGCCGCCCACGCCGCCTCTTGAGCCTGTCATGGGCATCGCGCGTGCCGTCATGGAATGTGCCAAACCACTTGTCCCAGGGCATCTCCAGATTGCCGTAGTTCACTTCGAAATATCGGTGGTGCATTTGATGGTGGAACGTGCCCAAGGCCAGCTGCTTTTTGTCCTTCACGAGCAAGTTCTCAAATCCTGTGTGCGAGGTCGCTGCTGTTAACGCCTGATGCTGCATGTGAAAGAGGATGTGCACGATGCCACCCGGAACGATCAGGTGGATCAGGATTGAGCTGAAGAACAGCACGTGTTCCACCGGATGCATGGACAGGCCAGACCAAGGCCCCACGTTGATGTTGCGGTGATGCAGGCTGTGGGCGATGCGATAGAGCGGCCCCCAATGCAGCGCACGGTGGATCCAATAAAAATGGAACGAAATCCAAACGGGCGTCAGGAAGAAGACCGCGATAAACCAGATCGGGTTGTCCGACCAAAAGAGCACCGGCGCATACCCGTTGGCCATGGCCCAGAACATCAGGACTTCAAAGGCCGTCCAAACACCGACACCGCTGCTCAGCGTCCAAAAGGCGTTGTCACGGACCTGGCCGCCGAATGTGAAATTCTTGCCGTCCACAGCGAGATCACGGGGGTCGTACTTGAGCGTTTTTGCCTGCCGCTTGGCACCGTGAAAAAACCAATGCAGCCCACCCGCCACCAGGATCATCAGCCCCATATTGCGCAGCCAGATGGCCGCGATCCAATCATAGGAGAGTGTCTTTGTGGTCTCGAGCGACGGCTGCAGCCACGCCCAGCAAATCAGCGCGATCACGGTCAGGATCGAGTTTTCGGCCATCTGGAACCATCTGACGGCAATCCATTCCACCATCCGGGTGGGCTTGGGCGGCCAGGAAAAGAAAGGGGAAACCTGAATCGGCACCTGAGGCACATGGTGCCAACCGGGAAGCGTTTTGTCTTTGGGCCCGTTGGTGCGGTCGGTGGCGGGCCCGGTGGTGTCCGTCATTTTGGCCTCCGTCGTTTGATGGCAAAAGAGTGCCACGTTTCGCTTGTAAAATAAAAACGATTTAACGAATTTTATAAATCTGATTTTCTGAGTTTCAAATGAGCACTGATATCAGACTGTCCCTGCGCACCTTGCGCGCCTTCGCCATGACGGTGGAGCATGGCTCTATCAATCGTGCGGCGCGTGCCCTCAATGTCGCGCCCTCTGCTGTGGCCAGCAGTGTGGATCAGGTGGAAGCGGAATTCGGTACGTCGCTGTTGATCCGCACGCGGTCCAAGGGCATCAAGGCCACCGCCGAAGGCCGCGATATGGCCATGCGGTTTCGCCAACTTCTCGAAGAATATCAAAGCATTGTGTCTGAAGGGCGTGACATCGCGCAAGGCCTAAGCGGCACCTTGCGGATCGGCTACTATGCCCCTGTCGCGCCTGCATTCTTACCGTATCTTCTGCAGCCCATGGTGGCCGCAAACCCTGATTTGACGCTCGATCTGCAGGCTTATGACAATGCGTCCGTTCAAACTGCGCTCTTGGATGGGCGCGGCGACCTCATTTTGTTTACCGGTCAGGACCTGCGCAGCGGTATTGCCACGCAGCCGCTTTTGACGCTGCCGCCATATGCTCTGGTTCCGCGCGGACACCCAATTTCCAAGTTGCCGCAATGCTCCCTTGATCGCTTGGCGCAGGAGCCTTTGGTGCAGCTCGATCGCCCCCTGGCGCGGTCCTACGTTGATGGCCTGTTCAAATCTGCCGGGTTGGAGCCCCGCATTCTGGCGCGATCAGACAGCACAGAAATGGTGCGCAGCCTTGTGGGAAGCAGGGTGGGTGTCGCGGTATTGAGTATGCGGCCGCGGCTGATGCAAAGTTACGGTGGGGATGATCTGCACGCAGTTCCTCTAACCCCAGGGCTGCCCCCGCTGGAGCTGGTCTCTGGTCACGTCGCAGGGCAGCCGAGCCGGCTGATTGCTTATGTCTTGTCCGCGTTGCAAGACTGGTCAAAAACGGATGATGCCCGCGCACTTTGCGTGCAGTGATCGGGATCAGTCCCACCAAGGCCCGTGATGCTTGCCATCTTCGCCGAGGCGTTCGAACCCGTGATGGCCAAAGAAATCGCGCTGCGCCTGGATTAATGTGGCGGTGCCCGTGCCTTGGCGCATGCTGTCGAAAAACTGCAACGACGCGGCGAGGACGGGAACAGAGTGCCCTGCCGCGATGGCGTCGGACACGGTTTTGCGCAGCGCTGGCAAGCATTTAGATAGCTTATCGGAAAAGACCTTCGAGAGGATCAGTTCGCCATGGGGGAGTTCTCCGCGGAACGCGTCAGAAATGTCATCAAGCAGGGCAGAGCGAATGATGCAACCGGCGCGCCAGACCTCGGCCACGCGTGCATAATCCAACGACCAATCGTAGAGATCCGATGCCGCTGACAAAATGCGAAACCCCTGTGCATACCCCAAACTGCGCGCCGCCATCATCGCGTCGGCCAGCGTGTCGGCGTCCAGTCCCAGAGCGCCGAGATCTCCGCCAAACCGGGCTTCTACGGCCACTCGGGTATCTTTTTCCGATGACCAGCTGCGCGCACCTACGGCGGCTTCGATCATATTGGCAGCCTGACCCATGCGCACGGCTTCGACCACCGTCCAGCGCCCAGTGCCTTTCTGCCCTGCTGCATCCTTGATGACGTCGACCATGGGCTTGCCCGATGCCGGGTCTTCATAGGTTAGCACTTTGCCTGTGATTTCAACGAGGTAGGATTTAAGCGGGCCCTTGTCCCAGTCTGCAAAGAGCGTCCCGATCTCCTTTGGCGCCCACCCGGCCCCAAAGCGCAGCAGGCTGTAGAGTTCGGCCAGCATTTGCATGTCGGCATATTCGATGCCGTTGTGCACGGTTTTGACGAAATGGCCTGCGCCATCAGGGCCCAGATGATCGACGCATGGATCGCCCTCATAGGTCGCCGCAATGGCGCGCAAAATCGGGCGCAGCTGTTGCCAGCTGTGATCAGATCCGCCGACCATCATGGACGGCCCGTGTCGCGCACCGTTTTCACCGCCCGAGACACCCATGCCGACAAAGTGCAGATCCTCAGCCGCCAAGCGCTCTGTACGCGCGCGGGTGAAGTGAAAGTCTGCGTTGCCACCGTCAATGATGGTGTCGCCAGGTTCGAGATGCGGTGTGACCGCGTCAATCATCATGTCCATCGGCTTGCCTGAGGGGATCATGAACAAAATGACGCGTGGCGTCTTCAGCCCGGCGACAAAGCTCTCCAGTGTTTCAAATGGGGTGATGCTTTTGGCCAGATCGCCCGCTTCAACCATGAAATCAGAGATCCATTGCGGCTCGAGGTTGGTCACGGCCACTGTGATGCCATTTTCCGCCATGTTGAGCGCCAGCGCACTGCCCATTGTGCCTAAGCCATAAACGCCGATCTGTGATGTCATGCTGAATGCCCGGTTGCCTGTTTCCCACCTAGACTACCGCCTTTGATCCAAAAGCTGAATTGTTCTTTTGAGCGCCACGTTCGAACTGGTTCAGGATCTGTTGCCTGAGATCAATTCTGCCGCATCAGTGATCAGTTCGGCGGAGGTGCGGAGCAGAATTTGTCGTTGCGGAAGCGGGACGCGATATGCGCCGATTTGGGCGGTCATATCGAGGATACTTTGGACTATGTGCCGGAAGAAGCTTGTCGGCCTTGAAAACAAGGGGTTTGGCCGTCCGTTTCACGACGGTATTGTAAAAAGGCCAGCGCAGCTGGCCGCATTTCCTACCAAATTGCGTTTTGCCTCAGACCGCGAGGTTGGGGATGATCTGCTTTTTGCGGCTCATGATGCCGGGCAGGACCACGCTGTCGCCGTCGACGGAGGCCGCGAAGGATTTCTCAGCCACGGATTTCACCAGATCGTTGGGCACAAGCAGCGTGGCCTCTTCGTTGAGGATGTCGACGACGAAAAGGAGCACTTGATCGACGCCGTCCTCGGAGGCGACATCGCCCATGGAGGTCATCAGGCTGTCTTTGCGGGAAAGCACCACGTCAGGCGCGGTGGTTTCCAGAACGGAGACGCGGAACTTGGTGTCGCCCACGGCGTATTCCTTGCTGTCCATGCGCAGAAGCTCTGCATCGGAAAAAGCCGAGACGTCGGATTTGGCCTCAAACATCTGCGCGGCGTAGCGGCCCAGATCGATGTTGAGCTCAGAGGCCAGCTTTTCGGCCAGCGTCTTGTCGTGATCGGTGGTCGTGGGCGAGCGGAATTCGAGTGTGTCCGATAGGATGCAGCTCAGCGCGGCACCCTTGGCCCAGTCGGGCATCTTTTCGGCGTCATCGCCCATCAGGTCGATCATAATGGTCGCGGTGCAGGCCAGCGGACGGATGGTGATGTCGATCGGGCCTGCAGTTTCCAGCCCGCCCACCAGCTTGTGGTGGTCGATGATGGCCTGAATATCGGCCGCGTTGATCGCGTCGGGCAGTTCGGCGGGGTTGTTGGTGTCCACGATCACGCACGCCTGGCCTTCGTCGACGCTGTCGATGATACGGGGCTTGGGCAGGTTCCAGTGCTCCAGCACGAAGGCGGCCTCGGTATTGGGCTCTCCCAGCAGCACGGCTTCGGCATCGCCGCCCATCACTTCGTTGAGATACCAAGCCCAGAGAATGGGGGAGCCGGTGGAGTCAGTGTCAGGGGATTTGTGGCCGAAAACAAGCGTTGTCATAGAATTTCCTGTGATGCGTATGAAGGATTTTGCGCGCCTTATAGGGGGGTGGCTTGGGGTTGTCACTAGTTACGCTGCAAAGCCTAAACCCCTCAGATTTTCGTTGTTCCGGGGACGTCTTTGTTGTCTTCTTTTTTTTGCAGTAGCCGATGACGGGGAGGCGGGCCATGCTCGGGGCAATCCAGACCAAAGTGCTGAATTTCATCATTCAAAGAGCACAGGCTTGTGCTGCGACCTGTGACCATTCCCGGGAGGTCGTTGGGACGGCTGGCACTCCGATATACATGGAGTTTTGTGTTCAAACCGTGCCAGTTGGGCAAATGCGTTGGATCCGACACCGGAAGACTGGAGCGCAGCTTTTGATGCGGTGGCCACCCCGTACCCTTGGACCGCTCCTGCACGCGTTGCCGTACCTCCTTCGGATGCTGTGTGGCAGCTCCGGAAGTAGTTGCGGTGAGCCCCACGAAACCGATGCTGGCTGAAACGGATCTATATTCACCGATCAAAGCATGGTTGGAAGCGCTTGGGTATGAGGTGAAGGCTGAGGTGGGCCCCGCCGATGTTGTTGCGCAGCGCGGGGACCAAGAGCCGCTGATCGTCGAATTGAAAACCGGGTTTTCTCTGACGCTTCTCCAACAGGCGGTGGCGCGGCAGGCTGTGACGGACATTGTATATGTGGCGGTGCCCCGTTGGTCTGGCAAAGTGGGCTGGCGCGCGTTCAAGGGCAATATTGGCCTCTGCAGACGGCTTGGTCTGGGGGTGTTGAGCGTGCGGCTGCCCGAGGGCATGGTCCAGGTGCATTGTGACCCAAAGCCGTTTCAGCCGCGAAAATCCAAGCGCCGAGAGGCTGCGCTTCTCAGTGAGTTTGCCCGCCGTGATGGGGATCCAAATGCCGGGGGCACGCGCGGCAAGATTGTGACCGCCTATCGTCAGGATGCTGAGAGGCTGGCGGCGTTCTTGAAGGCCAACGGCCCATCATCGGGGGCCGCGGCCAAGAAAGACACGGGCGTCACCCATGCCACGCGAATGATGGCCGACAACCATTACGGCTGGTTTCGCCGCGTGGAGCGGGGGATTTATGATCTGACGGAGGAGGGTCGCGCGTGTCTCAGCGCGGCGCGGGCACAGCAAGGCGAGTGATCGTATAGCCCTTTTGTTCAAGCAAGAAGAGCACGCCGAACGTACCCGGCAGGTGGCCCGCGCCGAAAGCGACAAAGATGGTGTCATCCTCAAGGTCTGCCAGCAAATCCACCCAGTCTTTGTTGCGCGCCACCAGAATGGCCTCTTCAAGCAATGCGAAATCCTCTGTTGCCGTGGGCCCGCCATATTCAAGCGACATCGCCTTGGCGAATTGCCAGGTCAGCGCGATTTCTTCTGCCAGATAGCGTTCGCGGATGGTGTAGGACATGTCATCGGGATCAAGCGGCACATCCAGTGTGAGGCGGATCATGTCGAGCTGATCTTCTATCGGCTGGCCATCGAGCATGCCGAGCACGGATTTGAAATCCTCCAAAGACCGGCTGGGTTTGCCTTTTGTCTCTGCATATTGGCCCACCAGCGCGTCGATGCCGTCCGCTTCCATCGCGCCGTTTTGCGCCTCGCAAGGGCCGATGCCGAGCATCATCGCCGCCCAGAGCGGTTTGAGGCGAGAGGCCACGACACCGGGAAAACCGCGGGTTTGCATTTCGGATTTGAACTTGGCCCAATCATCCTCGCCCAGAAGATCTGGCAGGGTGGGCCCTTCGGTGATGAACATGATGCTCGGGTCCTTGGCGATAGTGTTCTGGAAGTTCAGCTGCTCGTCTTGCGACATTTCGAGATAGACAGCATCCGCGGCGTCGATTTCGGGCTTTACCAGATCCAGATGCGCGTCCGTCTGGGCGTGGCGGAAGTGGTAGGTGCCGAACATGGTGATGGTTTGCGGCCCACGCGTGGCCCGCCAGTAAAGGCCCTTTGGATACGGCATCGCGTCGGCCTCCGCCTGCAACGCGGCGCGATCCTCGGCGGACATGGCATCGATTAGGTCATGACCTTCGCAAAGGGCAAAAGCCGTTCCGGGCAAAAGAGATAGCAACGAAAAGGCGATGGTGCGTAGCATTGTTTCCTCGCGGGGCCGATTGAATTTGAATCTTGGATACACAGGTAAGGAAGTGTCATCGAGCGCGCAAACAAACTGATTAAATTTCTGCGTCCGGCTGTTGACAGGCCCGTGATCTCTCCTTAATTACCCGCCGTTAGCACTCAATAGCCTTGAGTGCTAATGACCCCAAACAGGGGTCTGGGAGAAACTTTGAGCCAAGGAGCCAAAGACAATGGCATTTAAACCCCTGCATGACCGCGTGCTTGTGCGCCGTGTAGAGAGCGAAGAGAAAACATCTGGCGGGCTGATCATCCCCGACAGTGCAAAGGAAAAGCCGAGTGAAGGCGAAGTTGTGTCCTGTGGCGAAGGCGCCCGTAAGGACAGCGGTGAGCTGGTCCCCATGGCGGTGTCCGCCGGTGACCGCATCCTCTTCGGCAAGTGGTCCGGTACTGAGATCACGATCGACGGCGAAGAGCTGTTGATCATGAAGGAAAGCGACATCCTGGGCGTGATGGCCTGATCGCTCGCTCTGACCTCAACGAAACAAATCAAATCCAGGAGCAAATGACATGTCTGCAAAAGACGTAAAATTTGACACCGATGCCCGCAACAAAATGATGCACGGTGTAAACGTGCTCGCAAACGCTGTGCGCGTCACCCTCGGCCCTAAGGGGCGCAACGTGGTTCTCGACAAATCCTTCGGCGCACCGCGCATCACGAAGGACGGTGTATCTGTCGCCAAAGAGATCGAGCTTGAGGACAAGTTCGAGAACATGGGCGCGCAGATGGTGAAAGAGGTTGCCAGCCGCACCAATGACGAGGCCGGCGACGGCACAACCACAGCCACCGTTCTGGCCCAAGCCATCGTCAAAGAAGGCATGAAGGCCGTTGCCGCTGGCATGAACCCGATGGACCTCAAGCGCGGCGTCGACATGGCGACAACGACCGTTGTTGAATACATCAAGAACGCGGCTCGCGAAGTCAAAGACAGCGAAGAAGTCGCCCAGGTCGGCACCATCTCTGCCAACGGCGAAGCCGAAATCGGCAACCAGATCGCAGGCGCGATGCAGAAGGTTGGCAACGAAGGCGTTATCACTGTTGAAGAGAACAAGGGTCTGGAAACGGAAACCGACGTTGTTGAAGGTATGCAATTCGACCGTGGTTACCTTTCGCCTTACTTCGTGACCAACGCTGACAAGATGACAGCTGAGCTCGAAGACTGCATGATCCTGCTGCACGAGAAGAAACTCTCCTCGCTGCAGCCAATGGTTCCGCTGCTCGAGTCCGTGATCCAGTCCCAAAAGCCGCTTCTGATCATCGCAGAAGACGTGGAAGGCGAAGCGCTGGCCACTCTCGTGGTCAACAAGCTGCGCGGTGGTCTGAAAATCGCTGCCGTCAAAGCCCCTGGCTTCGGCGACCGCCGTAAGGCCATGCTGCAGGACATCGCGATCCTGACAGGTGGTCAGGTCATCTCTGAAGATCTGGGCATGAAGCTCGAGAACGTCACTGTCGATATGCTTGGTTCCGCCAAGAAAATCGGCATCACCAAGGATGAGACAACCATCGTGGACGGTGCTGGCGAGAAGTCCGAGATCGAAGCGCGCGTTGCTCAGATCCGGGGCCAGATCGAAGACACCACGTCTGACTACGACCGCGAGAAGCTGCAAGAGCGCGTTGCCAAACTGGCAGGCGGTGTTGCCGTGATCCGCGTCGGCGGCATGACCGAAGTCGAAGTGAAAGAGCGTAAGGACCGTGTAGACGATGCTCTGAACGCGACACGCGCTGCTGTGCAGGAAGGCGTTGTTGTGGGCGGCGGTGTTGCTCTGGTTCAGGGCGGCAAAGCCCTCGAAGGTGTGACCGGTGCCAACTCCGACCAGGACGCAGGTATCGCCATCGTGCGTAAGGCCATCGAAGCGCCGCTGCGCCAGATTGCTGAAAACGCAGGTGTTGACGGTGCTGTTGTGGCCGGCAAGGTTCGCGAAAGCAGCGACACAGCGTTCGGCTTTAACGCACAGACCGAAGAATACGGTGACCTGTTCGCCTTCGGCGTGATCGACCCGGCCAAAGTGGTGCGTACTGCATTGGAAGACGCGGCCTCCATCGCAGGCCTGCTGATCACAACCGAAGCCATGGTTGCTGACAAGCCAGCCAAAGAAGGCGCAGCCCCAGCCGGCGGCATGCCAGACATGGGCGGCATGGGCGGCATGATGTAAGGCAAACGCCTAAATCGCAGAAAGGCCGGCCTTTGGGGCGGCCTTTTTGCGTTCAACCGTTGCGGCCGTGCTTGTACGCCTACATGTCTTGGCTCAAAGTCGTTTGCGTAACACTAGGGCGCGCGCTGGGCCGTGGGCTGGCGCAGCACCATCTGATCGACAAAGCTTTATGGTGGCCACGTCATCTTTCGAATATTCGATGCGCCTACCGTGCCCTCGCGCCAGACCGTCGGG
>ERZ1740059.181-NODE-181-length-34145-cov-9.683162_pt1 | contig 34145 bp, 27 predicted proteins | sample MGYA00581744_ERZ1740059 | MGnify/ENA primary metagenome ERZ1740059 (study PRJEB43018, sample SAMN04849738) | marine metagenome | isolation source: floating plastic debris | place: Pacific Ocean | collected 2008-08-28 | study: EMG produced TPA metagenomics assembly... | reverse complement strand
CTTGACGTACTAGTTCTATTAACGGTTTGTCATTAATGTAAATTTCAGTGACACAAAGTCCTTTATCTTGTGTCCAGTATGTTTTAAAAGATGGATTGATTTCAAGTTTAAAGCTATCTAAAGTTGTCATTTATAATTTATTTTACAGCCTCGGAGCGTAGAGGAAAACACAAAGGAACGCGAACCAATTATAATTTCACTTAAATCATTTTCATAGATACTCAGCGTCCCGAGGCTGTAAAAAACAGAAAAATCAACATAACTTCGGTTTTTCCCAAACTACTGAATAACGCCAAAATAAATGCTTTCTAAGCTTTGCTTTTCTTAAGGAGCTTTGATAAATTTTTCTTGCTTGCGACAGTGTAAGATACTTGTCTGTACGAAGATGCTCTCTCATTGCTTCTGCTGCTTCCGGTGACATTTTGATATCCCTATTCTTCGTAGTTTGAAAAAACCAATTCAAAGGAACAGCAATAAAATCACTCAACTTATCTCCCAAGTTTTCATGTTCTAACAAATCTAAAATTATCAATTTAGCACCGGGTTTTAAAGCAGCTTTCAGATTCGGAAGTAATTGTTCTACTGGTAAATGATGAACTGTAGCGATAGAAACAATTGCATCAAATTCCTCTGTTGGAATATCCCATTGCAAAATATCAGCAACTTGAAAATCAATATTTGTATACTGTTTTGAACGTTGCTTAGCAACTTCAATCATATTTGGAGATAAGTCGCGAGCAATAACCTTGTCCGCACGTTTCGCGAGAAGACGTGAAAATTCACCTGTTCCACAACCAATATCAAGAACAGTTTTACATTGAGATGGCAACTGTTTGAGTAAGAAACGGTGATAATGATTGTTGTGATTCCATCCCTCTTGTTCGTTCAAAGCAATGCAATCAAAATCATTCCGAATTTTTTGAGTTAAACTTTCATTCATATTGCTTGACCATTTAAACGCACTACTTTATAAACTTATACAAAATTTTCTCCTCCCTTCCCCCACTTTCCCCAACAATATTCAAAGTAACTATAAAGAAGTGCATCTATGTCTTACCGAATGTCCCGCAAAGCTTACGCTGAAACTTTTGGCCCTACTATCGGCGACAAAATCCGTCTCGCTGACACCGAATTATTCATCGAAGTCGAACAAGACTTCACTACCTATGGTGACGAAGTAAAATTTGGTGGTGGTAAAGTCATTCGCGATGGTATGGGACAATCTCCGATTTCCAACGCCGATGGTGCGGTAGATACGGTAATAACTAATGCTTTAATTCTTGATTGGTGGGGTATTGTTAAAGCCGATATTGGCATCAAAGACGGGAAAATATTTAAAATTGGTAAAGCCGGAAATCCTTATATTCAAGATAATATAGACATTATTATTGGTCCAGGAACCGAAGCGATCGCCGGTGAAGGTATGATACTTACAGCCGGCGGTATAGACAGCCACATACATTTTATCTGTCCGCAACAAATTGAAGTGGCGATCGCTTCTGGAATTACCACTATGTTAGGTGGTGGTACTGGTCCTGCTACTGGTACAAATGCTACTACTTGCACGCCGGGACCTTGGAATATTCACCGAATGCTCCAAGCTGCTGATGCTTTCCCTATAAATTTGGGATTTATGGGTAAAGGTAACTCCAGTCAACCCCAGGGACTCCTTGAACAAGTGAAAGCCGGAGCTATGGGGTTGAAGTTACATGAAGATTGGGGAACCACTCCCGCCGCTATTGATACTTGTTTAACTGTTGCCGATGAATATGATGTACAAGTAGCGATTCATACCGATACTCTTAACGAAGCAGGATTTGTTGAAAATACGATCGCAGCTTTTAAAAACCGGGTAATTCATACTTACCATACAGAAGGGGCAGGAGGAGGCCATGCACCAGATATTATCAAAGTATGTGGGGAAGCCAATGTACTTCCATCATCGACTAATCCGACTCGTCCTTATACAGTAAATACTTTAGATGAACACCTTGATATGTTAATGGTGTGTCATCATCTCGACCCTAATATAGCTGAAGATGTGGCTTTTGCAGAATCCCGCATTCGTCGAGAAACTATCGCCGCTGAGGATATTTTGCACGATTTGGGTGCTTTTAGTATGATTGCTTCCGATTCTCAAGCCATGGGAAGAGTAGGAGAAGTAATAATTCGTTCCTGGCAGACGGCACATAAGATGAAAGTACAGCGAGGAAAATTATCCCCTCCTTACCAAGGGGGGGAAATAGGGGGGGTTAATAATGACAATTTTCGAGCAAAACGATATATAGCTAAATACACGATAAATCCAGCGATTACTCACGGTATTTCTCAGCATGTGGGTTCTATAGAAGAAGGGAAAATAGCAGATTTATGTTTGTGGAAACCGGCTTTTTTTGGAGTCAAACCCGAAATAGTTATCAAAGGTGGATTTATCGCTTATTCGCAAATGGGTGATGCTAATGCGAGTATTCCTACACCGCAACCGGTGCATATGCAGCCGATGTTTGGTAGTTTTGCTAATGCACGTCATGCTACGTCGTTTACCTTTGTTTCTCAAGCAGCTATGGAAAGGGACATTCCTAATCAATTGGGGTTGAAAAAAAAGGCTCAAGCAGTTTCTGCTGTGCGGGAATTGAGTAAGCAAGATATGAAACTAAATGATGCTTTACCGAATATAGAAGTTGATTCAGAGACTTATGAGGTGCGAGCAGATGGTGAATTATTAACTTGCGAGCCTGCAACAGTTGTACCTATGGCACAAAGGTATTTTTTGTTTTAAATATGAAAAATTAAATGGTATTGCTCAATGTAAGTATGAATTAAATTTAATGGATAACCGAAACCTGGGTAGAGACGTTACATTATAACGTCTTAAAATCTAAATTCATCAACGCCAATTAAATTAATTGTAAGGTACTGTTAGTAGGAAAGTACGGCACCCCGCAAGTAAGAAATAATTTTGAAATTTGATTCGATTGCAAACACTAAAATACAAACTAAGGAGACTATTGATGAGATAGGATATTATGCTAACCAGTTCAACCACTCATGAAATTACCTGGGAAAAACGATCCAATGATTTTGTATTAGATGATTCGCGGGTGGACAATATTAATCAGCCTTTAATGGCTGCGGCGTTAACAGAAAGTTTGGAAATCGCCCTTAAGTTACCTTTCATTTGCTTTAACTACCACTAATTATGCTATTAGTGCCACCTTAAATCATAAATTTGTAGTCAAACCACCAGATTGGAGTTATGCATCATCAATCAAAGTTTCGCGGGAGGTTCCTAATTATGCGATTTTTGAACCAGAGAGTGGAGTTTTATAAGTCTATTAATTAGATAATTCGGGACAATATCAACTGCAAACAGCGAATGCAAATAATCGTTATTGGATTTTTCAAATGGAGCTTTTTCTTGGTGTATGGGAAGGTATTCGAGAAAATTGCACTGGTTATTGCTTACCCTGGTGAAATGAAAATTACGAATGATTGTTATGGAGTTCGGAATTAGAAATTAGAGAACGATAGCCAAAGATTAGCACAACAATTAAGGGCTGCGACAATTGAACCGGAAGAATAACTATTTTTATAAATTATTAATAGGCAAGTCAAATGAGTCAGATAAAAAACTTTGAAGGATTATCGAAACCAGAGGGAAAGCTTGAAAAAGCACGAGCAAATGTAATTAAAATTATTCAAACCAGATTTAAACAAGTGCCGGAGCAAGTTATACAAGATATCAATACGATAGATGATGAATTGGTATTAGAAAAACTTTTTACAAATTCGATTATTGTTGCCGATTTTGAAGACTTTCAGAAAGTTTTGGGAGGTGTTGTATTTAGGAAGTAATGATGAATAGTAATCAATACTTCCTATTCTGCTTTAATTTACGTAAAACAGAGTTTAATCTGGCAATCTAATTTACTAGCTTAGAATAGTCATACAGTTAAATTTTAGTTAATTATGATACCATCTCTAATACTTAGCTTTACAAATCACTTATTTATCAATCAATTAACAGAGTGATTTTTATCACTGCGATTAATTCTATATTCCCTATACTAATTACAAATAAATCAAGTTAATTATTTTTCACTGCGAGGAGTATTTTATAGTAAAAGAAATCACAAAAATTTAATTTTGCTTCGAGCTACTCTTGTCACATAATTTATGAGAATCAAACATTCCCAATAAACCCAAAATCAACTGTTTTAATCAAAATAAAATCTTATATTAACCTTTTTACCTTTACTATGGATTACTCCAGTTCTACATCTGACAAAATTTTAGTTGTTGATGATTCTCCTGATAATGTTTTCTTAATCAAAACTATTTTAGAGGAAGAAGGCTATGAAGTAAGTACGGCGGAAAATGGTTCTTCTGCATTAAAAAAAATTGAAGAATCAAGGTTTGATTTAATATTATTAGATTTGATGATGCCAGAAATGGATGGTTATGAGGTAACTAAACATATCCGAGGAAATCCTGAAATATCTTTTATTCCAATTTTGTTAATTACCGCTCACGATTCGCCGAATGTTGCTCACGGATTAGATTTGGGCGCTGATGACTTCATTCGCAAACCTGTCACGGTAGATGAATTACTTGCACGGGTACGTTCGCTTTTAAGGCTCAAACACAGTATAGATGAACGAGATGAAATTGCTCGTCAGCGAGAAGATTTTGTTTCTCGTCTTACCCACGACTTACGCACCCCTTTAGTAGCAGAGGAGCGAATGATGATTCTGTTTCTCGAAGGTGCTTTAGGGGAACTATCTGGGTCAATGCAAGAAGCACTTACTATCATGGCTCGTTCTAACAGCAATCTGTTAGCGATGGTAAATACTCTATTGGAAGTATACCGCTTTGAAGCCGGACGCAAAACCCTGGCGTTTATACCATTTGATGTTTGTCAATTGATTGAAGAAGTAGCGAGTAACTTATCCCCCTTAGCGCAACAAAAAGGATTGGTAATTAAAGTTGATATTCAACAATCTGCAAACGCTACAAAATTAATGGGCGATCGCCTAGAATTACATCGATTATTCACCAATTTAGTCGGGAATGCCATCAAATTTACAGAAAATGGCTCGATTACAATGTTTTTAACTACTGAATCGAGTGATTACGGCGCTATAACTATTAAAGTAGTCGATACTGGACAAGGTATCTCCCCGGAGCAACAAGCCACCTTATTTGAAAGATTTCGTCCAGGAAGTCACAAACGTTCCGGTAGTGGTTTGGGTTTATACCTTTCCCGGCGTATTGTTGAAGCTCATAAAGGTAATATTGAAGTTAATTCAGAACTTGGCAAAGGAAGCATCTTCACCGTGACTTTACCTATGAAACAATAAGCTGTAAAATAATTAATTTGATTCGTTTTACACCTAAGCTGTTCCCTGTTCCCTTTAATAAATCAACAGATATTCCTTGTCTCTTGTTATGTTTGCTGAAATAATCCACAACCAACGCGATTTTTTTCAAACTGGTAAAACTAAAGATATTTCTTTTCGCATTCAGCAATTAAAAATTCTCAAGCAAGCAATTATTGAGAATGAAACAGTGATTTGTAAAGCATTGAAAGCCGATCTAAATAAACCATTAGTAGAAAGTTTTATCGCTGAAATAACCTTAGTGATAAAAGAGATTGAATATGCTATTAAATATATAAAAAATTGGACTAAGCCAAAAAAAGTACAAACCCCTTGGCAATTCTTCCCCGCTTCCGCAGTAATTTATCCAGAACCTTTAGGTGTCGTTTTAATTCTTGGTGCTTGGAACTATCCATTTCAACTGGTTATCGCGCCTTTGATAGGTGCTATAGCCGCTGGTAATTGCGCCATTCTCAAACCTTCAGAAATTGCTTCTCACACTTCTAGTCTCGTCGCTAAAATTTTTGAGAAGTATTTTGATAAATCATATTTAACGGTAATAGAAGGAGGTGTAGAAACTTCCCAACAGTTATTAGCAGAAAAATTTGACCATATCTTTTTTACTGGCGGTAATGCTGTCGGTAAAATTGTTATGGAAGCAGCCGCGAAACAGCTTACACCTGTAACCCTAGAACTTGGTGGTAAATCTCCTTGTATTGTAGATACCGACATCGATCTTAAAATCGCCGCTAGACGCATCACTTGGGGAAAATTTTTTAACGCCGGACAAACTTGTCTTGCACCAGATTATCTTTTAGTTAATAAAAAAATTAAATCTAATTTATTAGATGAAATCAAAAAATGTCTTCAAGAATTTTACGGTGAAAACCCGGCTATTAGTCCTGATTATGCCAGAATCATCAATCAAAAGCAATTTGATAGATTGGTCAATTATTTAAAAGATGGAAAAATCATCATTGGTGGCGAAACAACTTCTGAAGAACGTTATATTGCTCCTACTGTAATAGATAGTGTTTCCTGGGAAGATGCAATAATGCAAGCAGAAATTTTCGGTCCCATTCTACCAGTAATTGAATTTGACGACTATAGTAACGCCATCAACATAGTCAACTCTCAACCGAAACCTTTAGCTTTATACGTATTTTCTGAAAATAAGAACCTGCAAAAACAAGTAATAAGAGAAACTTCATTTGGTGGGGGTTGTATTAACCACACACTAATTCATTACACCGCTCCATCTTTACCATTTGGTGGTATAGGAAATAGCGGTATTGGTAGATATCACGGTAAAGCCGGTTTTGATACCTTTTCTCACTTTAAGAGTGTAGTAAAAAAACCTTTTCTTCTAGATGTAAAATTGCTTTATCCCCCCTATAAAAACAAATTGCCTTTACTAAAAAGAATTTTTGGATAAAGATTAGTCATTCAGAACTGCACATTGGACATTAGCAATTAAAACTATGGTTCTTCAGTACTTGGTATGCTATTGAAATAGTCGTCTTCGGGCAGTCGGTAGTCGGGAGAAACTAAAGTAAAATTATTAATAAATAAACGTATATTTTATGAAAAATTTAGCATACTAATAACTGAAGAGCCAAAACTATTAACTCCTAACTATCAACTGCTCACCGCTCACTGTTCACTGTTAACTGTAACGTTCTTCCTTAAAAGGTTCACCGCGACGATGATAACCATTACGTTCCCAAAAACCTAATTCTTCACGATCTAAAAATTCTAAACCATTTATCCATTTAGCACTTTTCCAAGCATAAAGGTGAGGAACTACTAACCGCATGGGGCCACCATGTTCATCACTTAAAGGTTCACCAAATAGTTGAAACGCAAAAAAGTTTGCTTCCCGTACAAAATCTTCAATTGCAATATTGGTAGTGTAACCACCGTAGCAATGTTCCATAATATGAGTTGCCTCGCCGTCCAACTCAATGGCTTTCATAAAGTCAGTGACTTTAATACCAGTCCACTTTACATCAAGTTTAGACCATCGGGTTACACAGTGGAAGTCCGCTGTAAAATCATTATGGGGTAATTCCATGAAATCCGACCAATTCCATTTTTGAGGTTTTGCCAAACCCCATACACTAAATTCCCATTCCTCAATACTAACTTGAGGAGTCGCACCATAAGTAAGTACGGGAAAACCCTTAGCTAAATGTTGCCCGGGAGGAACTCGATCGCTATTTTCAGAAGTCGGTTTTTGAAAAAATTTTCCCAGCATAGGAGGAGTGAAAATATTTTTCTATAGATAATAATATATCTTGTAACGAGCAATTATGAATAGTTAAATGAATTATTCTCCATACCACCGTTGGAAGATTTGAAATCATCCATGACCAGAGCAATTTTAGATTGTACCCAACAGGATTTTAGATTTTGGTTTCAAGCAAGACAGTTTGCGGTAGAGATGAACTTTTCGATAATTGTGAAATACTGCTACATCTACTACCGCCGGAGCTACGTGTAAGCGAGAGGCAACTCGCCCGCGAATTACTCTTCCTCTTCTTCCTCTTCTTCATCAGATGGATAAACAAATGTAGAGCGCCCAGTCAAAATTGACTTACCAAGAGAAAGAGCTTTCTCTGCTTCGACAGTTGCTTTGTGTCTCCAGGTTGCTCGACGTTTATCCCGTTTCGATTTGGATGTTTTCTTCTTTGGAACAGCCATAAAAGCAGATACCGTAATTTTTGACAACCTTTTTATTCTAAGACATTAATAGGTAAGTAGCTCCCCAACTCCTATTTTTTTGAACGCGATCGCTATTTTATGATTTTAGCTCCCGTTCAACTCCCTCGAAAGGCTCAGTTGGGCTGATTAAATCACCATCTCATTCACTCAACTTTCAACTCTGGTACGGGAATTGGAACTGTTTGGGGTGTTTCTTCAACAGCATTAGTTTCTCCATTAGAAGCGGTATTAGTCGCACTTTCCCCAAAGAATAGTAGCGTCCTTGCCATTTTAAAATATTTTGCCCAACGCTGCGGATCTGGACGATTGCGCCACTGGCTACGACTGACGTTTAATTCCAAAACAGGTGCGATCGCTCCAAAATTCTGGACGGAAATAATTATGGATACATCTGTGACTAAAATATCTTTATCGAAACTACGTTGAGCCGCTGCCCTTGCTACTGCTTCTGCCCTCCGTAGCAAGCTTTTGTAATTGTCTCCCGGTAGACGATTAATTTCTAGATCAACTCTATTCGTATAAGCTTGCACAATTTCAGGGGCAATCGCCGACGATACCAACCACATCGGTACTGCTGTACTCAGCAAAAGTACGGCATTAGTTATCCGGATTTTCTTTGCGATCGATGGCATAAGTGGAATGAATGTTTTTAACCAATTTTTGCTAACCATTATTTATAGGCTCCTAGCAGTCTTCTATAAATGAACGCACTATTAACATTCATTGTGTTTGCATTATCAGTAATAATAATGACTTATCATCTCAAAAATTGATGATAATCACTTAGACTTATAGACATAGGTTAGCTTTGTTTTTTCGGCAAAGCAAATTACATTAATTACCCTCGCAGCACTCAACTGTCAACGATTGGTACTCCACAAGTACTGCTCGTCTTATGTATAGCAGATTGTATTTGAATGAGATACAGGACTCCTTATTATTCTTCTAAGTTCAAAGTCTCTCCCAGTCTGGGAAAAAAGGCTTTGAGAAGAATTATAGAATGTATTTAATTCAATTAATGAGGGCTATATATTTAGTTTCTAATTTTTTTTATTCAATAATTTAAAAAGGGCGCATGGCAAAACTATGGGCGATTGCTATTGGTATCAATCAATATCAGTATTTACAAGCTTTGGGCTATGCTCAAGCTGATGCTGAGGGAATACGGGATTTTTTAGTTAAACAAGCTGGAATGCCTTCGGAGCAATGTCTGTTGATGACTGATTCTTCCGTACCTATTGGAGGTAAACCGACTTTACCAACAAAGAACAATATTCTTCAGTTACTCGAAGATTTAGCCGCAAATTCTTGGCAACCACAAGATAAATTATGGTTGTTTTTTAGCGGTTATGGGATTAACTATAATGGACAAGATTACTTGATGCCCGTTGAAGGTGATTCCAAACACGTTAGTGAAACAGCCATCGAAATGCGTCAGTTGATGCAAACTCTACAGGTTGCTGAACTTGAAGTATTATTACTACTTGATTTTAACCGCGCTTTTGGCACCCAGGCAGATTCTTTGATTGGACAAGAAACTATTGAATTAGCCCAAGAATTACAAATCTCCACCATACTTTCTTGTCAAGCAGAGCAATTTTCTCACGAAAGTACCGAACTCGGACACGGTTTTTTTACTGCCGCGCTCTTAGAAGCTTTACGTTACGGTAATACTAAAAACTTGGCTGGCTTGGAAAGTTATTTAAGTATTCGTACTCCTGAATTATGTCAGCATCATTGGCGCCCAGTTCAAAACCCCATTACCTTTATTACATCGCCATCACAAATTCTACTTGAACCAGAAAAAGTTAAAAACGATACTACAGAACCACTTAATACCCTAGATTCCACAGAAACTTTTACTGCACGCCCAGCACCAAAGCTTGAGGAGAAAGAAGTTGCAGAAGTATTAAGCGAAAGCTCCTCTGTTTCTACCGATTCGGAGACTCCCCAAACCCAAAATAATTTCATCAAACCAGAGACTAAGAATTCATTAGGTAAATCTCTGCTGTTTGCTGGTGGAAGTACTTTAGTGGTTTGCGGATTACTTTTAGTGGTTTTTCTACGTCATCAAAGTGACTTATTTCAAGTATCTGATAATAATAGCGATGGTAAAACCTTTGTCAAACCTTTACCAGGTAATCTTGCAAGAGTAGAAAAAGAACAATCGAATCAGCAAATTGCAAACAGTTCCAATTTGCAAGCAACTAAGGAAGCTATGTTGGAATTAGAAAAAATGTCTCTTAAGCCCAATCAAGCTAGCGACTTAAGTAAAGCAATCGCCATCGCTAAAAATATTAAGAAAGGTGAAGTAGCTTATAAACAAGCTCAAAAAAATATTACAATCTGGAACAGCATGATTTTAGATTTAGCAAAAAATCGTGCTCAAAAAATGGAATATGTTAGCGCGATCGCTGCTGCTGAGTTAATTAGTCAAGAAGAGTCAAATTACCAAGAAGCTCAAGCAAGTATCAAACAATGGCGACTTGAATCGAAACAATATTTAAGCAACAAAACTCTCTTGTCAGCTGCGACAGCTCTAATTCAACCTTCACAAGCATCTACTTACAATCGCGCCATTGAAGTTGCTAAAAGAATACCACAATCTCAACCGGGTTTCGCCATCGCTGAAAAATCTATTAATAAATGGAGTCAAGAAATTTTACGGCTTGCGAAAACCCGTGCCGATAACAAGCAATTTTCTTCAGCAATTGCAACCGCTGCTTTGGCTCCAGAAGATACAGCTGCTTATGCCGAAGCTCAACAATTAATCAAACAGTGGAAGAAAGTTGCTACAGAGTAAGTAAACTGGCACGAACGGTAATTCGTTTTTACATCCATATACTCCAATCTCTTATTTAACAATACTGCGAAATGTCCTCGCCACATTCATCAGCTAGATAGCACAAGGAACGAAAACGCAAGGCAACCACTTCTTCATACAATGGATTTAGCTTACACATTGGAGGAATGTGAAACAAAGTCTTACCAAATAACTTCACATCTCGCTCAAAGGGACATTGAGCCGGAATTAGCTGGCAAATACGATGAGCAAACTGGCGATCGCGCACTTCGATATTGTTTATCCAAACCCGCAGGGGTTTTAAAATATCGCACCTAGGCTTAGTGCTTGAATTATTGTGTTCGGTTAAATTTGCTTCACTTGGTTGTTGTTGATTAAATGATACCCAACTAGCCAAGAATATATTTTTTGTGGTATTGTTAAATACCTTCATTGTTTTTTCCTCTAGTTCTTTGAGGGTGTTTAATTTAATTAGCGAACATCTACGACGAGTCGAGGGTTCCCATAGGATTTTTTTTAAGAAGAAAAAATTCCTATGGGTGCCCGTCAAGTTACTGTATTAAGTTTCCCGCTTACTACGACGAAGATTGCAATTATTTTGTTCGCTGTCCTTTGCTACGTCAAGTTAAGCGCAATTTTCCTGAAATCGGAAGTGTGATAGTTCTATCTTTTTTATAACTTGACGCACTTAAAATTTTAGTAAAGTCATCTACCTATGGATGTATTGTAGTGTAACATTTACAAAATTTTACGCAAATCAATTTGATCGGTAAAATTGATTGTTTCACTGTGGGAAAGGCTATCTCAGGTTAGCGCAGCATGCTTATAAGTGGCTAGTATTTACATCATATCAAAGAGCTAAGATGAGGAAGAATTGTAGCGTTATTCAGCATTTATGGTCGATAAAAGTCTATTTTGGTCTTTTTTAGCCAAATTGAGGGAAAATATATCAGCATTAATTATTTAGAGAGTAAAAGAGATAGTTATTATCTCTATGAGATATTACGCCTGTTGTAAACGATTCCAAGTATATTATTAAAGTGCTTTTATCCCTTATATTGATAATCTCAATATTTTAACTAGTTCTCGAATATACCTATTATCGGACGTTTTGACTCAGCTATCTATTGATCCTGGATTATTCTTTTTAGATAGAATTTTCACAAATCGATTTACGTCGATCCGGGATTGCGCAAACTTTATTTATAAATTTATTTTTCTCTGAAGACTGTTATTACTTAGTATTGAAGACTCTATTAAGGCAAGCAAAATTTCTGGAAATTATTTGTAGTGTAGAAATAAAATTTCTGTATAGTGTACTTGGAGCATATATCTCGCTCTGAATTTGTTACATAAAATACAAATATGCAGTACGATGTAAACCCAATGTCAAATCCTGCGAGATATTAAGGAGCTACCCTAGCATAAAATTCAAAAATTTTGCTGAAATTATTTATGGGTAAAGGTTGCAACCGTCGCACAACAGTTGGTTATAAGCTGTGGTGTATTCAGTTTATATATGAGACGCAACCAAAATGCCCGCACTACAATATTTTGACTTTTCCGTTTTAGACAATGCCCGCTGCACATCATTTACCCAAACTTGAATCAATTTTCTTGTATAAACAACTTAAGAATCCTTACTATAAAGTCCCCCTTAACTTTTTGGAAAGGGGGTATAGACTTTAAGGTAAGGTTTGAAGGCTTTTGATTTAATCAAAAATGCCCTTTCCCTCAAATTAGTTCATAATTGAATTACAGTTAAAATTTATGACGCAACTTGCTGAGCAGTAGTACGAGTACGTCGTCTTCTACCATCAGAAACTTTTGCAGGTGGCTCATCAGGAATCTGCATTAACAATGTAACTGTAGGCTGGCATCGCAACTCTCGCCGCAAATTACGCGCCAAATCCCGTTCTATTACTTCCTGCAAACCACCCCAATCAATATTCGGCTTTTCACCATTCAAAGGGCGAGCAAATTCTTGCCAACGTAAAGCGAGTATTTCTTCAAATCTCTGTTGTATCCATTTTTGCACCATTGATTTCTCCATGCTAGTGACTACACCTCGCAAGTGAATCTCAGGCTTAGCAAACATTTTACCGTTCCAATCAACTGCTGCAGCGACAGTAACGATACCTTCTTCTGCCATACGTTGGCGTTCTAGCAAAACTTTATCACTAACCATACCAGAGCCGGAAGTATCTACTAATTCCAAACCTGATGGTACTTTACCGGCAACGCTAATAGAATTATTTTTTAATTCGACAATATCGCCATTGTTAATAATAACCATATTATTAGCAGGAACACCCATACTTTGAGCTGTCTGTGAATGTTTAACCAACATCCGATGTTCGCCATGAACGGGCAAGAAGAACTTGGGCTTTGTCAAGGCAAGCATCAACTTTTGGTCTTCCTGACAACCGTGGCCGGAAACGTGAATTCCTTTAGAGCGCCCGTAAATAACATTTGCACCTTGCTGCATTAATTTATCAATAACACCAACAACTGCAATGGTATTACCAGGAATTGGATTGGCGGAAAAGGCAACTGTATCTCCTTCTCGAATCTTGATGTGGGGATGTTCTCCTCTAGCAATGCGAGTCATCGCTGCCATTGTCTCGCCTTGAGAACCAGTAGTTAAAATCAGTACGCTTTCGTCCGGTAAACTACGGGAAACATGCAAAGGTTGAAATAGTTTATCTTCACACTTGATGTAACCAAGATTGCGAGCGTGGGCAATCAAATTTAACATCGAACGTCCGACTACAGATACTACTCGGTTATGTTTTTGCGCCAACTGCAAAATCATGTTGATGCGGTGCACCGAAGAAGCAAACGTAGTAATGAAAAGTCTGCCTTCGGTTTCCATGACAATTTTTTCTAAATTTGGATAAACCGAACGCTCTGAAGGAGTAAAACCAGGTACTTCTGCGTTAGTCGAATCGCTCATTAAGCAAAGCACGCCTTTTTCACCGTGTTCGGCTAACCGTTGTAAATCAAAATGTTCCCCGTCTACAGGAGTGTGGTCTACTTTGAAATCTCCCGTATGAATTACAACTCCTAAAGGAGTATGTATTGCTACTGTAAAACTATCAGCTATACTGTGGGTATTACGGATATACTCTACCAAGAAATTTTTTCCAATCCGCACCATATCTCGAGGTTTGACACTTCTTAATTCAGTGCGATCGCGAACACCAGCTTCTTCTAGTTTGCGCTCTAGCATTGTCATTGCCAGTCTTGGGCCATGAATGACAGGAATGTCAAACTGTTTCAAGTGAAAGGCAATACCGCCAATATGATCTTCGTGGCCGTGGGTAACAACCATACCTTTTATTTTGTGGCGATTCTCGCGCACGTAAGTCATGTCTGGTAGAACAATATTAACTCCGTGCATTTCATCGGTGGGGAAAGCCAAACCTGCATCTAATAAGATAATTTCGTCTTCATACTCGAAAATACAGGTATTTTTTCCAATTTCATGCAGTCCGCCCAATGGAATAATTTTAAGGGCAGAAGTTACTTCTTTCTTAGCCATTTTTTCCTTCGTTAATAAGTTAGTTGGATTTTTCGCAAGCAGTTAAAAGCTAATTAAAGTTTTATAAAATAAACTCTTATTACTATCTTTTCCTGCGTAGTCTTTCTTTGAGCAAGATTGAATCAATGTTGAATTGTCAAAAACGGATTTAAAATACCGCCAGAAAAAAATTGCTGGTCAATTACAACACTACACTCTACTAAAAGACCAAGTCTGCTGACAATGATTATATGTATTAAGTTTTACATGTAATCCGAGGACTACATTATTTAAGCTTTCTTCAAATCCAGTTGTTGGAGAACTGTTTCTAATTGTTGAGTGAATTCTAATTCAGTTTCGTATAAAGGTAGACGAGTCGAACCAACTTCCCACCCCTGAAGCTTCAAAGCCGTTTTAACCGGAATGGGATTTGCAGTTGCAAATAATACTTTGAACAATGGGAAAAGTTTGAGATGAATCTCACTAGCGGCTTGAACTTTACCACTACAAAAAGTTTGAATCATCTGCTGTAGTTGCAAACCTACCAGATGAGAAGCCACACTTACTACACCCTTTGCTCCAATAGATAACAACGGCAAAGTCATGTAATCATCTCCAGAGTAAATCTGAAATTCTTGCGGTGTCAAGCGTCGCATTTGACTTGCTTGATCTATATTTCCAGTTGACTCTTTTATGCCCACAATGTTTTCTATTTCAGCTAAGCGGGCTACTATTTGGGGCTGTAGATTTTGACCAGTACGACCAGGAATATTGTATAACAATAACGGCAACTCAGGTGCTGCTTCGGCTATGGTCTGAAAGTGACGATAGAGTCCAGCTTGTGGGGGTTTATTGTAATAAGGTACAACTTGTAATGAGCCATGTACCCCTATTTTAGCTGCTTTTTGTGTAGCCGAGATTGCTTCTTTTGTGCAATTGGAACCACATCCGGCAATGACTTTTGCCTTACCAGATACCGCTTGTAATATTACCTTGAACAATTGATATTCTTCATCCCAAGTGATACAAGGAGATTCACCCGTTGTTCCGCACACCACAAATGTATCCGTACCGTTGTCAGCCAGATGTGCCGCTAAATTTTCTGCTACATCATAATTGACGCTGCCGTCTTCCTTAAACGGCGTAATCATTGCAGTTATAACTTTTCCAAAATCTACCACCACTAATTTACTCCTAATTACAGAAAGGTAGTTTTTACATCCGTTGGTGGCTGTCTATATTCAATAACTTGAAAGCCATTTCTTTTTCAAGGGCAAATAAAACCTCATTCATTACTTGTTTAATCCTTAAGATAATATGTCTCAATTCATCGGATAGCGACTTTTGTCAATCATTTTTTTTACTTTAAATTACATATCCATTATTTTCATATTCTTGGATAATAAATTGAATCTATACAGGCGTAGAAACTCTTATTGTCTAATGATTAAGCATATTCTTCTCTACTAATAATTCTGCAATTTGAACTGCATTCAAAGCAGCACCTTTACGAATTTGGTCGCCACACACCCATAGCTCCAAGCCGCATTCATTAGAAATATCTTGACGAATTCTTCCCACTAAAACTTCATCTTTACCTGTTGCTTCTATTGGCATAGGGAAATAATTTGCTTGCCAATCTTCTAATAATTTTACACCAGGAGACTTATCTAAAATATCTCTTGCTTCCTCTATATTAAAAGGTGCTTCAAACTCTAAATTAATTGCCTCTGAATGAGCGCGTAACACGGGAACTCTAACGCAAGTTGCAGTAATTTTAATATCTTGATTGTTAAAAATTTTGCGCGTTTCGTTAACCATTTTCATTTCTTCTTCGCAATAACCCGCCGAGTTTAATGGGGAATTGTGTGGGAATAAGTTGAACGCTAAGGGGTAAGGAAAGACTGTTGCCACAGGTTCTTTTCCTTCTAAAATATCTATGCTTTGACTTTTAACCTCTTCCATAGCCCTAGCACCTGCGCCGCTAGCAGATTGATAAGTAGCTACAACAATACGTTTTATTGATTTTAATTTATGTAAAGGAAATATTGCTACCGACATGAGAATAGTAGTGCAATTAGGATTAGCAATAATACCCTTGTGCTTAGCCGCAGCTTCAGGATTTACTTCCGGTACAACTAAAGGAACCTCGGGATTCATCCGGAAGGCGCTGGAATTATCAATTACCACAGCACCAAGTTCAACTGCTTTGGGTGCCCAAATTTTAGAAATTGAACCACCAGCCGAAGCCAATACCAAATCTACATCCTGTAGGGCGGCTTCACTGACTGCTTCTATTGTTAAATTTTCCCCTTTAAATGGCAGTTCTTTGCCAGCACTACGTTCTGAAGCTAATAATTTCAGTTCCGCTAAAGGAAATTTTCTTTCTTTAAGTAATTCTAGCAATTCAGTTCCGACAGCACCAGTTGCTCCTAAAATGGCGACACGATAGGCTTGAGACAAATTGGCTTCCTCCTCCCATTTATACCGTTTGTAATTCTTTTTGCAATTAATTATTTAATAAATATATTCATACCGATAAATCTTAATTGTATTTAAACGAATTTCATCGCATTTGTAAATTATTTTCAATATCAATAAAAACTATATATGCTCTCTTTATAACTCATTCCTTAGTAAAAAGACACTCCTGCTTCATACCTACTACTCCTCATACAATACTGAACTTTACAACAATTATTAATTAATTATCTACCCATATTTTATAAATACATAAAGTATATATTATACACCATATTTGGTCTGGAGAGTAGAAATAAATAGCGGAACTTTCGGCATTGCGACGGCTATGTGGATTTGGGGATTTTAAAAACGCTCTTACCCTCTGAAGGTTGATGTACTATGATTCAGATGGACTGCAAGCCGAGTCTCCGGCGAATAACAATGATATAATTCACCGGATTGTGGTTGAGTGAGGAATTAATTCCGCTTAAGCACAAAAGCCTAATTAATCTTGACAAGACAAGTCAGGGAAGTACAAGAGTTTTGTTCAAAATTAGGATATCACGGTAAAGCGGCTTCTTAGTAAGAGCCCCGATCGAAGGAGATTAGTGTGAAATGATTCTATATCAAATTAGCACCCGAAGCGAGAGTGCCCGGCTTTGGGCTTTTTTCTAGGATGTTGAATAGGTCAAAAATATCGATTCCCCTCTCCATCCCGGCGGATAAGGCTCAGGCCTGACTTAGTGTAAAAAAAAGTAGCAGAAAATCACAGACAAGTCTATGAAAGTCACCCAGGAAAAATTGCCAGCCAGTCAAATTGGTTTAGAAATCGAGATTGCGCCGGAAAAAACCAAGCAAACCTATGAAAAGGTAATTCAAAATTACGCTCGGGAAGCCAATATTTCTGGGTTTCGCAAGGGTAAGGTACCCCGGCAGATATTACTACAGCGCTTAGGAAAAACTCGCATCAAAGCTGCGGCGCTCGAAGAATTGATTCAAAATGGCATTGGTGAAGCGATAAAGCAAGAGAATATTGAAGCTATTGGTCAACCCGAACTGCGTTCTTCCTTTGAAGAATTAATAAGTAATTATGAGCCAGGAAAGCCTCTAATGTTCTCGGCTGCGGTAGATGTTCCACCTCAAATTAATTTGGGCGAGTATTCAGGCTTACAATTTAAAGCTGAGGAAGTTAAATACGACTCCGAACAAGCAGACAAAGTTTTAGAAAACGAACGTCAGCAGAAGGCGACATTGATTCCTGTAGAAGGTCGTTCGGCACAAATAGGAGATACTTCTATTTTAGACTTTAAAGGCTTTCTGGCTCCCGAAGAAGGCTCAGATCCTGAAGCCGAACTCGAACCGATACCGGGTGCCGAAGCTACTGACTTTGAGGTTGACTTAGAAGAGGATAAGTTTATTCCCGGGTTTATCATTGGGATAGTAGGAATGAATCCTGGGGAAACCAAAGAAATTTCGGCTCAATTTCCAGATCCCTATGCCAATGAAGAATTAGCAGGAAAAGCTGCTAAGTTCACGGTGACGCTCAAAGAACTGAAGGAAAAAGAGTTACCCGAATTAAATGATGATTTTGCTCGGGAAGTGAGTGAATTTGAGACTATAGCCGAGTTACGCAATTCTTTAGAAGAGCGGTTTCAAAAAGAATCCGAAGACAATGCTAAAGCGAAAAAACAAGAATCTTTATTGAATGAACTGGTTGAGCATGCAACATTTGACTTACCAGAGACGATGATTCAGCAGGAAGTCGATGCAATGCTTACCCAAACAGCAATGCGGTTACAAGCGCAAGGTTTGGATATTAAGAAATTGTTCAATCAAGATACTATTCCACAATTGCGCGAACGTTCCCGTTCTGAAGCTGTCGATCGGTTAAAAAGAACTCTTGCTTTACGCGAAGTTGGCGAACGCGAATCTATTAAAGCGAGCGAAGAAGAAATAGAAGCCAGGAAAAAAGAAATAATGGAAGAATATTCCAAAGAGGATGTTGACCCAGATAAAGTACAAGAAATGGTCGAAAATGAATTATTAACAGAGAAAATAATTGACTGGCTTTTGGAACGTTCTTCAATTGAACTGGTACCTGAAGGCTCTTTGAAGCCCCAAGAAACCTCTACAGAAGAGGATGGTGATGCTGTAGAACCACAAAAACCTGAAGTTAACGAAAATGATTCTTCAACTGAGGAACAAACCGTCTCAGCTACAGTACAAGAATAATGACAGTTTATAGCACTCAGCCATCGGTCTGGGATAAAGATACATACATCTTTACCCCAAAAGTGTCTGGGTCAATAGCCGATCGCTGAGGGCTACCTATAAACTTTGGTAAAATTTAAAGGAGGCGTGGATTATTTTTAATAAAACTTAAAGCTGACAACATTATGTCTTATAGCCTTTTATAAATTTATTCGATCTACACACTCTTGATTTATATAAGGCATAATGGTTAACACATACTATCTTATAGAAATTCGGTTATCGTTATAAACAAGCAGCAATTGCTGTTTTTTGGCTACTGTTGTCTTATGTGTCATTAATTTATTTATGCTTGTATCGCAGTCGGGAAATTACTCAGTTAGTAGTTTGAATCAATTATCTATTTATTCGCAAAGCGATTGCCTTACTTCAGTGCTGCCGACGGTGGTAGAACAATCAGGTACCGGAGAACGAGCTTTTGACATCTACTCGCGCTTGCTACGAGAGCGAATTATTTTTTTGGGGACTCCCATCGATGATGCGATTGCGAATTCGATTGTTGCCCAACTTCTCTTTCTGGATGCCGATGATTCAGAAAAAGATATTCAAATTTACATAAATTCTCCTGGCGGCTCTGTTACAGCTGGTATGGCAATTTATGATACAATTCAGCAAATACGTCCAGACGTAGTCACTATATGTTTTGGATTAGCTGCTAGCATGGGTGCTTTATTGCTAACAGCAGGAACAGCTGGAAAGCGCATGTCTCTTCCAGATTCGCGGATTATGATTCACCAACCCTTGGGCGGCGCTCAAGGACAAGCGGTGGATATAGAAATTCAAGCAAAAGAAATTCTTTATCATAAGTCTAAGTTGAATGAGATTTTAGCATCTCATACTGGTCAACCATTAGAAAAAATAGAGGCTGATACCGAACGTGATTTCTTCATGTCGGCATCCGAAGCTACAAATTATGGATTAATCGATCAGGTTATCTCCAGACAAAATCTTCCCCCAGCAGGGGAAAACGTCACTAGTGTGAAATAAGAGGCTGGTATGACAGGTAAGTACGACTCCCATTTAAAATGTTCATTTTGTGGCAAATCTCAAGAGCAGGTACGCAAGCTAATCGCCGGACCGGGAGTCTACATCTGCGATGAATGCGTTGACTTGTGTAACGAAATACTAGATGAGGAACTACTTGATACTAATGGTGCGACAACTGCGTCCCAGCCCGCACCACGTTCGGAACAAGCACCTCAAAAACGCCGTACCCGCTCTGCCAGTCTCTCGTTTAATCAAATACCCAAACCGCGAGAGATTAAAAAATATCTAGACGAACACGTTATCGGTCAAGATGAAGCCAAGAAAGTCCTTTCAGTCGCCGTATACAATCACTACAAAAGATTGTCATTGGTTGGTGGATCAAAAGGGACACCAAAAGATTCGGATGAAGATTCAGTAGAACTTCAAAAATCTAATATTTTATTGATTGGCCCTACAGGGTGCGGTAAAACTTTACTCGCACAAACCTTAGCGAAAATTCTTGATGTACCCTTTGCTGTAGCTGACGCTACCACCCTGACGGAAGCTGGTTATGTGGGGGAAGATGTAGAAAATATTTTACTTCGATTGTTACAGGTTGCTGAGTTGGATGTCGAAGAAGCACAGCGGGGAATTATCTACATTGATGAAATTGACAAAATTGCTCGCAAGAGTGAAAACCCCTCAATAACGCGGGATGTTTCTGGTGAAGGCGTACAGCAAGCTTTGCTGAAAATGCTCGAAGGAACGGTTGCCAACGTGCCACCCCAAGGAGGACGCAAGCACCCTTATCAGGACTGCATCCAGATTGATACGAGCAATATTCTATTCGTCTGCGGTGGTGCTTTTGTAGGTTTGGAGAAGGTGGTAGAACAGAGAACGGGTAAAAAGTCAATTGGCTTTTTGCAACCGGGAGAAGGGCAATCTAAAGAGAAGCGAGTAGCAGATACCGTGCGCCATTTAGAACCGGGAGACTTAGTTAAGTTTGGGATGATACCGGAATTTATTGGACGAGTACCAATGGTAGCGGTAGTAGATCCCCTTGATGAAGAAGCGTTGATGGCAATATTAACCAAACCACGTAGCGCTTTAGTCAAGCAGTATCAGAAGTTGCTGAATATGGATAGCGTCCAGTTAGAGTTTAATGCAGAAGCCCTCAAAGCTATAGCTCAAGAAGCTTATCGTCGTAAGACTGGTGCTAGAGCATTGCGGGGTATTGTAGAAGAATTGATGCTGGATGTAATGTACGAATTACCTTCCCGTAAAGATGTGAATGTTTGTACGGTAACTCGCGAGATGGTAGAGAAGCGTTCAACAGCCGAACTGTTGGTACATCCCTCTTCCCTACCGAAGCCCGAATCAGCTTAAATATAATTAGGAGTTAGAAGTTAGAAGTTAGGAGTTAATTCTTAACTTCTAATTTTTTATTTTTGACTGGTACCCATGACACTTAGCTTTTGATTGATGGCTTATATTAAAGTTCGTGGCATAGAGCATTACTACGAGTGGATAAGAAAATCTGATAGTTTGGAAAAACCAGTAATGGTGTTTATCCACGGTTGGGCTGGTAGCGCTCGATATTGGGAAACTACCGCTGAAATTCTATCGGAGCAATTTGATTGCTTACTCTATGATATGCGGGGATTTGGGCGTTCCCGTGGAAAACCTATTTTAGACTCACAACCCCTGCAGGAGGGAACAGAAGCAGTAACAGAATTAACCTACGAATTAGAAGAATACGCTGAGGATTTGGCAATTCTTCTTGATGCCTTGCAGTTGCAGCGGGTATATATTAATGCCCATTCCATGGGCGCATCGATAGCCACTTTGTTTCTTAACTGTTATCAGGAACGTGTGGAAAAAGCAATTTTGACTTGTAGCGGTATTTTTGAGTATGACAAAAAAGCTTTTGATGCTTTTCACAAATTTGGTGGCTACGTTGTCAAATTCCGTCCCCAGTGGTTGGGAAAAATTCCATTAGTTGACAAAATGTTTATGGCGCGATTTCTGTATCGCTCTATTAAAGCAAACGAACGGCAGGCTTTTTTGCAAGATTTTTTGATCGCAGATTATGAAGCAGCTTTAAATACAATTTATACTTCGGTTAGTAAAGCTCAGGCTGAGTTGATGCCACAAGAGTTTGCCAAACTCAAAGTACCAACTTTATTAGTATCTGGGGAATACGATCAAATTATTCCCGCCGAAATGGGACGAAAAGCAGCAGCATTGAGCGACCATGTTGAGTATGTGATGATTCCCAATACGGCTCATTTCCCCATGTTAGAAGACTCAAGCATTTACTTAGAAACAGTCAGAAATTTTTTGCAATTGCCCACATTACTTTCTGCGTGAGTCAGAGGTAGGGGGATGGGGAGATAGGGAGATGGGGAGATAGGGAGATGGGGACAAGGAAATAATCCAAAATCTACGATTTATAACTCCTAACTCCTAATTCTTAACTATCTCCCATACCCCATTCCCTCTCATCCTAAACCTAATTCTCTCTTGAGCAAATTAATGGATTTACCACCAATATAATTCTCACAGTAAACTAGTTTGGGTGGACGAATTATGTCTTCTATAGCCATTTGCATAGCATTTTGTACGGCGGAATAACTAGTTTCGTCGGTACAAAAAATCAATTGTGCCCGCTTAACTATCGCCCCTAACTTGTAGCTATCTTTTGGTTGGGAAGTCATCACCAATATTTCGTCCCCTCGCAAACCGTGGAGAATTACTTCTGTTGCTCGGAGAATTCCCGAACTAAGGCTGACAATGCCAATACAACTATCTTTTGCTAAATTTTTAACAATAGTGAATTCCTTGGCGTAATCGTGGATATCAAGAGGGATTACACGTACTGCTCTAGGTGCTGCAATTGCTTCTACTTCACCGATAAAATATCGGCTTGTAACAACTGTTGCCGAGGTAGTTTTATCTAACACAGCAGATAATTCTTCGGTAGCAACTAACTGTACTGGTATTTGTAATGCTTGTTCCAATTCTTGTACTATTAATTCGCCAGCACCGATATCCTGACTCGGTACCGCCACCAACACCCGCGCACTACAACGCAACCGCCAGTCAATTTCAGCAAGAAATATCTCGCGAGCTTGATTGAGGGAACAACCTTGAGAAAGTAGTTCATCAAGAGCCTTCTGAACAATTTTGTATGCTTGGGGATGTTGCTTGAGAATTGGCGATTGTAACTTACTACCGCCCTCGTGCCCTTGAGCGCGTACGTAAATTCCCGAACCAGCCAGACTTTCTACAAGTCCGTCTTCCTCCAATTGGCGGTAAACTTTGCTAATGGTATTGCGATGCAACCCAGTTTGCATTGCCAACGCTCGCGTTGAAGGCAACTTATAACCTGGTGGATATTGGCGCGATGCGATCGCAAATCTAATTTGATTGAACAACTGAGACGATGCGGGAATTTCACTATCTGGCTGAATACGGAATTGAATCATCACCTTCGTATCTTAGGGTGCTATTAGCTTAGTCGGGAAGCGGTAAAAATCGGTGCTATTCGCTGGCATATTTTATTTATACATCGAATTTGATGGTCGATAGTTTCTCATGAGCAAGGTTAATACTAGTTGATAATTTTATAAGAGTTAGGCTCGCATTACTGGGATAACTATATCTAATAATCACATTACACTGGTAAAAACTATTATGACAGAGCATGCAATCGACACCACAACTGTAAAAATAAGTCAAGATTCACTACAAATAGATGCTTACCTGGCGAAGCCTCTAGGAGATGGGAACTATCCGGGAATTGTAGTATTGCAAGAGATATTTGGAGTTAACGCCCATATTCAAGAAGTTACCGAACGTATTGCTAAGGAAGGATATGTGGCAATTGCGCCTGCGCTGTTTCAACGCCAAGCACCCGGCTTTGCAACTGGCTATACCCCTCTTGATATAGAAGTGGGTAAAAATTATGCTTGGGGAGAAACCAAAGCTTCAGAATTATTAAGCGATATCCAATCGGCAATTGATTATCTCAAAACCCTGTCTACAGTCAAAAAAAATGCTTTTGCCTGCATCGGTTTCTGCTTTGGCGGCCATGTGGCATATCTTGCTGCCAGCTTAGTTGATATAAAAGCTACTGCTTCGTTTTACGGCGCACGTATAACCACTAGTTCTCCTGGTGGTGATGCACTCACTATAAATGTTACTTCCCAAATCAAAGGTACGCTTTACGCTTTTTTTGCCATGGAGGATTCTAGTATCTCTATAGAACAAGTAGAGCAAATTGAAGCAGAATTAGAAAAATACAAAGTTCCACATCAAGTATTTCGTTACGAGGGGGCCAATCACGGTTTTTTTTGCGATCGCCGTGCCAGCTACAATGCTGAAGCTGCTGCCGATGCTTGGGAGCAGGTTAAACAATTATTTGGGCAACTTTAGCAATAGGGTATAAAAAATCTGGGTAAAATTAGGCAATCGACGAGGTTTACAGTTTCTCGCTTCTAGGGGCAGGCTATTTCCTACCCTACTGTTTGGGAATATTGGTTTGACAAGTGGATTTTTCATCAGGTTCTGCCTTTTCCGAAATTTCGGCGTAGGGGAACGGGATTTGTAGGATATGGTGTAAGGGTTGTCATTAATCACTAGTAAGATAATCAATCGTCTCCAAAAAATGCCAAGCTTTGACGGGTACCCAATATAATTTTTTTTAGGATAAAAAATTATATTGGGAGCCCTTGACCAATAAAAGAGTAAAATATTTCACGATTCAAAAATGGTCTAGAAAAGGCATTTTAAACTATGTATTGTTGTTCAAAGTATATTTATCTAAAGGACAAACCGAGAGCCTTGGGTGAAACTTAGAAGGGTAATACTATTGGGAAATACTTGCCAAAATTTATCCGCTTTTTAGCTTTTGAATTTTCGAGTGTTTCTGCCATGCATAAAGATGTTGATTATGATTAGTAATTAGTGACTAATAACTAATAAATTGCCCTTGTGAAGGGTTCCCAATATAATTTTTTTAGAAGAAAAAATTATATTGGGTGCCTGTGAAAGGGGGCTTAAAGGTAATTCATCTTCAATGTGTTATGGAGAACGAAGCAAAAATCTCTCAAAAAGCCGATATGTCCTTTACAATGGACGATTTTGCGGCAGCTTTAGAAAAACATGATTACCAGTTCCAAAAAGGACAGGTAGTTAAAGGGAAAGTGTTCCAAATCGATCCTATGGGAGCTTATGTCGATATTGGAGGTAAGTCAAGTGCGTTTATTCCCCGTCATGAAGCAGCTTTGAGAGAGGTAATCGATTTATCAGAAGTTCTACCACTTAATGAGGAACTAGAATTTTTAATTATCCAGGAGCAAAATGCAGATGGGCAAGTAACTGTTTCTCGCCGCCAATTAGAAGTTAGGCAGGTTTGGGAAAAATTGGCACAAATGCAAGAAAATTCCCAAAGTGTAGATGTGCAGGTAATGAATACCAATAAGGGCGGTGTTACCATTAATCTTCTTGGTTTGCGAGGTTTTATTCCTCGCTCTCATTTACTTGAGCGTAACAATTTGGAAGCACTCAGAGGACAAAAACTTACCGCCAGCTTTTTGGAGGTTAATCAGAACACCAATAAACTTGTACTTTCCCAACGTTTAGCTAAAAGTTCTGCTAGCTTCAGTTTATTAGAAATTGGCCAGTTAGTAGAAGGGAAAATAACTGGTATCAAACCATTTGGCGTATTCATTGATATCAACGGCGTTAGCGCCTTACTTCACATCAAGCAAATAAGCCAAAAATTTATTGAAAATATAGAAAAGGTATTTCAAGTTGACCAAACAATCAAAGCTCTTATCATTGATATAGATGAAGGAAAAGGCAGAGTCGCGCTTTCAACTAGAGTTCTAGAAAATTTCCCCGGTGAAATGCTCGAGAGTATGGAAGAAGTCATGACTTCCGGCGAAGCACGGGCAGAAAGAGCTAGGAAAAAGCTTTTAGAATCATCTAATGCCTAATATTAGTCAAGATTAGTTGTTAAAAGTTAGTTGATAGTTGATCGAATCTTCAGCTATCAATTCTTAATTAATAGCTCTTAACACAAGACTCCGCGAGCAATACCTCGCGCCTGACGATAGCTTTCTCGGAGATCCTGTAATATTTCTTCATTAAAAGCAAATTTAATTAACCTAATCAATTTACCCCAATCATATAAGAATTTCTCCCACGGAGCTTTCTCAAATTGGTTGGTGAAGAATTGCGCCCACCATTTGGGTGCATGCTTTCTATTTGCAAAATCATGTTGCTTTAGCCAGCGTCTGCACCATTTAGCCATTTCTGAAGCGGATGGTGGCTTAACTCCTATGATTGGTGGGAAATCAGCGTAGCTGACGGGCACCCATAAGAATTTTTTTAGAAGAAAAAAATTCTTATGGGAACCCTTGACAAACTTGCTGACACCTTTGGCGTGGACATAAACGATATACTGCCAGCATTCGACGATATAAATATCTTCAAATTTGATATTGAATTTTAAACAAACTGCTTCTTCTGTAACAAATCGTGCCAGTGGGTGGATTTCAGAGGATTTGTAAGCAATTTTTGATTCCCTGATGACGGGTACCCTTGACGAGCTTTCTTGGTTTAAGCGATGTTAACATAGTAGATAAATCCTTTAAGCAGTAGTAGATGAATCCTTTAAGCGAAAGTAGATACGTTTAGCTTTTACCGACAGTAGATACGTTTAGCGAACAGATAAGCCCTATTAGTAGTAGGAAAATTCTGTTGATGGTCAATTTACATTGTTTTCGGGATTTTTATTTTTGATATTTTGACTTTGATTGCCCTTCATTTGTTATTCTGAAGGGTAGTCATTTATTTTTTCTAGAATAAAATTATTCAACGATTTATATAGGTCAGTTGTCAAGTGCCAATGGGAATAATAAGACTGAAGATTCGGGATTTTGCTAACGAGAAAGGTTGGACGCTCAAAGAAGTCTCGGACCGTTCTGGCGTAGTTTATAGTACTTTGAGAACTTACGCCCGCTCTCCTGGATTGGCAACCGTTGACTTTACCGCCATTCAAAAATTAGCTCGTGCGTTTGATGTAATGATAGAAGAATTGGTTGAAGTCGTAGAAGAGTAAGCTTTTTAATTAGTTTTTTACAATAAAAGACTTAATGATTTCATGGGGCTTGTAAGGTTAAGGATTAGGGAGTTTGTCAAGGAGAAAGGTTGGACGCTCAAAGATGTATCTGACCGTTCTGGCTTAGTCTATAGTGCAGTTAGAGCCTATGCTCGCTCGATCGGAATGGGAAGCGTTGATTTTACCGCCATTCAAAAATTAGCTCGTGTGTTTGATCTGATGATAGAAGATTTGGTTGAAGTGGTAGAAGAGTAATCTTCTTGAATTAATTTTTTTTAACAAGCCAATTATTAAGCAGAAAGTTAATTAAATTAATATTTCGGGAAATGAAGAGCGTTGACTTTACCGCTATCCAAAAAATTAGTCCCTGCCTTTGATGCGATCGCTCTTCATGTGCCCTTTGGGCCGATCGCAGAAGACTTGGTTGAAATGGTAGGAAAATAAGGGAATATAGCCAGAAAGTTGGATAAATATCTCCATCTTCACATATCAAATCTTATTAATTATTAATTTATTTATAGCAACCCAAACGCTTACCGTCTACTTATCTTTTTGTTTCGATAAAAATCTACCAAAAGATAGATAGCAATAATTGCATTAAACTAGTATTCCATTAAGGAACTAAAGCAGATTGAAGCTCGTACAACCCAAGCAAAACAAGTAAATTAAAGGCTTTGACTGTATAACTACGGATAGTTATAAAACCAGTTTTGAGATATTTCAGGAATAATGCGGACGCATTGTCCTGAAATATCATGATACTTTACACATTAGCGTTCCTCTGCTAAAGAGGGCGGTTTAACCCCGCCCCCTTAGCATTTTTCTTAGTTTAACTCACAAATTTCTAAATATCCTCCCCATCTCCAATATCGCGCTTTGGTGGACGTTTGTATGTGAAGGTAAAAGTATCGCCACTGGTAATTACTCGTTGCATTTCCGAGTACATGGAATAATTCCCTACACCGCTTAAACTAGCCCAACCACGCGCTCTAGTTAAAGCAACAAACAATTGGTTGCGATGATTGAGATCATTCTCGTTACGAGCCACTTTATCAAAGCCAATTACATAAACCATATCAGCTTCGTGTCCTTTGGCGCGGTTGATACGAGACACTGTAACGCCATCGTCATGCCAGAATTTATCGGGATCATTATTGGGATATTCTGGATACAAATCGTTTAATATTTTAGCAGTGGGAATATAAACGTCAATATTTTGGTCGATTAAGAAATCAGCAACTTCTCGTTCTAGTTCTATCGCTTCGGAATTAGATCCTAAAACTAATATTAAGATATCGCGACTGGGATTAAGACCATCATTAACGATATTGTGCATGATGTTCTCAGCTAAAGCCGTTAATTCTTCTTGACGGGAATTATATGTTTGAAATTTTAGTACGGATTCTCCCCAAAGTTCGGGAATTGGGTTGGGAGAAAATTGTGGCTCACGCTTGATTGTAATTGGCTTACCGACGCGACGAAAGTCACCTTGGACTTCGTAACCGATTCTATCCCAATCTTTTTTATTGGTAATACCGGAAAGCATTCCTGATTCACGCAGCAAACCCATACCAATAGCGTGGGCTGCTGTTAAAATTGGTCCTGGAGTGCGGTAACAGTGGCGCATCACTTCGGAGCGTTTGATACCGCCGGGGTATTGTGGCTGTTTGTTGAGAAGGTTGCTTAATTCTTCCCCAAATACTTCTTTAGCTTTTGGTACAACTAAACTATCCAGGCTTTGTGCTTCATCGTAAGCCCAAATTAAACGCTTTTCTTCTGGTGTTTCCTCACTTGCGGATCGTAAAGCTTGATAAGCTAACCAGTAAATTGCTTGTTTATCTTGATATTTTAAATTTTCGTCAGCAACTAAATCTTGACCTTCATCAATCAAGATAGCGTCAAACATCGGTTCAATTGTTATTTCTTCCTGTAACCGCTTGCATAACTCTGCTAAACCTCGATTGGGTTGTCCTTGCTTAGTATCTGTAACCGTACCACGTCTTTTACCGTGGTATTCGCAAATTGTCCCATATAAACCGGGTTGTTCTCTTGCACCCCAAGCATGAAGTACGCGCAATTTTGAATTAGTATTGCGATCGTAGTCTAATTCGCCACCACTAAAACGACGTATCCATTGATCTACCAACTTTATAATTGGTTCATATAGAGAGCGGGTGAAAAACACCAAAGCAATATCCCAATCGGGATGCTTCAAATGCATATGCGCTGCTTTTTGACATAGCAATACAGTTTTACCAGAACCTGCGATTCCGCGAATACGCTGAGGTCCTGGGGGTATTTCTTTACCGATATGTTCTTGTTGTAAATCGATTTCGTAAAGCCTTTGACGCAAAGCATCCATCACACTAGCGCGGGTTTTACCGGTGGCAGTAATATTACGCTCCGGTTTGCGAAGTACGGGAGTTCCACCAATTACTGAAAGTAGTAATTCCCAATCTTTATCCTCTAAGTTATCACCAGGAACTATGGGAGAAGTTTGTTGAATGTTTTCGAGTAAAGCAGCTTTACTTAACTGGTCTTGAAAAATAATTTTAGGACAATGGGGTAATTCGTGAAAACCTCTTTGCTGCCATTGTTCGTGAGTAATTAAAGGTAATGCCACAATAGCTCTACCATTTACTTTACGCCAAATTGCGGGTTCTCGATCGGTATATGCAATTAAGGCGCGTAATTGATGTTCTGCGTGTTGAGATGGGGAGGCTTCTGCTCTATTCCAGTCTTGTAAAAGCCAATTTTTCTCGTTAATTTCGGTTATTTTATCGATGGTAACCGGTAGGATTTCGATTACCGTTAAACCAAATTCGCGATCGGCAATTAGGATATCGGGTTCTTTACGAATTTCGCCAACTTTTGAGAAAATTGGATATCTCCAATAGCCGATGCAATTTCTATCTGCAAAGGCATTTTTAACAGTATCCCATACTTTTTGTTCGTTTGATTCTGCTCCGGATTTTATCGGTTCTGTGGTGATAAATTTATTACTGGTTTCTTCTAAAGTCATTTGATATTTTCCGTTTATTTTGCTGGAGGGGATGATTTTTTGTTACGCAAAATCGCCCTCACCCTAGAAGGGTGGGGCTATAGTTACGAAGCCTAGCTGCGTAGGCTTTAGGGAAGTAACTCAAGTATTATTTGTGTTGCTAAATTAACATTGCTTCAGTGTGTGTTGCCAGTGGAGTTACACGGATGAAGAGTGATATTGTGCGGCTTTAAAACTCAGAAATAATGCGTAGTTATATGGCTAGATCGTCCTCAAGCCAAAATTCGCAAGTTGAAAGATATTATGGATAAAATAGTACTTAAGTTCTCTATCAATTACGATGCTGGTAACTTACTTCCTAACGTCCGCAGTCATTTTTCTAGAGTCTGATTTTTCTCATGTTCTGCTATTGAGATAATTAATAACGGTGAAATAGCTTCCTACCTAGAAAGATTACGGATTTTTGAACGCATAGGATTAGGGATGAGTTGTAATGTAAAGAGTTTTTGAGTTGCTTTTCCTGTGGGAATTTGCGGCTAGCTATATGTAATTATATGAATATCAGATATACAAACTTATTAATGGCTCTGAGTGACCTGGTAAATATCAAGTCAAATCGATCCAAGGAAACTCAATTGAAAATTTCAGTGCTAAATAGTATTTAAATAAAATCTTTAGATGAATAGTGGAACCCCAATCATCAGGATCTTGATTTTAGGAGCAAATCCCAAAAGTAGAAGCAAACTGCGTTTAGACGAAGAATTGCGCGAAATAAAAAATGGATTAAGACGGGCAAGTAGACGTGAGCAATTCTTGATAGAGTCGGCAGAAGCAGTGCGCTACAGAGATATTCACAGAACTATTATCGACTTCGAGCCACAGATTGTCCATTTTTCAGGACATGGTGTTCAGGAAAAAGGCTTATTTTTTGAAGATGACATAGGCAAAGAGAAGCTAGTAGATGCAGAGGCGCTAGGTGGATTGTTTGAGTTGTTTACTCCCTACCTAAAGTGTGTATTACTTAATGCTTGTTATTCGGAAATTCAAGCGGCTGCAATTGCACAACATATTGATTACGCCATTGGCATGAGCAAAGAAATCGGAGATAAGGCAGCAATTGAATTTGCTGTAGGTTTTTACGATGCTTTGGGAGCAGGAAAATCTATTGAATATGCCTACAAACTAGGTTGTAGGCTCATCCAAGTCGCAGGTATTCCAGAGTCTTTAACTCCACAACTGTTGATCAAAAACCACTCAAATACAACTTTTCCATCTTCTGCTGATAGTTTTGCCGATTCACAATTTATTAGTAGCATATCTAATATCAATCAGGAAAACCCAAATCAAGTAAACTACAACCGGCAAGATTTACCAGCATCTCAAAATTGGACACAAGCAAATATAGAAAATATGGAAGTTTTCTTATCTTACTCTCCAGATGATGAAGCACTCCGAAAGGAATTAGAAAGGTCTTTAAGTATTTTGGAGTCACAAGGTATTATTAAAGTCTGGTCTAAAAGTAAAATTCCTCCTGGGAAAAATAAGAAGGTTGAGATTGATCTGCATCTGAAATCAGCTCGTATAATTCTCTTACTTATTAGTAGAAATTTTCTCTCTTCGGTTGAGCAACGTAACCTTGCTGAGCGAGCAATGGAAAGACGAGAATGCGAAGGAACTCTCGTTATTCCTGTACTTGTCAGTTTAGTTGCAGGTTGGCAAACCTTCAAGCTTGGTAAGTTTGAGCTTGGAGATCTTCAGTCTTTACCCAAGAATGGTAAATTTGTAACTGATAGAAGATATTGGAAAAATCAAAATGAAGCATTTGTTACTATTGCTGAAGAATTGACCGAATAAATTACAAATCTATCGGGTGAATTACCTTAACTACAGATTAGATATTTTTGACCATCATAGCTATTCAAAAAAAATTTATATAGTTAAACTAAATTGTAATTTATGTCTGTATTTAGGATATTTAGTCGAGTTATTAATATTTCTTTTTTTTACTTCCAAAAAGACGACAAGATGCGTAGAGATTTAGATGCATAACTTTCCAGTCTGAAACAAAATAATCGAATGAACTTAAACTGTTACAAATGTAAGGAGGAAAATTACCGACACCTTAATAAATCTCAAATGATTGTTCTGCTAGTTAGTCAATATTTTATGGATTCGGATGAAGGCAGGAATATTGGAGAGCCGGCTATGGAACTTTACAATGCTGGGAAAGCCCTTGTTATTCCTGTTAAACTCCGTCAAATTGATAATTGGGAAGCAACACCATTTGGAAACTTAAAGAGTTTGCCCAGCAATGGTGAACCTGTAGATAACAGAAGATTTTCGCTAAACCAGAATGAAGCATTTGTAGATATTGCTAAAGGTATTAGAGAAGAGGCTGAAAAATTGGAACAAGAGCAGGGGCAGAAAAAATATAATTTTGTATTAATTAACAATTTCACTTCTAACCAATTCTTTAAGAAAATTAATAGCTCTTTGAACATATCTACTCGTTCAGTTTATATTTTTACTGGTATTTTAGTAGTTGGATTTTTGGGATTTCATAACTTTTCTCAAAATAACCCAGCAGAAATCTTTTTAAATTTAGCAGAGGAAAAAAGCGAAAAAAGTCACTCTCAAAAAAACAAAGCAAAAAGTTTATTTAATCAAGGAGAGCAAAAAATCGAAAAAGGCAACTATATCGGAGCAGTTAAAAACTACAATCAAGCTATTCAAATTGCTCCAAACTATATTGATGCCTATAAAGCACGTGGTGATGCCCACTATTTCCTAAAAGATATTCAGAGTGCAATAGAAGATTATACACAAGTAATTCGTCTCGATCCTGAATTAGCCGATGCCTATATGATTCGTGCTATTGCTCGCTGCAAGTTAAGAGACAAGCAAGGAGCACTTCAAGACTCACGACAAGCAGCAACTCTCTACGCAAAACAAGGAGCAACAGTACGACATCAGAAATTTGTCAAAAGACTCCAAAAATGCATCTAAACACTCAGTTATACTCCTGCAATTAAAGTCAATAAAAAATACATTAATGAGCGCTTCATATTTTTTGAGAAATTATCGGCTGAATCAAGCTTGAGATTTATTAGGCTTTAATAGCGATCGCCGAGTAACTTACAATTTCCAATTATCCAACGGAGAGGGTGGGATTCGAACCCACGGTACCTTTCGGTACACTCGATTTCAAGTCGAGCGCATTCGACCACTCTGCCACCTCTCCAGGTAAGCTGTCAGCGATTGCTCTTGAGCAGTAGCAGGAGACAATAGCTGACCAAGAATAGATTATACTATAATTTTACGCTGGTTGCACTATAGGAGTGGATTTTTGATAAAGAATTTCCTCAGATTTAATCGTGAAGTCATTGCGAATCCAGAGGAGTGAAGCTTTTGTGACTTTTCCATCTTCAAGTTCCACAATTGAGAAGTTACGCAGCTTTTCTTGAGGTTTTTCGATAATTCGCGGTACGCTGGCTGCATTTAAATAAATAGTTCCCTCTGGACTCCTAAAAATACGCTTTCGCAATACTTTTGTATGCCGCAGGGTATGGTGCATATGTCCGAATGTCACCAAAGGAATATTTTTACCAGCGGTAATAGTTTGAGAAATCGCTTCAGCAAAATCTGGATCGCCGTAGTCGCCGCCGATAGGATGCCAATCTTTTCCACAGGGATCTTCGGGTTCCTCTCCCAATCCAGAAGGGCCATTGTGGCCGAGAAAAATAATCGTTTCATGGGCAGCACTCTTTACTGCTTCCATAATTCGGATAGTAGATTCTTCGAGAGTTGCAACTCCAAATCTTTCTTTACATAGATCGGCAAATTTCCATCTCGGGCCACCCCAAGTAAAAGGACGACTTCCCACCACG
>ERZ1740059.180-NODE-180-length-34330-cov-8.674398_pt1 | contig 34330 bp, 29 predicted proteins | sample MGYA00581744_ERZ1740059 | MGnify/ENA primary metagenome ERZ1740059 (study PRJEB43018, sample SAMN04849738) | marine metagenome | isolation source: floating plastic debris | place: Pacific Ocean | collected 2008-08-28 | study: EMG produced TPA metagenomics assembly... | reverse complement strand
TTTTTGGTAGCCCGAATCCTCGCTATAAACAGTGCAAAATCTATTGCGATCGCTACTTAAATATCCGTGTACAAATGGTCGGTACCGAAGGTTTGAACGATGCTGACTGGGATCTGACCATTTTTTAGCCTCTGCTTTCTGTGCTGTTGCTGATTTCGGGGATTATCGATCTGTTAGAAATGCTGTGTGCCTAGCAGCTTACAGATAAAATTATCCCCAGGATCAGCAACGCCCTGATCTGCCCTATCCGCAGTCAGGAGCGTAAAATTACAACGCAGCTCCTGGCGTAGACATCAATGAATGAGAGTGCAGTTAATGAAAGAGCAGCCGTTTTAGCACAAGCCGCCAGCGCCCAGCAAAATAGCTCTATTGGGCAACCCAATTCCAAAGACCTCGTGGCAGCGCTACAGGCCACGGAAAAATTGCCAAAGTCTGGGTATACCCTGACCGATCTGGCCGGTACCTGGCGGCTATGCTTTATCACCGGTACCAAAAAAACACGACAGAAGGCAGGTGTGGCCTTGGGAGCGGGGCGCTACCTGCCAAAACTTATTAAAATTCAGCTGACCTACGAGGTAACTGACGGCGACCAAGGATTGGTTCAGAATTCTGTGGGGTTGGGGCAGCTCAAATTAGAACTATCGGGACCGCTTAAGTTTTGGGCTAAATCCAGGTGTTTGGCGTTTGATTTTACAAAGATACAGGTTGCTATTGGTGGTCTGACCCTTTACCAGGGACGGATCAAGCCAGAGGCCGCAGATCCGGACTTTTTCCAGCAACTCCTCAAGGACCAGGCCTTTTTCAAGTACTTTTGGGTCACCGAGCAAGGTATTGCCGCCCGCGGACGTGGTGGTGGTTTGGCCCTGTGGTATCGGGCGGAGGGATGAACAGCAAGAAACCGGACCTGATGACAAGCCCGGTTTCTTGCTTAGTAAGCTTTGGAAAAAGCTCGGTTGCTAACGGACAACGCCGCGAGCGGTTGCCATGTCGATGGGCTTCATGAAATACAGCTGAATCATTTTCACACCAATGGTTGCGATGTGAGGTAGCTGACTCAAAGTCTTTAACAGCTTTGGCTGAGTGCCCTTGCCAATGTCAGATATCTTCAAGCTAGCGTCTGAAGCCGTATCCAGGTGCTTGAAGAAATCAGGATGCTCCACATTCAGCATGATAGGGAACACCTTCGCTGCTGATTCGTTGGTTTTCTTGATGACGTGAATGTCATACTCACGGGCATCTAAACCCAAGGATGCATAGAAGCCACTGCGCTGAATATCATTCAGGAACATGGTGGCAAACACCGACAGTAGGAAGAAGCGACACCACAGCTTAGCTTTCCAATCGTTGAGGAACTGGGGCTGAGCCTTCATGATGGCAGAGAAGAAATCACCGTGGCGGTTCTCATCCTGACACCAATTCTCAAAGAACTGGAAGATGGGATAAATCCGATTCTCGGGATGGGAATCTAAGTGACGGAAAATAGTGATGTAGCGCCAGTAGCCAATCTTCTCAGACAGGTAGGTGGCGTAGAAAATGAACTTAGGCTTAAAGAACGTGTAGCTCTTGCTCTTAGTTAAAAAGCCTAGATCTAGCTGCAGATTAAAGTCCGACATGGCCTTGTTGAGGAAGCCAGCATGACGAGCTTCATCGCGGGACATTAGGGTAAACCCTTCAGCCAGCAGCGGGTTTTTGTCCTTAAGACGACGCCCCAGTTCCTTGTAGAGCAGGAAGCCAGAGAATTCAGCCGTACAGGAACGCTCTAGGAATTCAACAAATAATTCTCGGGTTTTGCCATCAATGTGCTCCCAAGACTGGTCAAACACATCGGTCCGCACGAAGTGGTGGCGGTTATAGTCGGCACGAAACTCTTCTATGATGGCGCGTACCTCGTCCTCATTGACGGACATGTCCATGGCGGCCATTTCGTCAAAGTCGGTGGTGTAGAAACGGGGGGTGAGGATCGTGTCCTTCGAAGGTGCCTTAACCCCAGGCCGTAGCTCATCAAATTGAGTATTTTCCTGAGGTTTCCTTAGGGAATCTACCATGAGTCCTCTATCAAGATATTTATGGTCAACGCGCTATGAAACCGCATTAAAAGGGTGTGCCAGTCAATCGATAGAAAACTGGCAACATACATGGCTCTTAGTGTACCAAGGTCGCTGGTCTGGAACGGCCTGAAAGTAATGAATAGGTTACATTTCGCAATAAAACAGTGAGTGGTTAAATGGTGAATCGTGGGGGATGTTAATGAAGGTGCTACAGGTGCTCCCGTTTTGCCAGATGCTTGCTGTTGGTTCGTTGCCAGAGAGGGCTCAAAACCCAAAGCAGGATAAATGGTAGGAGGGCAAACCAAAGGGTTTGATAGCTCAGCAAATAAAACAGACCAAATAGGTGACGGGGAATGGGGGTGGTGTTCCAAAGAAGACCGACGAGTACCGCTAAACTGACTGCACCCATTCGTAATGAAAACGCTGGTAATTTGGCTAAACCGTTGAGTTTTAACCTGGGTGGATAAAACCGCTCATAGAGGTTTTGCCAATCTGGAAAAGCGGCGTAGATGCTTAGAATCGATGTAAATGGAATACCTAACAGCAGCGTATTAAAACTGTGAAAGATGGGAGCCAATCGGAAAATAATTGCTTGGGCAATCCGGTGAAAGAGGACGAGTATAAAGGCGGCTTCAAACAGCAGGACCGTGTACTGAGCGGACATTGCTAAGATATTGTTCTGGCCTATATAAGGGCCTAGGGGATGAATGGGAAACCCGTTGGTGAGATTGCTTTTAACCCCCTTCGACAGGACAAAATCACCTACAAATCGAGGCTCTACCAACCAAGACATTTCCATCAGTTTGACCACAGCCGCTGATAGAAACAAGATTGATAGGACGATCATGAGCCCCCGTGCTGGCCAGATGTAGCGCCAAGAAGAGTCTTTGGGATCGACGACGACCTTTCCCTGTTTCTGTTTGAGTAATGCATCAACAGAATAGGTGGCCCCCCATTTAGACCACAGCATAAACAGGGGGACATAAAAGGCCGTGAGGACGATAGTGCGTTCTTGAATTAAAAAACCGGTGCGGAAACTGGCTAAGCCAAATCCTACGACTAGTACGATGAGGGTAGCTATACGGGTTTTATACCCCAGCAACAGCAGGATTAATGCCGTCACTAGGAGCATTTCCATGGCGGCGTAGCTCATGCCTGGGAGTGGTGATAGCCCGCGCAGGATAACGGTCGGTTTCCATTGGCTGGCAGGGACCAACCTGAGCTCGTCAAATTTTAGGTGGCTGAGGAACCACAGATAAAAAATACTGTATACGATGCGATAAAGCCCCATTCGCCCGGCTGCGTTGGTTTCAGGGCGGGTGAGCCATCGGACGTAGCGACTCTCAAGACGCTTAAGGAAATGCATAGGGGAGGTCTGGCAAACTATCTAACTATTTATCTAATTGATGACTCTAACGGTTGCGGTGAAGGTTTAAAGCGATCAATGAGGACCGTCTGAATCGGTTGTTCTAAGTTGATGGGGGGATGTTGTTCAAAATCAACCTGCCAAACGTATTGCCAGGCTTCAATTTGCTCAACGTTAGCATCAGTGACAAATTCTATTTGTTTGATCAGGTAGGGGCGATATATTTTTTGTTGCTCAGCGGTGCCCGTGATCGCTGTCTGCATGAGCCGATGCCCAGGGGTTTGGTTAGATGTGTCGTCATCTAAGGTGTACAGGTCCATGGGGTGGAGGATATGCTGTTGCCCAGCGCTATCTAACACACGGAGTTCGAGGCGCTTGACTTCAGAAGAAGGACGATACTCTCCGCTGGCATACATGTCCCACCAGGTAAATGGCCACAGGCTGCCGCCAAGGGCAATGAGCACAAAGGGTATGGCTGTGGTGATGTATTTGGCTAGCTGTAGTTCTTTGATTTCCATGAACGCAAGTTTATCGTAGTGGCCGCCATACACTCGCCTTGGTCAGAGTTGGGCGGATGACAGTCCTGTCTGAAATTCACGAGTTCTCAGCGTTGTGTTTTGCCAGACTACTGTTCAGCCCCTTCACTGTCTTGTGTGGTCGGCTCTTGTGTCGGCGGCAGACCCTCGTCGATTGCTTCTTCCTGCTCTTTCTGGACGTCTTCTACAGCGTCTTCAATGTCATCGTCATTAACAACGGGCTCATCGTCCTCTGCATCATTACGTTTAGCTTCATGGGCGGTTAGTTCGACGTCGGCTAGGGCCTGCATGGTTTCATGGTCTAAGACGCCTTCGTAGGCGTATCGGTTGTAGCCACCATCCTCAACAATGGCTTGGAGATAGTCGACTCGTTCTTGGGGGGCCGGATGGGATGACATCCAAGGGACGACCTGACGGTCTCCATAGCGCTCATCTAGGGCAAGCATGAGGCCGTGCATGCCATCAGCCGCGTAGCCGCCAGAGGCTAAGATCTGGGTGCCAACAATATCGGCCTGGCGCTCCATCTGGCGAGAATAGCCTGAGACAATGGCGTTGGTGACGAGACCCGGTAGGGGTAAATATTGAGTGAGGCTGGCGGTCAGGTTACCTTTGGTTACCATCTGAAACCCGTGGGAAAGAACGGCGTGGGATAGCTCATGGCCTAACAGACCGGCTAACTCGGCTTCAGAGTCCGTGTCTAGGATGGCGCCGGAATTGACGAAAATTTTGCCGCCGGGTAGGGCAAAGGCATTGAGTTCACGGTCAAGTACCACGTCGAAGGTGTAGTCAAAGTCATCTCGACCGGCTACGGCGGCCAGTTTGTTACCGATACCACGCACATAGGCCAATAGTTCTTCGTCTTGGGACAGGGGCAGCTGTTTTCGGGCTGAGTCGGCGACGGATGCACCGAGGGATTTTTCGCCCTGGAGCAAGATAATACTGGAGTTGAGGGCGGTAAAGGGACCGTATAGGCCACCGGTTAGGAGATAGCCGGCGGCTCCGGTGAAGATATTTGCGATCGCATTATTTCGAATTTGAGCGTTAGTGGCCGACTTAAACCGGTCCAAGTTTTCATCGGCCAGGCCAGCATAGCGGTCTGCATCAGGATGATCGGCATTGAGCAATGCAAACTGCCGGGAGGCAATGGATGCCTCAATCCATTCTTCCTGGAGCATCATTAGCTCAATTTGGGCGCTGAGGAGATCAGGATCGTAGGGATAGAGGGTGAGGGCCTTTTCTAGGACCATCTCCGCATCCTCAGGACGCTCATAGGTTTGTAGCCGTTCGGCGTAGCGCAAATGACCTGGAATAAAGGCAGGGACTTCTGTGGTGAGCAGATCCAGAGGCACTAAGGTTTGGGATTCTCGCCCGGCTTCAATGCCGCGGGCAGACTCACGCCAATACACGGCACCCCCGGCGGAGAGCTGTTCGGGGTCGCTATAGGGCTGGGCAGGAATATCTTCTAAATCGTCTTCATTTCGCCAGCCAAAGGTTTTGGCTTCGCGATAAAGCTCCTCGGCAGCGGCAATATCACCGGCCCGATACAGTCTGTCTGCTTCTATAATGAGCTCTCGCTGAAACCAGGTTTCCCGTTCGACAACAGCGGCTTCTGGGTCGTATGCCTCATCCTCGGCGGTGGGTGCTGCCTCATCCTCGGTGGTGGGTGCCGTCTCATCGCTGGCGCCGTCGCTCTCTTCCTCGGTAGGGGCTGGCGCCTCGGGGGCCTCGGTACCGCTTTGTAAAATAATGTGCTCGGGGCGCGCGGGAGTGGCGGCACGGCTGGGCACGACCGGGCTGAGTAATAGCGTCAGGCAAAAACCCACAGCTAGGAGAAGCGCAAAACGTTGGTTGGCCTTCATGGTAAGTAGGAATAACGGTTGAATGAGGGGTCCCCGATGGGATTATTCTGGCAAATCTCCTTTGAAATTACCTGAGCGAAAGCGCTTGTTACGCTCTATGGAGGCGGTACAGCGTTAGGCTGACTGGTCAAAATCGCGCAAATGCGACAGCAGAATAGGGAGTAGCGCCATATACTAAGTTTTATGACGCGTTACGAAATCACCCACCATGAGCCCTGACACCATCGAGGCAATTAAGCCCTATTTGAATTTTTTCCATCCATTGATGATGTGGGTCCTGTTTGGTCTCACGCTCTATGCTGCGTATCTGGGCAGCCAAAGCCGTAAGGTGCGCTATGTCACTGGTGACGAAAAGAAAGAGTTAATCAAAGGCAAGTTTGGTATTAAACATCACCAGATCGGGTCGATTATTTTGGCCCTGATGGTGCTAGGTACCCTGGGCGGTATGGCGGTTACCTATATCAACAATGGCAAACTGTTTGTGGGTCCTCACCTCATTGCCGGTCTGAGTATGACCGGTCTGATTGCGATCGCAGCTGCCCTTGTGCCCTACATGCAGCGGGGTAATGAAACTGCTCGGCTCACGCACATCAGTCTTAATGTTGTACTAGTGGGCTTATTTGGCTGGCAGGCATTCACCGGAATGCAAATCATGCAGCGGATTTTGGAAAATGCGTTTGGCATTGTTTTTTAGTGTTTAGGTTGCGCACCTGACATTTTGCCGTTGCTGATTGGGGGATGTACTGCTCTCTGAGAAAGGCTATCCGCCAGCATCTTGCAGACAAAATCATTCCTAGGAGCAGCAACGCCCCATTTGTTCTCACCTAAAAAATCTGGATTAAAGGAGTAGGCCCTTGGGTCGGCTCCTTTTTGATTATGGTGTCACTTCCGTTTTACGCTGATCGCTGACTCCTTAAATTCCTCACTCTCCGCTGACCCTCCATCATCAGTTTGACCGCCATGGCCTCTGCAAAGACTGTTAGTTCACCACCCTGGCTAGTCCAGCTAGCAATGGCCCTGAGTGGCTTGGTGGCCTATGGCTATAACTTTTCGAAGGAAAATGTTTTTAATCAGTTGCCGGCTGTGATGGCGCTGCTAGATCCGACGCTATACAGTCAGGATTTTTATGTGCAGGAGATGCTGCGGTTTACGCCGAGGTCTTATTACTATTACGTTTTGGCGCTACCGGCAAAGCTGGGGTTGAGCCTGCCGCTGGTGTGCTTTATTTATTTTGCGATCGCATTTACCGGCTTTAGCCTGGGGCTCTATGCCATTGGTCGTACCCTGGGGGGCTCAACGCTGACGGCAGCAGTGTTGGCATTTCTGGGGCTCGCTGTGGTCGATGGCACCGTGGGCTTTACCGATTTGTTTCGACGCTCGCCGAACCCCAGCGTGTTTGCAATTGGCATTGCTATTTGGGGCATTTACTTTTGTCTGCGGCAGCAGTGGACCCGTGGCTATGTTCTATTTGGCATTACCTGTCTGCTACAGTTCTTGATTGGTCTGTTGCCGGGACTGTTGTTTACGCCGGCCCTGCTAATCCATAGCCTGACGACAAAACGGCCCAGACAATTTGTCTGGGCCTGGGGGGCTCTCATGGCGCTGGCGGGCATGGTCTATGCCCCGATGGTGCTAAGCGGTAGTACCAGCAGTGATTTGCTGAGCGGGGAGCAGTTTATCTGGCTATATGGCTATGTGCGCCATCCGCATCACATTATCTTTTCTACATTTTCCACCAATAGCTGGTGGCGGTTTGGTCACTTTACCTTAGCCGGGCTGCTCTGTTTGTATGGTTCTCAGCAGCTCAAACCGGTTCATAAAATGACCCTGGCTGCGTCTATGGTGACGGGCTGTGGTCTCTTGGTCCTCGGCTATGGATTTGTGGAGATTTACCCGATTGCCACCGTGGCTAAGCTGCAGTTTGCTCGAACAACGCCGTTTATTTTGCTCATGGCCCTTACGGCCATTGCCGTTTATGCCAGTGAGCACTACCACCGGGGCCATCGGGCGTTGGGGCTACTGTTGATCGTAACCCCCGTCATCGACAACCTGGGTGGTCTGATTACCTTAGGCGTGGTGGCCTTGACCCTAATCCAGCCGGGTACCGATGCCTTTTGGCAGCGCATCAATCAAAAAAGCTGGGCCTTACCGTGGCTGGCCTACGGTCTTTTCTTATTGGTGCTGACGGTTACCTATTCCTATCATCTGGCGCTGTTTTTAAGTTTTGCCTATCCGTTTTTAAGGGAAGAATTTCCAGCCAGACGGTTACGCTTGGCTGCCTATGGGGTGACAGCGATCTGTGGATTGTTTGTAGCACTACATTTGGGAGGCGTGGTGTCCCATCGAAGCTTAGGGCCGGTTCACCGGGCCATCAAGTTTGCCCCCTTGGTGGATCACCCCCTCAAGCAGCTGGCGGTCAATGCCCGTGATGCCACTTCCGTTGATGCCCTGGTGCTGGTGCCCCCATCGGATCGGATGTTTCGGTTCTACAGCCAGCGTTCAACGGTGGTGAGCTTTAAGGCGTTTCCATTTACCGATGCCGGGATTGTTACCTGGCAAGAGCGTATGGAAGCAATGCTCGGTGAGCTGCCAGCGGAGATTGAGGAGAAGTTGGATGGGTTATTTTTGCCGCGAACGGGAGCAGAGCTAGGTGCGATCGCAGCGAAATATAACGCCACCCATATCGTCACCCGTCAAGATTGGCATCCTGAGATCCCTGGTAGCACCTTGGTAGACCAGCAGGAAGGCTGGGTACTGTGGGCTGTGAATCGTGACTCTAATTAAAGTTTTGTTCAGCTGTAGCCGCTTATTTCAAAGCCAGAATGCCCTGTTCCTTAAGCTTGGGATTGAACTTAATTGGCATTTGGGCTCCCCGAGCTTCGACCTTTGCTTTCACGTCTACCTCCACCCGGCGAGCCACCTGCTTGAGGAGTTTGTTAATTTCAGTGGGGTCAGCATTGTCGATTTCATGCCGCTCTGCCTCGGTCATGAATGTTTTGGCATCAATCGGCTTCTCCCAGGCTACCTGGGTGTCGCTGTTGCCAGAGGGAATGGCTCCATACTCTGCTAGCCAGGCATTACGAATTTCATCTAGTAGAGTGCGGCTGGGGCGTTCCACCGTGTAAACCTTAAACCAGTGGCACTGTTCTGGACAGCGCACCAAATGCTGGACTAACCCAACGTTCACATTGCGTGAAAAGCCGACATATTGCAGGGCTTGGGCCTGATCAAAAATGGCATAAATTCCGACCTTCCCGTCTAACTCTGACGGCAATGCTCCATCTACTAGATAGGGCTGCATTTCTAAGCTCGCTAGGGTGGGAATTGGGTTGGCCATAGTAGATCGGAGCGTGAATGACGCCCTTTATCGTAGTGCGATCGCTTCCAGGATGCAGGTTCTTTCAAATAAACTCAACGATTGCCGGTCTACCTGTTTCAAAAAGAAACACTATAGTGAAGGAAAATTTCTTTTCTTACTGTTCTGTCATGGCCACTCCAAAAGACCTGACCAATCGGATCATTTTTGTCTTGCTGATTGGTTTTATTGGCTGGCAACTCTTGCGGCTGGGGTTAATTGTCGGTGTGGCTAATGGTTGGATGTGAGGGTGGTGCTGTTCCTGGTTTTATTGGCCATTCCTTTACGAACTTGATTGACTATCGGTACAGCCGTTCTATGGGAGATTTGCATTCGTCGATTGCTATAGAATGCTGATCGCTGTTTTGAACGGTAATTTATGCCCGCTCCCCACATCCCCACTGTTGCTTGGACCTGGCCCATTGGTGCGAACTGGGAAACGCCCTACATTGTTCGCTACGCCAGTAACTTAGATGATGGTCCTGCGCATGGAATTCCCTTGGGGGGTTTTGGGGCAGGCTGTGTTGGTCGTGCGCCCAGTGGCACGTTTAACCTGTGGCATTTAGACGGTGGTGAGCACACCTTTGAGCAGTTTCCGGCCTGCCAGTTTGCGGTGTATGAGCACCGTGAAGGTGGATCAAAAACCTATGCCATGGCGACGGCGGGCGATGGGTTAGATCGCTGGGCATGGTATCCGGCCAGTGAGGACACAGGGGGCACCTACAAAGCCCTCTACCCCCGTAGCTGGTATGCCTATGGGGGCGTCTTTGACGCGGAGCTAACCTGTGAACAGTTTTCGCCGATTTGGCCTGATAACTATCAAGAAAGCAGCTACCCGGTGGCGGTGTTTGTTTGGACTGCCCATAACCCCACCGCTCAGTCCATAACCCTAAGTATTTTGCTGAGCTGGCAAAACATGGTGGGTTGGTTTACAAATTCTGAGGCGTCGCCCGACATTCGGCAGCGGGAGGATGGTAGTCCGTTCTATGACTATGTACCCCGTCTGCGTCAGAGTGCTGGCAATTTTAATCAGCTGGTCCACAGCGATCAGGCCATGGGTATTGTCATGGATGGGGCCTGGACCGGCAGCCCGACGGAGGGCGATGGTCAGTTTTGCATCGCGGTACCAGTGGGTGATGGGGTGACCTATCACACCCGTTGGGATGCTGCTGGCGATGGGGCAGATCTGTGGGAAAACTTTGCCGCTGACGGTACTTTAGGTAATGTTGCTGATACAACGTCTGTGATGGGTGACGAGCAGCTGGGGGGTGCGATCGCAATTAAAATCACCTTAGCTCCTGGCGATACCCAAGAACTGCCCTTTGTGGTTAGTTGGGATTTACCCGTTACAGAGTTTGCCACTGGCAAAATCGCCCATCGTCGATATACCGACTTTTTTGACCAGACCGGACGTAATGCTTGGCAGCTAGCCCAGACAGCCCTCGCTAACTATCAAACCTGGCAACAAAGCATTATCGACTGGCAACAGCCCATCCTCGACCGCAAAGATTTGCCCGACTGGTTCAAAATGGCCCTGTTCAACGAACTCTACGACATGGCCAGCGGCGGTACCCTATGGTCTGCGGCTAGCGCAGGCGACCCGGTGGGTCAGTTTGGCGTGTTGGAATGCATGGACTATCGCTGGTATGAAAGCCTGGATGTGAGGCTATATGGCGGTTTTGCAACGCTGATGCTGTGGCCAGAGCTAGAAAAAGCCATCATCCGCGCCTTTGCCCGCGCCATTCCTACCGAAGATTCCAAAAAGCGCATCATTGGCTATTACTACACCGTTGGTGAAGGTGAACACCTGGCCCCCAGAAAAATCAAGGGAGCCACCCCCCACGATTTGGGTGCGCCCAACGAGAACCCCTGGATTGCCACCAACTACACCAGCTATCAAGACTGTAATCAGTGGAAGGATTTACCCAGCGACTTTGTGTTGCAGGTTTACCGAGCCTTTTTGCTAACGGGGGGTGATGATATTGAATTTTTGGCCGAGTGCTGGCCCGCCGTTACAGAAACCATTCAATATCTCAAGCTGTTTGATCTCGATGGCGATGGGGTTCCTGAAAATGGTGGTGCGCCGGATCAAACCTTTGATGATTGGCAACTTAAAGGGCTAAGTGCTTACTGTGGTGGTCTATGGCTGGCGGCATTAGAAGCGGCCATCAAAATGGGCGATATCTTGCAACAGCACCGGAAAATTTCCGGCAGTTTCGCCATTGTTAAATCCCAATATCAGCGCTGGATCAAGCAGGGTAAAATCGTCTACCAAAACAAGCTTTGGACCGGCAGCTTCTACCGTTTAGATTCTGAGAGCAATTCTGATGTCGTCATGGCTGACCAGCTCTGTGGTCAGTTTTGTGCTCGTCTAATGGGGCTGCCAGATATTGTTGATGCCGAATATATCGATATTGCCCTCGATACCATTTACGATGCCTGCTTCCTCAAGTTCAATGAATATGCTGCCAGTCACGCGGCGCCACAAAATCAAAAATTTGAAGGTTCCCAGACCGGATTTTTTAGTGCCGCTCAGCTAGGAATGGCTATTGGTGCAGCCAATGGGGTTAAACCTGATGGCTCCCCAGAAAATCCAGATGATACGCACCAGCTAGAAGTGTGGACGGGCATTAACTTTGGGGTGGCAGCCTTCTTAGCCCAAATGGGTAAACGAGATCAGGCCATGGCTATTACAAGAGCCGTTGTGACGCAGATCTATAACCATGGTTTACAGTTTCGGACACCAGAAGCGATCACGGCCATGGGTACATTTCGCGCCTGTCATTATTTGCGACCGATGGCGATTTGGGGGCTTTATGCTCAGCTTTAGCGGTGGTGGGGCGTGGCGAGGTAGCGTTGCTTTGACAGACGTAGCGTTGCCTTGACAATTATCAAACTAGTTTAAGCATGGTGTACTCCACCCACACAATTGGGAACATTCTTAGCCTCAGGAATCGTCACCTTTAAGTCTGTTGACCATAACAAACGGCTGACTGCCAGTCGTTTGGGCGGCACGTAGCTGTTGTGCTCTAATGCTTTCAACGATTTCACTGCTGTGAGCTAGAGCGCAAAGCGGCATCTGCAATGGACTGACTACACAACCCAAAGGAGAACTAATTTTATGGGCGCGTTTTCGGGAGCCAACAACCATACCACCAGCGGTAATGTAGGCGTTGCCATCATAGCTGGGGTGGGGGGAGATCTTGCTTTTCAAGACTTCTCAACCGATGTCGAAGGATCGCTACAGGGCTATTTGACCATCGGTGGTGACCTATCTAAGCAGACTGTTGACCTGGGTGTGTTACCTGCAGCCAGCGGCGCATTTAATATTGCATTTCCCGGTGACACCGACATCAGCCTATTTGACACGGTCGTCGTCGCGGCGGGTGAAACCAGTGTTGGTACCGCAAGAGTTCCCTAGCTTAGGCTATTGATGTTATCGGACCTTGGTTATGGGGTGCTGTTGAGGAGTGAAAGCTGGTGACCTTGGGATGCTCGTTGGGGCTGTTTTAGCTGAGCTAGATTGACGCCTTCGTGCTCCAATAGCCAGCGCTTGCGGTCTAACCCGCCAGCGTAGCCAGTCAAGCTTCCATTGGCCCCAATAACGCGGTGACACGGCAACACAATGGAAATCGGGTTAAGGCTATTGGTGGTACCCACGGCTCTAACGGCGTTGGGGTTCCCTAACTGCCGCGCCAGCTCGCCATAGGACATGATCGTGCCTGGGGGAATTGAGCGTAGCGCCTGCCACACATTAGCCTGAAATTTGGTGCCGCCAGGATTCACAGCAATGGAATCGACCGCTGTTAAGTCGCCTCCGAGATAGGCACTAATGCGGGCGATCAGGTCAGTTTCAAGGGCTGTAAAACCCTCGATATCAGACGGTTGTTCTAGCTCAACATTGCCATAGCGTTTGGCTAGCAGACGCATCAGCCGGGTCTCATAGCCTTCATAATCTAGCGATACCAGGGCCTGTCCATCAGTGACTAGCAATATTTCTCCGATGGGCGATGCCATCTTGGCTAGACGTAGGGGTTTACACGACTGAGTCATGGCGCCTCCCAATCCGCTCGCTATGATGAAAAATCGTATAGCCCCACCATAGCACCCGGATATTGTTTTCTTTCTATGAGCTTACCAAGGCGATTAAGCTGTTCTACGATAGCTTCTTCTGACTTAGGTCGTTTTCGAGCCAACAGAATCCAAACCCTCGTTTTATCTTTTAACTGTGTTTGTTTGAGATTGTTGAGTTCTTGGTAGTGACTTTCTAAATCCTCATCAGAGACTTTCCAAATACCGATATTCTGGAGCTGACTCAGAATGATATCGGGCACGGGTAGTTTAAATCGACGATTGTAAAATTCAAACTGCAGCTGTGCCCCTGGCAAAACATAGAGCTTATCTCCTGCTTGCCAGTGAGTATCGATGTATCGGATAGTCGGTCTCACGTGATCAAAATGCAGACTAGTAGGCTCTATCATACCGTGTAGACCTCGTCTTAACGGCATGAATATCAGTGTTATGACCATGATGAGGCCGATAATGCCTAGAATACGAGGCTTTCGTCTCCAGCGACCCCACCAAAAAACAATACCTTCTGCTAAGAGAATAAGAGCGAAAGGAGTTAAAAATAAGACTAGTCGTTCTCGAAAGGGATATTTATGTAGAAAAGCAGCGAGTAGCGTCACTAAAAATGGACTACTGAGGTAGATCAGTCGTAATTTAGCTGTGCGGTATAACAGAATACAGCCGGTGATAAACGCCACCATGGCAACACCGTCCGCAGGACCAAAAAAGCCTAGGGGCCGGTAGAAAAAGCGACCAAATGAATCAAATAGCCATACTACGTCTAGCAGATTGTCGGGGTATCGCCCGGCCCAGTTGTCTGCCAGATCGGTGCCAGAAAGGGCTTGGTTAATGACGCCAAAATATAGGCCGCAAAAGCTGAGAATCCAGCTCCCGTATAGGGGAAGGCGTCGGAGAAAAAAATCTTTGAGGTCTGTTTTTGGAGCTTGCCACAGTCGAAGTGAGAGAATATTGGCTGCTTCTACCCCTGCGATGACAAAAATACTGGGGAATGACAACCAAATACTGATACTGCCGAGTATGCCTGCTATTAACAGCTTAGTCAGCTTGGGGTTGAGGGTGGCTAAGGAGGTGACTGCCATGAAGAGTAATAACCCCATGGAGACATCCCAGCTGTAGGGTTTTGTCTCGCTAGCAAAATAGGCAATGTAGCCCTGGACCGAGAAGAGAAAAATCGCAATGGGTCTGGCCCACCCCTGGGCAAAATTTTGGGTGAATCGATAGAACAAGCCCAGGGATAACAAGCCACCGATGAGGGGAAATAGGCGCAGACTATATTCGTGACTGCCCCAAGTCTCAATGGCAAATTTCTCAATCCAGAGAAATAGGGGAGGTGCGGCCTGGTTATAGTCAAGGGCTTCGAGCAGTTCTAGGTAGCTGCGGTCTAGCAGGTTGAGCCCAAGGGCAACTTCGTCAAACCATAGGGAGCGGTTGCTCAGGTATTGAACTAATCTGATTAAGACTCCTAACCCAACGCCCAGGAGGGAACAGATCTCTATCCAATGGCGCTGGGTTAGGGATTTTAGTTTCTGGGTGAGCACGATGGGGGCAATCAATAGCAGACTGTTACTTGTCTACCATGTTTGCTTAGCTCGCAACCTGGTTGACCAAGACGGGACTGTGGGTTTGGCAAATGGCTTCGATATGTCGATGGTCAGTGCCACAGCAGCCCCCAAGAACGCTGAGGTGGGGGAGCTGCTGCTTGAGTTTGTAGAAACGCTCGCCTAAATCTTGAGGGTTGCCCTCGTCTAGGGTCTCAGATTCGTCTAGCTCGGCGTGGCTCATCATGGAGGCGTTGGCCCGGATACCTCGAATTCTTTCTACCCAAGGGTCCTGATTGAGGATAACCCGATCAAAGTGGATGGGATGGGCACAGTTGATCATGTAATAGGCCGGGTAGCCGTCGGTGGCTTGATCCACTATGTAGATGGCTTCCTCTAGGCTCATGTCGGTGGGTAGTTTGCCGTTGGTTTCGACGGTAAAGGCAATCACGACGGGCATTTGTGCCTTTTGGGCGGCGCGGGCGATACCGATGGCTTCTTGGGGATAGGTGATGGTGAAGGCTGAGACGAGGTCGGCAGCGGTATCGCGGAATGTGTTGATTTGGGCTTGGTGGTATTGCTCGGCTTCGGCGATGGTCATCAGGTTGTCGGGGCTATAGCCGTCGCCACGGGGGCCAATGCAGCCGCTGATGACGATGGGACTCTCGGGAGTGGCGTAGGTATTGCGAGTGATTTGGAGAAGTGCGATCGCACGTCGATTTATATCAGCTAGTGCCGCCGCACCATAGCCTTGGCGACGCCCCCAATCAGCATTTGCCCGCCAGGTAGGACTGTCTAAAACCAGACCCATTTTGTAAGTTTGGGCCAATTCACCATAGATATTGAAATAGTTGTGCAGAGCTTCAGTCCCCAAGGGGCGATCCAACAACGTAAAGGCGGCAAAGTCAGGTAAATCCCACCCCTGCTGAAACAGTAGTACGGTTTCTAGCCCGCCATCAGTCATAAAAACGTTGTCAGACAGCTGCGGCAGCTGATGTCGGTAGTAAGCCATAGTTTGATTTCCCTAAGTGTGTGAACGATTTGGTTTAATTTGATACAAACCGCGAATGATGATTCCTCAGGATGTCCTGTGATATTCATCACGCCTCCGGAACCGATTCAGCAGCCATCCCCAGACAACCGTGGCAAAATAGGCAGTGACCCATGCCCATTGCTCTCCATGCTGCGTCTTTCTGAAATCAAGCTGCCCCTCGACCATACAGACGAGGATTTACACGGTGCTGTCTTGAAAAAATTACGTATTAGGGAGTCCGAGCTGACTCGTCTGAGCGTCTTTAAACGTAGCTATGACGCTCGCAAGCGCGACGAGATCCGGCTGGTGTACATCGTTGATATTGAAACACCCAAGCAAAAACAGCTGCTGAGCCGCTTTAAAAAAGATGCCCACATCAAACCCACGCCGGATGTCAGCTACCACTATGTAGCCGAAGCTCCTAGGCCCCTAGACCATCGCCCTGTGGTGATTGGTAATGGCCCCTGCGGTATGTTTGCTGGGCTGCTTCTAGCCCAAATGGGCTTTAAACCCATCATTTTAGAGCGGGGCAAAGCTGTGCACGAGCGCTCGGTCGATACCTTTGGCTTTTGGAGTAAGCGAAAGTTCAAACCCGAGTCCAATGCCCAGTTTGGCGAAGGCGGTGCCGGTACCTTCTCCGATGGCAAGCTCTATAGCCGCATCAAAGACAATAACCACCACGGCAGAAAAGTATTACAGGAGTTGGTCAATGCGGGGGCTGTTCCAGAAATCCTCTATGTCAATAAACCCCACATTGGCACCTATCGACTGGTCAAGATTGTGGAGAACCTGCGTAATCAAATTCTTTCGTTAGGTGGAGATGTCAGGTTTGAAACGCGGGTAGACGATATTGATATCGATGATCGTCAGGTGCGGGGGGTCCTGCTCTCCAATGGTGACTATCTTCGTACCGATCACGTGGTGCTATCTGTGGGGCATAGTGCCCGCGATACCTTTGAGATGCTTCACCGACGGGGCGTATATATTGAGCCCAAACCATTTTCCATTGGCTTTCGTATAGAACATCCCCAACCGCTGATCGATCAGTGTCGGTTTGGTCAACAGGCTGGGCATCCCATCTTGGGTGCTGCCGACTATAAATTAGTTCACCACTGCAGCAACGGTCGTTCGGTCTATAGCTTTTGCATGTGTCCAGGAGGGCAGGTGGTGGCCGCCACCTCCGAAACCGAGCGAGTGGTTACCAATGGCATGAGCCAGTACGAACGCAGTGGTAAAAATGCCAACAGCGGCATAGTCGTTGGCATTACACCCGATGACTATCCTGAGGGGCCGCTAGCCGGTATGGCCCTGCAGCGAGAGCTAGAGTCCCGTGCCTTTGCCCTGGGGGGCAGCACCTACGAAGCCCCCGGTCAGCTGGTTGGAGACTTTCTTAAAGGACAACCATCTATCCAGCTAGGGCGAGTGAAACCAACCTATCGACCCGGTGTGCATCTGTGCGATCTCAGCCCGAGTCTGCCCGACTACGCCATTGAGGCTATCCGTGAGGCGATTCCTGTCTTTGACAAAAAAATTACTGGTTTCGCCATGCATGACGCAGTGCTGACGGGGGTGGAAACACGTACCTCATCCCCTATTCGCATCAAGCGCGGCAATGATTTTCAAAGTCTCAATACTCAAGGCCTCTATCCTGCGGGGGAAGGGGCGGGCTATGCAGGAGGAATTCTGTCTGCGGGAGTTGATGGCATCAAAGTTGCTGAAGCGATTGCCCTGAGTATTGTTGAAAAGGCCTCTTGTTTAGTGGGTTAAATCATGAAATATACGGATCTTCAGCAACACCCCGAAGGTGGACGCTACCTGGAAATTTACCGCTCTGCCACAACAGTGATCACTGACAGTAAAACCAGAGCGGCCCTAACCCACATATACTTTTCCCTAGAGCCCCATGAGGTCAGTCGGTTCCATCGGGTCAGCAACGACGAGGTATGGAATCTCTATCAGGGAGAGGGGCTGTATCTTTACCAATGGGATGGCTATTCTGCTGACATTGAGTCTACGGAACTCTCAGCAAAGTCCATGAACTTCTGCCATGTGGTGCCTGCAGGATGCTGGCAGGCAGCTGTTCCCATGGCACATCGAGTGTTGGTAGGGTGTTCTGTCGCGCCTGGGTTTGAGTTTGCTGATTTTGAACTCATTGATCCTGAATCAGCGACGGCTAGGCAGCTGCTGACACTGAATCCAGAACTATCTAGGTTAGTTTTGGTGTAGGGGCTCGTATCTCTTCTATTTCTGATGAGAGAATATACAGGGAAGACCTATGACATCTGTGAGTTTTCTCATGAGTCTTTTCTTAAGGACTGATATACTCGCCAGTAGTCTGTGCATTTACCTCTTTTTCCATGAATCCTTTACAGGATGCTTTTATTTCCTATGGTCGTATTGATAGTAAAGAATTTGCCAAACGTCTTAATAGCCGACTGATTAGGCTAGGCTACACAGCTTGGTTTGATGTTGATGATATTCCTTTAGGTGTCGATTATCAAAAACAGATTGATGACGGCATTGAGAAAGCCGATAACTTTATCTATATAATCTCTCCTCGCTCCGTTAACTCACCCTACTGCGATTTAGAACTTGAGCTAGCTCTAAAATATAAAAAGCGCATTATACCTTTACTGCATGTCGAGGAAATTAGTCGAGACACTTGGCAACAGCGTAACCCTGAGGGAACAGATGGTGAATGGGACGCTTATCAACAAAAAGGCCAACATATTAGTTCTCAAAATATGAGCCCAGAGATCCGTAAGATTAACTGGATCTATTTACGGGAAGATGTTGATGATTTTGAACAGTCTTTTCAGGGATTGATTGATCTGCTAGAACGAGATAAAGCCTATGTTCATCAACACACAATACTGCTAACCGCCGCCCTAGAGTGGGAGCGTAATCAGAGGCAAACTCGATATCTGCGCATTGGGGAAGAGCTACAGCAGGCAGAAACATGGTTGGCTGTTCGCTTTGAAGACAGTCAACCCCCGGTTTTGCCCACCGATTTTCACTATGAGTACATTACCGAAAGCATCAAAAACGGTAATCACCTCATGACTGAGGTGTTTTTATCCCACGCAGAAGAAGATAGACCCATCTCAGATAAGATTAGCCGTACCCTGATGCGCGCAGGGATCACTACCTGGACGAACCATAGCGATATTGAAGCCGGTACAGAAGACTTTTTTGCCAGTCTTTCTCGTGGGGTGGAAGAAGCTGACAATCTTGTTTTTCTTATGTCGGTTTACTCACTACAATCTGATTATTGTCAGAAGGAACTAGAGCTTGCTCTTTCCTTAAAGAAGCGTATTGTTATTGTGTTGGCTGGATTGGTGGATGCCTCCAAAATTCCAGAGAGTCTCAAAAATCAGCAGTATATTGATCTGACAGATAACCAAACAGATGCTGATTACTTAAATGATGAGAACGATCTGTTGCGAACTTTAAAGCAAGATGCGAGTTATTATCATGACCATAAGATCCTTTTGACCAAGGCCTTAAAATGGAAACGCCAGGACTATAACCCTTGCATTTTGCTACAGGGCTATGGATTACAATACGCCCTTGCTTGGAGAGACATTGCCCAAGTTAAAGATTCTCATGGTCTTACCTCTATTCAAGATCAGTTTATTGAAACCAGTAAAAATCAAACCTCGGCGATTTTACCTGATGTTTTTATCTCCTATTCGGCTGCAGATGCTGATTTTGCGCGCAGGTTGAATAATGCTCTGCAGCAGCAAAGAAGACGTACCTGGTTTGATCAAGAGAATATTGCTTCAGGTGCGGATTTTCAGCAGGAGATTCGCCAGGGTATTGAAAAATCTAATTACTTTTTGTTTATCCTGTCTCCCCGGTCAGTACGATCGCCTTACTGCGCTGACGAAGTAGAGTATGCGGTGAAACTAAATAAGCGAGTGGTGACAATCTTATACCGTCCGGTGGAGGTAGCTGAGCTGCATCCAGAACTGGCAAAGGTGCAGTGGATTGATTTTAATGCCCACGGAGGAGAATTTGCAGCAAACTTTAGAGAGTTATTACGAACGTTAGATACAGATGCTGAGTATCTGAAATATCATACTCGGTTGTTGATGCGAGCAAAGGAGTGGGTAAACAAGCGGCGTCAAGATGATTTTTTGCTGCGAGGAGAAGATCTGAAAGAGGCTGAACAATGGCGGCGAAAAGCTATTGAAAATGAGCCGAAGCCAACGCCACTGCAAGAGGAGTATATTGCAACCAGTGGCAAGTTATTTAAGAGTCGCCGGACAACGCTAATCGCAGCTGTAGGTGCCTTAACACTTTTATCGTTGGCGAGTGGTATCGCCATTCGCCAGTCTGTAGTTGCCCATAGAATCAGGATTCTGGCTGAGCACCAGGCCCGAAATACAGAGCTGCGCTCCGAAGCTATCACGGTGGAAAATCTGAAATCATCCGGTCTAAATCATCAGGCTTTGTGGGTTGCCATGGGTCTGGGGCGAGATATTAAACGCTATGACAAGTCTGGCTATTTGGAACCGGGCACTAAGTTTCAAGCAATATCTGTTTTGCGCGAAGTCTATCATGACGAACAGGGTTTCTTGGTGGACAACACGATTACTGGTCATGATGCGGCGGTGACTAGCGTTACCTTTTCGCCAGATGGTACTACCTTGGCGACTGCCAGTGCTGATGGCACGGTTAAGCTATGGAATGCTATCAGCGGTGAACTATTCCACATCCTGATTGGGCATGAGGCACCGATCTCGAGTATCAGCTTTTCGCCGGACGGTTCTCTGCTGGCGTCTGTGAGTGAGGATGGCATGGTTAAGCTATGGCAGACAAGCAGTGGTGCTATCGTTAATACTCTTTCGGCGCATCAGGCTGGCGTTTCTATCGTCAGCTTTTTAGCCGATGGTAATACCCTGGTGTCTGCCAGTGAAGATGGGGTTGTGAAATTCTCGATATCGACTGGCAGTAAAGCTTTGCAACCTTTACAGGGTAGGGCTGAGGAGATATATAACATCAGTTTTTCATCGGATGGTACTACCCTGGCGGCGGGTGGTAATGATGGCATGGTACGGCTATGGGACCCACGAAGTGGGAGGGAGATTCAAACCCTTGCAGATCAGGATGCACCTATCCTGAAAATCAAGTTTTCGCCCGATGGTAATCTTTTAGCGACTGTTGATACCTTTGACACAGTTAGACTCTGGAATCGCAACAGTGGTGAAGTATTCCAAACACTTAAAGGCTACGGCAATGTAATTAATAACATCAGTTTTTCGCCAGATGCTACGGTTCTGGCCTCCGCCAATGGTGACGGTATGGTAAAGCTGTGGGACTTGCGCAGTGGAAAAGAACTCCAAACTTTGAAGGGGCACAGCGACAGTGTTTCTAACGTGAGTTTTTCTCCAGACGGCAATACGCTAGTCTCTGCGAGTGACGATGGCATCTTGAAGGTTTGGAAACGTAATTATGGTGGGGACCTCCAAATTCTGTCAGGCCATGGAAAGCCCGTATCTAGCCTCAGTTTTTCACCAAACAACAATCTGTTAGCCTCTGCTGATTTTGATGGCACAGTGAAGCTCTGGGATTCTGATAACAGTCAAGAACTTCAGACCCTAGTCGGTCATGTGGCTCCGGTGTGGAGTATTCAATTTTCGTCGGATGGGAGTCTTTTGGCTTCTGCCAGTGCGGATCAAACGGTCAAGGTGTGGAACCCTGAGGATGGTAGCAAACTCCAAACTCTTACAGGTCATGAGGCTCCGGTGTGGAGCGTGAGTTTTTCCCCAGATGATACTCTGGTGGCCTCTGCCAGTGCAGACCGTACGATAAAGCTGTGGGATGTAAGCAGTGGCGACGAGCTCATAACCCTTATAGGTCATCAGGATTGGGTAAATAGCCTCAGCTTTTCGCCAGATGGGTCTCTTTTGGCGTCGGCCAGTGATGATGGCACGGTAAAACTTTGGGATCTACGTAGTGGAAAGGAGATAAAGACGCTGCTAGGTCACGGTGCTCCGGTGTGGAGTGTGAGCTTTTCACCCGTTCGCTCGGGACTGCTGCGAGATTTGGGATATGTGTTGGCGTCGGCCGGTGCCGATAGTACGGTAAAGCTATGGGATAGCGTGAGTGGTCAAGAATTGGAGACGCTGGCAGGGCATTCATCGTTGGTAACCAGTGTGGGCTTTTCTCCAGATGGTAAGATTCTTGCTTCTGCGGGTGCAGACCATACGGTGCAACTGTGGGATATTACTGGCCAACAACAGCGTAGACGGGTGCGTGAACGCCGTGACCGTCGGCTTTATGGTCGTAAGCCAGGTCTTCAAAAATCCAGTAGTGACAACCTTCATAGTCGGAAGCTGCAAACTCTTGACGATCATACGGATCGAGTAACCAGTGTGAGTTTTGCGCCGGACGGTTCTGTGCTGGCCTCGGCTAGTGATGATGGTACCGTCATTATCTGGGACTTTAGTCTTGATGCTCTGCTGGCTAAGGCGTGTAGTTCACAGCAGCGTTATTTACTCCACGGTAATCCGACTGATGAACAACTTGAGGTGTGTAAGGGCTCTGTTGCCAGTCAGCCTCAAAAGAGTTCATAGGCCATGCTTTTCGCTTCAGTGTTGGTGGCTGCCTACAGTTACTCTAATGGGCCAACGCTATACTACTGAATGTATTGTTCGATGGGGCCATTATAGTCAAGGGTGACGGTGCGATCGCGACCTGTGCCTTGGACGGTAACAACGCTTAAAAGCGTGTAGGTTTCTTCGAGGGCAACGGCGGTTGGTTCCCCGCCTCTAATGGTAAAGCGCCAGGTTGTGGCATCTAACATGTCGCAAGGAGATGCGATCGCAGCGCCATGCATGGCAGGTTCCGCTCGATAAACCCCTAGCCCGCCGTTGGTGACTTCCGCCATCTGTCGCGCTTCATTTTTAGCGGCATTTAAAGCGATTTGCTCTGCCGGAGTGGTAGCGGTACAGGCAGTTTCAGTGCCTGAGGCTGGTTGTGCGGTCGCCGGTAAAGCAACACTGGTAATTGTAGCTAAGACCAAGCTGGAGACTGTGAGACTGTGCTTCATCGGGTGCCTCTCGTTAGAATGTCGCTTTCAGTTATAGAATACAGCGACTACAAGATAGATCAGCATCTTCTCTTCGGCTAAGGTGACTACATCCGCTCTAGAACCTGAATCCCCAGTAGCGACAGACCCAGCTTGAGGGTGCGGGCAGTCAGATCACACAGCATCAATCGAGAGGTGCGCTGGGGTTCCTCTGCCTGCAAAACCGAGCAACGGTCGTAGAACTGGTTAAATTTTTGGCTGAGTTCAAACAAATATTGGCAGAGGCGGTTGGGGAACAGATCCTGTGCTACTTCTATGACGATTGTATCGAGTGCGAGCAGATGTTTAGCCAGGGCTAACTCGGTGTTATCCTCCAGCACAATGGGGGCCTCACCCAGCTGGCTAAAATCGATGTCGCCCTTGCGGCTGATACCCTGCACCCGCACATAGGCATAGAGCATATATGGGGCGGTATTGCCCTGGAGGGCCAGCATTTTGTCGAAACTAAAGATGTAGTCGCTGGTGCGGTTTTGGCTGAGGTCAGCATATTTAACTGCACCCAGACCCACAGCGGTGGACACCTCATGGATAAAGTCCTCTGACTCGTTGCGGCTTTCGTCGGCAATGCGCTGCTTTAAATCTTTCTCTGATCGAGTGATCGCTTCGTCTAAGAGATCTTTCAGTTTGACGGTCTCACCGGAGCGAGTTTTGAGCTTTTTACCATCTTCTCCTTTGACTAGCCCAAAGGGTACATGCACGAGCTCAACATTGTCGGGTATCCAGTGGGCGCGGTTAGCTACTTGAAAGACCTGGGCAAAATGGTTGGCTTGCCCGGCATCGGTAATATAAATGACGCGCTCGGCTTTTTCATTGATGGTGCGCTGACGGATAGCGGCAAGATCGGTGGTGGCATAGTTAAAGCCGCCGTCAGACTTTCTCACAATCAGCGGTTGGGGGTTACCGTCTTTGTTGGTAAACCCTTCCAGGAAAACAACCTGGGCCCCCTGATTTTCTTCTAACAATCCAAGAGACGTTAAGTCTTTCGTGACATCGTCTTGGAGAGGTTTATAGAAAGACTCCCCTCGCTCTTGAATCGTGATGTCTAGACGATCATAGATTTTTTGAAACTCTTTGCGAGACTGTTCGCACAGTAGCTGCCAAGCTTTATAAGCAGTCTCCTCACCGGACTGAAGGGCAACAACGGCGTCGCGGGATGTACTTTTAAAGTCTTCGTCTTCGTCAAAGCGTTTTTTGGCTTGTTTGTAGAACTCTACTAGATCACCAATCTCCACTGAAGATGACTCGGTGATGGCCTCTGGGCACACGTCGCGCAGGTGGGTAATTAACATGCCAAACTGGGTTCCCCAGTCGCCCACGTGGTTAAGACGTAGGACGTCATGGCCGAGAAATTCTAAGGTGCGGGCAATGCATTCGCCGATAATGGTGGAGCGCAGATGACCCACGTGCATTTCTTTGGCGATGTTGGGACTCGAGAAATCGACGATGGTTCGCTTGGGCTGGGCGGTAGGGATGCCTAGACGCTCGTCTGAGTAAACGGCCTTGAGCTGCTCTTGGAGATAGTCGGTTTTGAATTTGAGGTTGATAAAGCCGGGACCTGCGATTTGTGGTGTGTCGCAGAGGTCATCAATGATTAAGTTCTCGACAATTTTGGTTGCGATCGCACGCGGCTTATCTTTCAATCGCTTTGCTAACGACATGGCCACATTCGCCTGATAGTCACCAAACTGAGGATTATTCGTTGGTACCAGTACCGGGTCCGTACCCTCCAATTCGGGGCCAAACGCGTTTACAAGGGCGGTTTGTAGGCGCTGTTTTAGATCGTCGAGGGTGGATAACATGGACACCGAGCAAAGAAAGCAACCTATAGCCTATCAACTCGTTTCACACATTGTGCTACATCATTTACCGGGAGCCACAAAAAACTGTGTCCCATTCACCCATTCGGGGGGTGTCTCCATGGTTTTACCTAGGTAAGGATGGGGTGCGTCCGAAATGTATTGGCCATAGCCTGTGGTTGTGCTTCGACCGTTGGGTTCATCCTGCGTGTGGTTTGTTTAGTGTTCCTATGACTGTGTTTTCTAGTTTTTCCCCTGGCGTGCGTTATGTAGCGCGTCTGAGCGTTAGTGCCCTAACCGCTGGCACCCTAACCCTAACGAGTTGGGTCTCCCTAGCTGCCATTGATGTGTGTGGTTCAGCAGCGTTAGCGAGTCGTCAATTTGGCCAGGATGGTCGCGATGGTCGCGATGGGCGGTCCGGTCGCGATGGCCGCGATGGTTCTAGCCGAACTGTACGAGCAACTGGGGAGCCCATGCTGCTCGATCTGTCTGGTACCGATGGCGAAGATGGTAGCTATGGTGAGGACGGTGAATGGGTTCGCTGTCGGCGGCAGCCCCGGAACGAGCGCCATGATTTACAAGCTGCGGATGGCGGTGATGGCGGTGTGGGGGGGAATGGTGGTCGCGGTGGCAACGGCGGCACACTAACGGTGCCTTACACTGACCCTAGCGAACTGCGGCAATTTTTGGTGTCGGCGGCGGGGGGGCGCGGCGGTCGTGGCGGTCGCGGTGGCAACGGTACTGACGGTTGCAACTGTGACGATCGCCGCTGGACAGTGGATGTTTGTAAAGACGGTGTCTGTGAGCGCAAAGAATATGACTGTGACGACGGCCGTGATGGGACCGATGGCCGCAATGGTCGCGATGGTAATGACGGTAGTCTAGGACAGCTAGTGGTGATCAATCAGACGGAGCCGTTGCCCCCAGATGCTCCGAGTCAGTCTCCCTCAGTCACAAGTCTGGTAAATCAACCCATTACCCTGTCACGCAATCTGTGGGAGACCCGCAGCGGAGCTAAAAATCTGCTGGCTGCCGGTTCGACGATTGCTAGTAGCTATCAGTTCTATGCCGGTCGTATTGAGCGACAATTTGCCCTAGATTGGCAAGCACCCCAGCCATCTCAAACGTTTACTGACTCCGTTGACTTGGAGCTACAGTCTAACGGTCAGGTGAGCATCGACTTTCCTGAGGCCTATTGGCTATTGGGAGAGACGGTACAACAAGACACCCTAACCACCTATCGGGTGGATGGCATTGTACCGGTGGCGGACGTGACGCAGTTAGCGTTGGGTCGAGTGGATGGTCGGAGTCGCACCTTTGAAATGAATGTGGTGGATTTGGCCCAGCGGTCGGATGTGCTAGAGACTCGGTTTGAAGTGCGCTACAGCACCTCTGGTAATGACGGTCGCCGCCGCCGCTATGATGTGGAATTTGAAGGGGCACTGCCGGACGAACTGGTGCAGCAAGATCACAACCGGTTTACCCTATCCCTGGGACGGCTGCCGATTCGCTCCCAGTTACTCAGCGGTGGGACCCGAGCCCAGGTTGAGCTAACGATTATTCGCTCCTATGGAGAGAACTCAATAGAGCAGGTTCTCACGTGGCAAGGAGAGATTTAATGCCCTGTCCGGCTAGCCAGCCTGTTGTCCAGGCACTCTGAAAGTTAAAGCCTCCGGTAATGCCGTCGATATCAAGAATCTCTCCGGCCAAGAATAGGCCGGGACATACCTGGCTTTCCATCGCTTTAAAGTTGACTTCTTTGAGGCGGATGCCGCCACAGGTAACAAACTCGTCTTTGAAAATGCCCTTGCCCTGTACCGGGTACTCTCCCTGAGAGAGCTCTTGGGTGAGTTTGTTGATGGCTTTCTTGGAGAGTGTGGTCCACTGGGTTTGTGGATCGATTTGGGCGCGCTGCACAAAGTAAGTCCAAAGACGTTTTGGGGCAGACGTTGGATTGTAATTTGCGATCGCACGCTTGTTCCCCTCACTTCTGGCCGTTTGCAGCATCGCCCGCACCTCGTCCTGGCTGAGCTGCGGCAGCCAGTTGATCAGCACCGTTCCTTGATAACCCTGGTCGTACAGCGCCCGAGCCCCCCAAGCCGATAGCTTTAAAACAGCCGGACCGCTTAGCCCCCAGTGGGTAATCAGTACCGGACCGATTTGGGTCAGGGGTTTCTTTTGCCCAGGGAGTTTGAGTTTGACCTCCGTTGGATTCATCGATAGCCCACTGAGCTGCCGTAGGGCTGCATCTTTGATGGTGAAGGTAAACAAAGAGGGGACTGGTGGCTCAATGGTGTGGCCCAGACTTTTGGCCATACGATGTCCCTGGGGGCTGCTGCCGGTCGCTAGCAAGATGCGATCGCACGTCACATCCCCCTGTTTTGACCCAAGCAAAAATCCCGAATTGGTTTTGGTGATCTGTTTCACCGGCATCCGTGTTTTGATTGTCACGCCTGCCCGTAACGCCTCTTTCATCAAACAGTCCACGATGGTGGCTGAGTCATCAGTAATCGGAAACATTCGTCCATCAGCTTCGGTTTTGAGTTTGACACCCCGCTGCTGATACCAGGCGATGGTGTCCTTAGGCTGAAATCGAGAAAATGCTCCCCGTAGGGCTTTGCCACCGCGGGGATAGTTTTGTACTAGCTGGGCGGGCTCAAAACAGTGGTGGGTGACATTGCAGCGACCGCCGCCGGAGATGCGCACCTTGGCCAGACATTCAGGACCAGCTTCGTAGAGGGTGACCTGGGTGTGGGGATTGGCTGCTGCGATCGCACCAAAAAAACCAGCTGCCCCACCCCCAATGACACCGACCGTCTGTTTCTTCACCCTAAACCTGCCCCATACGCCAGAGACTAATGCTCATTGCCTACCCTAGACCAAAGCGCTCCATCCGATTGCATCTGTCAGGCTGATCGGACCCTGAAAATCCTGGGCGGTCTGTTGTTCTGCCTTGCCCATCCCTAACCTGGCACCCCCAATGCATTAAGACATTGGCCGTAGCCCCCTGGCAGCCGTCAGCACCCAGGGATATTTTCTCGACATCCACAAAAAAGTGTATGTTTTGTACTTTTATTGGCTTATATTAATAAATGTGAAGGCATCTAAGATTTCTTAAGTAGAAGTCAAGGTGCTTAATAGTGATGATTGCCTTGGCTGCTCAACACCTGTAACGGTTTGGGCAGTCATTTTCTTTGCTAGGAATCGTTACAATACGTTTGAATTGTTTAGAACTGCAACAAACTCACCATGGCCAGTAAAGATCAAATCCGTAAGCATCTCTCCGTTAGTTCCTCCGTTAATCTGGGTGTTTCAAAGCCTAGCAACGGGCAAGAAGCTAAAAAAACGCGCGTTATGGAACACGTTGATATCAGCAAAGGGTCCAAGGCATAAAGGCTGAGGGGAGCCGGGTATAGTTGGGCTAGCGTTGTCCCTTCGGTTGCGTATTGCCAGTTTAGCTATGGCCAATCCCCTGTCCCCAGATAACTATCGCCAATTTCTGCAATCCCTCAAAGATCGCATTCGCTCGGCCCAGGTAAAGGCAGCCTTGGCGGTCAATCAGGAGTTGATCCTGCTCTATTGGCAAATAGGCCGTGACATTCTGGACCGACAGCAGCAGGAAGGCTGGGGTACCAAGGTGATTGACCGGCTAGCCAAAGATCTCAAACGCGATTTTCCTGAAATGACCGGCTTTTCAGCCCGTAACCTAAAGTACATGCGGGCCTTTGCCGATGCCTATCCTGATACTCAGCTAGTCCAGCAGGTGCTGTCCCAAATTCCTTGGGGGCATAATGTGCGCTTACTAGACGCCCTAAAAGATCCAGAGCGGCGTCTTTGGTATGCACGCCAAACGATAGAAAATGGCTGGAGTCGTAATGTGCTGCTCATGCAAATTGAGCAGGGGGCACATCAACAGCAGCAACCCAGCGCGGCAATTACTAACTTTGAGCGCACCCTGCCACCGGCCCAATCAGACCTGGCTCAAAACCTAATCAAAGATCCCTACAACTTTGATTTTCTGACCCTGGCCGCCGATGCCCAAGATCGGGACCTGGAAAAGTCATTACTGATGCATATCCGCGATTTTCTGCTGGAGCTAGGGGTGGGCTTTGCCTTTGTGGGTAGCCAGTACCCGGTCAAAGTAGGCAGTAAGGAGTACGCCATTGATCTGCTGTTTTATCACCTCAAACTGCGCTGCTTTGTGGTGATCGACCTGAAGCTAGGGGAATTTGAACCCGAATTTTCTGGCAAGATGAACTTCTTTGTTTCAGCGGTGGATGACCTGCTGCGCCACCCAGACGATCAACCGACCATCGGCATGATTTTATGCAAATCTAACGACGCTACCGTGGCCGAGTACTCCCTACGGGATGTCAACAAACCCATTAGCGTAGCCACCCATCGTCTCGGGCGAGAGCTACCCGCGGATCTAAGAGGGACATTGCCCACAGTGGAAGAACTAGAGCAGCAGCTGGATAACGCCCAACTACCAGAGACTCCTGAAAATAAGGTTTAAGGCGGCTACCTTTGAAAACACCTCTAATACCAAGCCCGAATTCATTAAACCCGATTAACAATAAACAATTCTGTAGGGGCACTCCCTTGTGAATGCTCCTCGATACTGGGCACCATCAGCCAGGATTTCGTATCAGTTCAGCAACGACCCAAAATTAACCCTTTCCAGTGTTATCTAAGCTCATTGCCCCTGCACCGGTATAGATCATCATTAGCAGGCCACCAATCAACCCCACATTTTTCAAAAATGCATTGAGCTGTTCGCCATCGACAACAAAGTTGTGGAACATCAGCGTTGCCGGGATCAAAAAGATAATGAGCAATAGTGCACCAATTTTGATCTTGTAACCTAACAGTAGCGACAGGCTACCCAGTAGTTGAAAAATGACGGTGAATGCTGCTAGCAAGCCACCTAGCGGTAGCCGTTGACCTAGCATGGCAGCAAACCCGCCAAAACCCGTTAGGTGGGAAATACCAGCTTTGAAAAATATGAGAGATAAGCAGATGCGTGCAGCCAAGGGTAGATACTTCATGGTTCAGACTGAGTGATTTCGTATTGCTTGGGGACCAGATATAGAAATAGGTACCACCACATTAAAATCACCAGCGATGCCGGCATGGTAATCCACCAGCGATGCAACCATACCCAGCTAATAGCCGGGATAGTTAGACCGGTTAAAACGATGGACCATGGCTGACACCACCAGGGTTTTAACTGCCAGAGAGATGTGGATTTTTCGGATGATGGTTCCATGGGTATAACAATTGACGGATGTATGCCTCTTAGGGAGAGGCTACGCCAATGTCGGTTGTGGGGCAGATTAGCTGTTTTAATTTAAGGCTTTCAGGGACACTCACTGTCTTGGCTAACCTGACGGACGCAATCAAGGGCGGCTCATAAACCCAGGGTAGCGTGTAGAAAATAAGCGATCGTTATATTACGACTGGCGAAAAAAAAAGCGGTTGAAACAGCACTGCTGCCTCGCCCGCTTCTTGTTAACCCACCCCAGGAGCTGCCCGTTAAAAACAGACAGCCCCGGTCCTGAAATTGCTAGCATCAACGGACGCTAACAAAACTTGAGGAGTTCTATGGCAAAGCCGCAGGCATCGTTACGAAGGCCAGTACAGCTGCTTTCACGCCCTACAACCTGAAACACTCAAATGACCAATGTTTCAAAGCTGGTAGAAACATGTCGAACTATCAACTTGATTTAAGAATCCCATGAGAAGCTAACAAATAGGTGTAATTACTTATTTTCTTTATAATTGGTCCTTAGCGGTTGCTGTTGATACGGTTTGTCTGTTGCCAATCATGGGGATCAGGTCAGTCTGGGTGTCTGCTGGGTTGCTTGTGGTGATTTGTTCTTTAAAGTGCGCTAGTCATGATTGATTTGGGTGATGCCTACGATGTCAGTAACTTAGATTTTTATCGTCAGCACCACGGTCAGCAGCTGTATTACCGGTGGGAGGGGACGGTTTGGTGGCGACGATCCCCTGAGTCTGCGTTGGAAAGGATATTTGCGATCGCAGGTATGAACGCCACCAAGGTTTTCCTATGCTCTGGCGAAAACGGCAGCTATGGCCACCGCATTAACCGTGAGCTTGGTTTGTATTGCGATCCAGATACGGGTGATGTGCTAACTCAGTGGCAACCTTTTCCCCATCAGCCGCCCGTACCCGTCGTACCCATCGCCAACCGCGTAGTGCAGGGAGATGTCACGCCCAAGATAACCACCATCCCGGCCGGTGAACCTTACCTGAAAAAGGTTCAAGAGATTCCCCTCACCTATCCCCATCCTTTGGCCGGTGATCCTAAGTACCGCGATCATTGCCCTGGCGAAACCTTTCAAGGCACTGAATATTTCACCACCTATGCCGTCCGCCCTGGGGTCAACGCACTAACCCCCCTTTGGGCCCGAGACTGCCCCTGGCTCCCGTGGATGAAGCTGGGGTATGGGCACCCAGCCCGCCTCAGGTTTGAGACCACGATTCAGCGAGTGGATAGATTTGAGGATTTAAATCCGAAGCTGATAGAGGTGATCCGTCAACGTGTTCATCTCTATCAGCACACCCCCGACGCCACCGATGAACCCAATGTCACCAGCACGACCTATTTCAAACGCCACTTTGACGCCTATCAGGCAGGGGAAGAATTTCCGATTAGAGAAGTTGAGTAGGGGTATAGCAAATGTTCTGATACATTAGGCCATTTGCGCGTCAGGTTAGCCGTTGAAACTAAAGGCTTTTAAGAATAACCGTTGTATTGACTAACCTGACAGATGCTATACATGGGCTGCCAATCTGGCCATAGCCATGGACGGCACAAACTGCTGAATGCATTTAGTTGTGTCCTGTACTATGGCTCAAAAAGGTTGATTTCCTGGGATTGAAAATATTCAGCCATAACCTTTTGATTGATCGCTTGAAACTCTTTTGAGTAGTCTTCTAAATCAAAGTCTAACTCTTCACTAACTAGAAAATTAGGCAGCATAAGAGATAATTTCTGCCACCTTTTACTATAGAGAAATCTGTTGATATAAATTTGTCTGCACGTACGATATGAGAGCGATAATTTCCCAATGGACATTAAGTTTAGATAGCGCAAAAAGTTAATTGTTTTAGCCGGTGGGCTGACGTTATAGTTTGCGATATCTAGGTTAAACTTGCTGGTATCTTCAATGTCAACGTTAAACAAGAAGTCTTCAAAGATAGTGCCCTTTAGCTTATCTTGCTCAAAAATTCGAATAATGAGATTGTCTTTTCCAAATAAGCTACTCCAAAGCGATAAAAGATCATAGTAATTAACAAGCTCTAATTTCTTGTCAATATACTCTTGAAAGCTAAGGTACGATCCTTGTTTGATGCTTTCAATATAGGCAGAGAGTAAAAACTTTTCTTGTTTTCTCAGATAAACTAAGATTTTGACCTCATATCTAGAAAGTTCTTGTTGTAATTTCTCAAGCTCTTTTGGATTGCGGCTAAAGCTCTCACAACTAATAATTACCCGAGATAGATTTTTTTGCTCTATCTCTTGGTGTAACTCTAAAAATTGATTGCTAACATCTGTCCATTGTCCTGTGTGTCGGTTGTATAGCCTGCTGTCAGAGCCGATGGCATTTGCTAAATTGTAATGGGCGATTGGATTGTTGGCGGGTCTGCCAGACTTTGGATACAAATAGCCCAAATCTGACAAAATCTTCTCATTTTTGCAGAGAAATCTCTGTAGTGTCGTTGTTCCCGTTTTGGCAGTGCCAATATGCAGATAAACTCTGACCATCATCGAAGATAGTTCCTATATGCTCAGCATATTGCTAAGTGTAAGGTGAAACTATGCGGCTTGCCTGTAATGCTTCAAGCAGCGGTCAGCCCACAATGAATGTTTCTGACTGTGATGCTGTATGAAACTCCTGTGCAGCTGCGATCTGGCGATTAAGCCCATGCAAAGTGTCTCATATTGCAATGGAGCATGCTGTAGTCAACAATTGCCGCTGTCAGCGTACCTTTAGCGCGACAAGGGTGTAAAACCCAAAGACTTATCGTCTTTGGATCAAAGATTACAGAATTTTTCGTGTCTTAGATTTATAACAGCAATTAACAGTTTCGGGGAGGAAAAACTTACCTCCTGGCAAATACAGTTGGCATTGCACACTAACATGGGGTATCCAGACAAATGAATTACACAATCACTGAAAGCCAAAAGAGGAAAATTATTGATGCGCTTCGGTTTGCTGCTGATACAGCCAATGTAAGGGCGGCTAGTGAGTGGACCAGATTGGCTGACTATTTAGAAGTGCTAGATCCTGGTAAGCAGGCTGCTCAATCTCCTGAAGAAGCGACTTCTCGATAACCTGCAACCCTAAGACAGTCTTTACTCATCCATAGAAAAGCCTCTGTTACGGCAGAGGCTTTTCTATGGATATTCATTTCAGTGAGGCTGCTTTAGCACTCAGGGCACTCATACACTTCCTCAACCATATCGTAGGTTTTTGGGATCAGCTTGCCCCGAACGACGACATAATTGGCGCCAACGTAGCGGGTTGTGTTGTAAAGAATCTGGTGAATATGTTGGTCTAGCTCTACTGGGTCTTTGATATGTTTGCTGTGATACCGTTTGATTTCCGCTTCAACACCCATATCGTCCATCAGATCATGCAGCTTTACCGAATTCCTTTGCAGTAGAGCTTGTCGCGTTGCGGGCGTTTCCCAAACAATTCTGATAATTGAGTATGGAACTCCAGCCAAGGTCACTACACCAGTCATAAACAGAGCTAACCAGGTACCAGCGCCTAGCATTGTCAGCATTAGCAATTTGGGCATCACTTTCCCTTTCTTCTTCTGCACGGGAGATTGTGATGGAGCCGTTGGTGTAGAAGTCATGGCAGGCAGAGTATTAAGAACGATGAACATAGCCGTTTTTAACCTAGCAAGCCATAAGCAAAAACATGGCAGACTCCAAGCTGAGTTCACCATGTTTTTATCAACGAAAATTATTTTTATCGGAAATTCATTAGAAAAAAGAAAAGTGTCCCGTGAGGGGGCATCGGCGCGGTTGGTACTTGAACCTATGCTGACTGGTTAGCGGACTGCACCAAACTACAAGTCCAGATAAAAACAGGCATTAGGGACATTGCATGCAGTGTCCCTAATGCCTGTAGGGATAGTCTATATTCGGTGAAATGCTTTAGCGAACTACGGACTTGGTACGAGCGTCTAACGCTTCCAGACGTGCTTCCTGGATGTTATCGACAGCTTTAGTACGAGCGTCTAGTGCTTCCAAACGAACCGCTTGAATATTCTCAACGGCTTTTGACTGGTTATTCAAGTGCTCCAGACGTAGTTTGTGAACGTTGTTTTTAGTGCGAGCATCTAAAGCGTCTAGTCGAGCAGCTTGGATATCTGCGATGGCCTTAGACTGGTTATTCAGGTGCTCAAGGCGCAGCTTATGAACACTGTTCTTGGTACGAGCATCCAGGGCTTCTAAGCGAGCTTCCTGAATGTTATCAACAGCCTTAGTGCGGGCGTCTAGAGCGTCTAGGCGAGCAGCTTGGATATCTTCTATAGCTTTGGACTGGTTGTTGAGGTGCTCAAGGCGTAGTTTG